>Ga0315320_10005753_pt1 | contig 10126 bp, 4 predicted proteins | sample M140m21515metaG_FD_203458 | JGI IMG/M metagenome (GOLD analysis project Ga0315320, IMG submission 203458) | Ammonia-oxidizing marine archaeal communities from Monterey Bay, California, United States - M1 40m 21515 | ecosystem: Environmental > Aquatic > Marine > Coastal | place: USA: California...
CCTTTTATATATGGTTGTACGGATCCTAGCGCTCTTAATTATTCCCCACAAGCTAACACGGAGGATTTTAGTTGTGTTGCTTATATTTATGGGTGTATGGATAGTTTGGCTCTTAATTACGATCCACTGGCTAACACGGATAACGGTTCGTGTATTTCTATCGTTATGGGTTGCATGGATCAAACAGCGTATAACTATAATGCAAATGCTAATGTTGACGATCCTTTATCTTGTCTTTACAGTGCAGGTTGTATTACTGGTGATAGCATACCTTACTGGCTTAACGATCCATGTTACGCCTGGGTAATTGATATAGATGAATACTGCTGTGAAAATGAGTGGGATACTGTATGTCAAGCTACATATGACTATTGCGAAGGTACTTGGGTTGGTCCTCTGCCATTTAGAACATCAGAGAGAGAGCTAGTTAATATAACAGATATATTAGGACGTCCAGCAAAAAAGAATCAAACAGGTGTGTTAATCTACATTTACAACGACGGTACTATAAGAAAATATTTTAAAAGAAAATAATATGAAATGGATTGGTCAACATATATTCGATTTTATAAGTCGTTTTAGAAACGACGTATACGTTGACAAGAAACTTCATGATGCTTCTGGTAGCGCTGGTGCTACTGGAAAAGTATTAACAACAGATGGTAGCTCTTTGTCTTGGCAAGATGCTACTTATACACATACACAATCAGGAGCTTCTGCTACCTGGACAATAACTCACAACTTAAATAAGTTTCCATCAGTCACTGTAATAGACTCTGGAGATTCAGTTGTTCAAGGAGAAATTTTATATAATTCAGCTAATCAACTAACATTAACATTCTATGCGGGAGGAGGCACAAGTGCCTTTTCTGGAAAAGCATACTTAAACTAATAACATGGCTTTATATTTAAATAATCTCGACTTAAACGGTAATCAGCTGCAAAAAGCAGTTGTTCACCCATTAGGTACTGCGCCTGCTAGTGCTCAAGAAGGTCAAATATACTACGATACTGGTGATAACGTTATATACGTAAACACATCAACAACTGTAAACTCTCCTAACTGGGTCAACATGCAAAGTGGTGATCTAACTGGTATAACTGCCGGTGCAGGTCTTACAGGTACTGCCACTAGTGGTTCAGCTACCTTAGCTATTGGCTCTGGGGGTGGTATAACTATAAACGCTGATGATATAGCTATTACGGCAGCTCAAACGGATATTACATCTATATATAACACTTCTTTAAAAATAGGTAGAGCTAGTAACGGTTCTCATATTGATTTTGCTGCTAATGCAAGCAGAATAGAATTTCACGTTGGGTCTGAAAATACAATAAAGTTTAAAACAAGTGGAGAAATTGAAGCTACTAAGTTTGATGGAGCTTTAGAAGGTAACGCAGATACAGCAACAGCTTTAGCAGCAGCAGTTAATATTGGTGGTGTTAGTTTTACTGGGGCAAGTAGTATTGACCTTCCTGGTGTAAATACCGCTGGTAACCAAAACACCTCTGGTACAGCCGCAATAGCAACTACAATAACCGTAGCAGATGAATCATCTGACACGACTTGTTTCCCATTGTTTGTAACGGCTGCAAGTGGTGATTTAGCTCCTAAATCTGGATCTAACATAACATTTAATTCTAGCACAGGAGTTTTGACTACCACTGGTGTCACAGCTGCTGGATTTACAGGTGACCTTACGGGTAGTGTTACAGGTAATGCTGATACGGCTACTAAGATTAGTAGTATCACTAACAGTGATATTGTACAATTAACAGCTTCACAAACGTTAACTAATAAAACAATAGCCGCTTCTCAAGTAACTGAAATATCTGGAATAACAACAGCTGAGGGTAACCAAATAAAAAACATTGGCTCAACTACAATATCTGCAACACAATGGGGATATTTAGGGGCTGCAACTGGAGCTATTACAAACACTGACGTTAATGTAAGTGTTGCAAACTTAAAGACAGCTTTAGGTGATGGTTTTGGTAATAATGCAGTTACAATTGGAGATTCTGATGACGTAGTAACAATTGCTAATGATTTAACAGTAGCTGGAGATTTAACTGTTACAGGTGATACTATTACAACTAACACAGAGACAGTTACCGTAAAAGATCCATTAATTAGAGTAGCAAATGCAAACGCTGTAGATTCTGTTGATTTTGGTCTTTATGGTACATACCAATCTACAATAGATAGTACTACAGCTACAAGATTCTCTGGTGTATTTAGAGACGCAACTGAAGATACTAAATCATGGACTTTCTTTAAAGACCTATCTGACGAACCTGGCGCTACAACTATAAACACTGCTCACTCTACTTATGCTCTTGCAGATATAAAAGCTGCAACTGGTAAATTTACCACTGTTACTGGTAACGGTTCTGCTTTAACATCTTTGAATGGTAGTAATATTTCTTCAGGTACTGTTGCTGCTGCTAGAGTAGCTAGTTTAGCAACAAGTAAAATAACTAGTGGTACTTTTGCTAACGCTAGAATATCATCTGGAAGTGTTACACAACATGAGGGTGATATTGATCACGATGCTTTAACAAATTATGCTGCGAACGAGCACTTTACACAGGCTAACATTACAACTGTTGGCACAATTGGAACAGGTGTGTGGCAAGGTACAGCTATATCTACTACTTATTTAAGTGGACAAAGTGGTACTAATACTGGTGATGAAACAAAAGCAAGAATAAACGCTTTAGATATTACAGAGCTTGGAACAATCTCAAGTGGTGTTTGGAACGGTAGTGTTATTGCAAGTGCTTATTTAGATTCAGACACTGCTCACGTTACACAAACACAAACATTAACAAACAAAACGTTAACATCACCTGTGTTAAATACTGGTGTTTCTGGTACTGCTATAAAAGATGAGAACGATATGGCGTCTGACTCCGATACTCATTTGGCTACTCAGCAATCTATTAAAGCATATGTTGACTCTCAAACCTCTGGTAATTCAAACACTGGTGGTAGACAGGCATTTAATCTAAACAACTCTGTTTCTGGTGTTGCCGTAAGTAACTCAAACAAAACGTATACAATAACACATGGTATGGGTGCTAGTTTAAATTATGGTGTAGAAGTAATTAGAGCTGCAAACGGTAGTGGTGAAACTGTATATACTGATGTAACAAGAACAACAACTACAATAGTTATAGACTTTGCAGTTGCTCCTACAGCTGGAGACTACACTGCACTTGTATGTAAATACTAGTGTATAGCAAATTAAATTAAATTATGATTATAAAAATAAACTATAATAAATCAAATGGTGCAATAACTTTAACAGATGACGAGAGCACAATGGAAGCTGTTGTTACACAGGTAGTAGATACCACTGATGAGCTTTCATTTGAAATACCTTTAAACGTATCAGCATACCAAAGTCAATTTGAAGAAATAGAAATAGATGGCAACGATAACTAGTACACAAACAGGTAATTGGCATACTGGATCAACTTGGGTTGGCGGGTCTGTTCCTGCTAATAACGATCTAGTTGTTATTGCCCATGGTCATAAAGTTACTGTTAGTACAAACATACAATCAGCTATTACTGACGATGTAACTATAGATGGTAACTTACACTTTGCTAGTGGTGGTAAGATGCATTTAAACGGTCGTATGACTGTAAAAAACACTAGCAATGCTAACAACACTGCTGGAGAGTTTGTTGAAGGTACTAGCTCTTCTGGATCTTTATTAAGTATGGTAGCTGGTAGTGAAATAAAAATATCAGGAGATAATTCAGCACAGCACGGTATACAAGTTGACGGTAGAGCTTGGTGTGGCGTAGATATAGATGGTGGTGAGCCTACGTTAAAAACAGAGCTTAATGGTAATCATGATTATGAGTCTACATATTTAACAGTAGATAGTTCTACTAATTTTACAGCTGGTGATTTAATTTCTATATACAAAAGAGAAGAAGATTTTAGACTTGCTAATGATGAGTGTTTTTGGGTGCATGACGTAGATACTTCTAATCATAGAATATATTTTAGACAGTTTGTTTATCCTAGAGCGGCAGGTCCAAATCCACCGATTATAGCAAACGTTAGTGGTTCTACTATAAAAGTAGATGATGCCACTGTTTTTAGAGTTGGTTATAAATTAATATTTGGTACTGGTGACAATAGGAATGTAAAAACAATAACTGCTATAAACAAGCGTACAAATGTAATAACTTTTGATAGCAGTGTAGACAACGATCCTAGTTTGATTGGTGAATACGTTTATCAAACCGGCACTGAAAAATACCATTTAAACGACAGTCATGTTAGAAGAACATCTAGCTGTATGACTAATACTTATTCTGGAGCTGCAGGGTTAAGAACTGTAAACGTTAATAACGCCGCAGATTTTTCTGTAGGTGATAAAATATATATAGAGGCTTGTGGTGATGATAGTTTTCAATATGCTTCTGGTAGTGAAACAAATGTTTGGAGACACCGTCTAGTCTATACTATAACAGCAATAAACAGTTTAACAATAACTGTTGATAGAGATATATTATATGATGGTAAAGCAGGTGGGCTAATAACTCAAATGTCAAGAGATATTGTTATAAAAGCTTGTGATAGTAGTGGCAATGATATTGCCTACGCAGATCAAGATACTGCAAGAGTATTTTTTAATGTTAAATATTGGACAAGCAATGGGTGGAACGCTGCCCCAACAAGAAGATGTAAGATAAAATACGTAGAGTTTGATGGATTAGGTTATAATACTGGAGATAGCACAAACTTTAGGGCTGGCGTAACAATAGCGGGTTATAACGGTAGATATGATACTAAAATTACTGGTAGTGGTGCAGATGAATCAACAATACACACTAGTGGTGGTGTAAGTCAAACAGGGGAAAATTACATTGATGGTTGTAGTTATACAGCTTATAATTTATATTCTAATTCTAGTAGAGATGGTGATAGTTACGGTAGTATATGTAGTAGGCATCCTTACGGGGTTGTGTTTAGAAACCTTGTTGTCATTGGCGCCGGTAGAGCCATATGGCATTGGAGCACACAATATCACGTAAAATCTCACGGACATATAACAGCGGCTAATAACTATGCATCTTTTGATGTTGGGGCTGCTTACGAGCAAATTTGTGAATATTCTTACTGGTATATAAGAATGGCTGAAGACTACGGTATGGTTTATTCTCATATAGGTAGGCAAAACGACCTTACAACTGTAATGCACATAGATAATCAATATCAACAAGGTTATGCTGTAAATCATGGTTATGCAAGCAACGCTACTTGGAGAAGAATATTTTGTGACAAGTATAGGTATCTACACGTAAACGACAGCGTAACATCTACTGTTTGGCAAGATTCTAGAGTAATTCCAAACTACTGGGACGCTAGCTCAAAGCTGTACGGTTTAACGCACACTCCTAATTATGATTCTGATAATATAAGATGGTACAACAGTGGTAATAACAGGCCTTACAGAAGTACTTGTGCAGATGTTGGTAAAGTATATTACATAGAACATGGCTTTAGAGAAAGTGAGTATGCAGAGCACGGTGGTAGCATGCACATGGTAAAACTACCAAAACACGGTTGGAACCATTTTTTTGTTAGTCAATCTCCATCTCAAATAACAGAAAGGCTTTGGGTACCAGCTAATACAGTTGTTAAATTAAAATCAGTGCTTAAAATAAACAGCGTGCAGTACGATGATGGTGTTGATGCTATAGATAGTAATAGCTGCCCAGTACTTATAGCAAGACCAAGAAGAAACTCTGCTTTTGGGGGAAGACATCGCGCGGGAGTAGTAACAGACAATCCTACAGGCGTAAGCACATTACAAACTCATTGGGATTTAATAGGTAGTTCTGACGACCGCCAAGGTATTAGAACAAGCACAGAGGCTCAAGGACAATCGCAACATGGGTTTGTAGATTATATAACACACACTAGTGCTGCTCAAGGAGCTTGGGAAACAAAAGAGCTAACTGTTGCAGCGCAAAAAACTGGTTACGAATTAACGTATGGTTATTATGTAGATGATACTGATTTAGAAGATACAGGTTTTATAGCAATGCCCATACAATGCTTAATGGCGAAACCTGGCGTTGTAAACAGTCAACACTTTCATAGAGGTACTATTGGAAAACTAAGCATTAGAACAGGGTTTGGGGCAAATAAAAAACGAATAAGCGGAAGAATATAATATGGCAAAATTTTTAAATAACATATCATTAGAACAAGCAAACGACATACAGTTTAAAAATACCGCTGGAACTAACACTGGTAAAATTGAAGCTGATGGCAACGACTTAGTACTAAGTAACGCTGTTGGTGATATATTACTTGGTGATGGAGCGTCTGATGTTTATATTGGAGATGGTACTAATAGTGTAGATATATTATTTGAACAATCAGGTAGTATAAAAGCAGAAGATGGTTCTAGTGGAGTTACTTTGACTTTAGGTTCTAGTGATACAACTTTAGCTTTTGGTGGAAACACAAGTTTTGCTGATGTTGTATCTGCTTTTTCTAGTTCTGCCGCTAACACAGTAGATGTAGGTACTAGCGCAAATCCTTTTAGAAACATATACGCAGGTCATCATATTGGTAGTACCTCAATTAACTATGCTACATCTAGAGGTTGGGTTGAAGATACTTCTCCACAGGATCAAACACAAGTAGGTGAGTTTGGTGGTAACTTTACTAGAAATGGAGATAATACAGAAAACGAAATAGTTTGGGGGTTAGACCCATTTAACAACAAGGCATTACTATGGAAATGTATTGGTCAAACTAGTGATGACGATGATGATGGTGGTTTTAATAAAGATATAGATATACCAGCAAACAATAATATAGGATATTTGTCTTATGTTTATTTTATGATTGATTTTACACCTGACACAAGTACTGATGGTCAGTTTTACCACGGTTGTGGTACTGCATCTGGTGAAACAATAAACTTAGACGGTAATAGTAACACAAACCCATACTTTAATAGTGGGCAGTTTTTAAATTCATTTAGCAATAGTGGAGCTTGGACTGCTAATAGATGGTATGTTTCTATTGGTATTATACAACCATACAATAACTCTACAACAGATACAAATACTGTTTGTGGTGTTTACGATGTAGAAACTGGAGAAAAAATGAGAAGTGGTGCTGAGTATAAAATGGGTAACAATGCTACTAGTCAAAAACATAGGACATATTTATACTACCAATCTTCTACAAGTAGTGGTAATATGTATATTTGGAACCCAGGTTTTCATGCTATAGATGGATCAGAGCCTAAAATACAAGATCTAGTAAAAAGACAGGTTTATCTTGGTGATAATATTAAAGCTGCTTTTGGTGATAGTGATGATCTACAAATATACCACGATGGTAGTAATAGCTATATAAAGGATAATGGCGCTGGAGACTTAAGAGTTATGGCGGGTGATGCTATTCAGTTTTATGACGCTGGTACCGCTGAGACTTTGGCTAAATTTAATTCTAATGGCTCTGTTGATTTATATCACAACAACGTAAAAAAGTTTGAAACTATGACAACAGGGGCCACTGTTATTTCAAGTACAGCTACTTTTTTAATTGAAGGAGATGGTGTTACAAGTTCAAATTTAAAATTTAAAACAAATGAAGTAGATAGATGGAATGTAAATGTTCCAAGTGGTCAAACAAATTTAGCTTTTACCACTGGCTCTACTAATGTGTTAAGTTTAGATACTTCTAACAACGCAACTTTTGCAGGGTATGTTTCAGCAACACAATTTAGACCTACAAATATAGTAACAAATAAAGTTGTTAAATTTAATGGAACACAATTAGATGATGCTAACATTACTGATACTGGTTCTTTAATTACTTTAGGTAGTAACACTGTTGTTAGTGGCGAACTAGAAGCAACGTCATTAGACATAAACGGAACTTCAGATTTTAATGCTGGAGATACAAATTTAATTGCATCTTTTACCAGCACTGATTCTATTGGTGAAATTAGGATAGCTGATAATTCTAAATACACAAGGTTGTTAACTGTAGGTAGTACGTTTAAAATAATGCCTAACGACGGTAGTGATGTGTTTGAGCTTACTAACAGCGCTCTTACAGTTGGTGTAAACCTCACGGTTGGTGGTAATTCGCTAACAGCTGGTAGCTTAGATATAAATGGTAACGCTGATATATCTGGAAATTTAACTTTAGGTGGTAATTTAATATTTGATGGTAATACTATTACGGGTATCAATGATAGTGGAGAGTTTGACGACGACGACGCTCATATCATGACATCGGCTGGTATACATGATAAATATAGCCTTGCTAGCTTTAGTACTATAAGTGGAACTTTTAGTTATGATAATTATTCAGCAAGAGGTGTTTATAGATTTCAAGGTGGTACAGAAGGTCCTGCATCTGGTAACCACACTACTGGAATTAGCATAACAGAAGATAGTGGTAGTTACGGTTTTCAATTAGTTACTTATGGTAGTGGTGATAATACAGAAAAGCTATATTATAGATATAAAAGCAGTACTTATGAAAACTGGCAAACAATAGTTACCAAAACATTTGCTGATGGTAGATATGCCACTACAGCTCAAGGTACTTTGGCTACAAACGCTTTGCCAAAAAGTGGTGGTACAATGACTGGAAATATTACTTTTAGCTCTACTACTTATGGCGATTTTGACAGTGAAAACTTTTTTAGAATTAAGTTTAGAGATAACGGTGGTACGCATAATGATGTTGGTATTGGTATGACTGACTCAGATACTTTAGGCTTTAACACTGGAGCTGGAGGTTCGTTTGAATTTAACGATGGTACAAACGGGAATGTTCTTACTATAAGTAATGGTCAAGCTACGTTTGATGGTGAAGTTGAAGCAGCATCGTTAGACATAAACGGTAATGCAGATATATCGGGCACTGTATCAACAGGTGTGTTAACAGCTACTGGTTTAAAATCACCTTATGTTGAAACAAATAGCAATGCAAGTTTATTTTTAAGACCAAATGGAAGTGGTAATTTGTATTTAGGTGATTCTGGAAATGGTGCAAGATTTTACCACTATAGTCACGCTAATGATGGTGTGTATTCTACATATCAGTACAATGGTAATTACTACATGATTTCAACAGAAGCTACTTCTGGTATTTATATAAACGACCCATTAAGAGTTGATGGAGCAGTAGATATAAATAGCAATGTTGATATATCGGGTAATTTAACTGTTAGTGGAACTACAACTACAGTTAATCAAACAAACTTAGATGTAGCAGATAATATTATAGGTTTAAACAGAGGCTCAGCATCAAACACAAATGATTCAGGTATTATAATTGAAAGGGGTGATGTTGGTAATAACGCTGCTCTTATATGGGACGAAGGAGACGATCACTTTATACTAGGTACTACAACTTCTGATGCTTCGTCTACTGGTGGTAGTATAGTTGTTGCAGGTGGAAATTTAAAGCTTGGTGGTCTTTTGTTAGATGGTAAATCTATAACAGGTATTGATAACTCTGAAAACTTTACTAATGCAGACGATCACATAATGACATCTGCTGCTATTGAAGATAAAATACTAGGTTACAGTTATACGGCAAATGCACTACCTTTAGCTGGTGGTACAATGTCAGGTGCTATTGCAATGGGTAATAACAATATTAGCGGTGTTGGTAATCTATATGTAAACGCTGGTGCTTTATCTATAACAGGCGATGGTAGTAATGCTGTAACACTTACAGAAAGTGGTAGTGGTGATTTTACTATTGACGCTCCAGATGATATTAGATTAGATGCTGGTGGTGGAGATGTGGTGTTAAAAACAGGTGGTACAGAGTTTGGAAGAATTAGCGCTTATAGTAATAATTTAAGATTAACATCTTCAGTTTCTAACGCAGATATAGTATTAACGCCAAACGGAACAGGTAAAGTTGACGTTACTGCTGAGTTAGAAGCTAGTGGCTTAGATATTAACGGTAATGCTGACATATCAGGTAATCTTGGAGTAGGTACTGATTCTCCTAATAGACAGTTTGAAGTTAGAAACGCTAGTGGAGTAGGTTACGGTTTAATATCTGGTACTACAGGTGCTGAGCTTAGGTTTAGACCTACTA
>Ga0315320_10005760_pt1 | contig 10121 bp, 8 predicted proteins | sample M140m21515metaG_FD_203458 | JGI IMG/M metagenome (GOLD analysis project Ga0315320, IMG submission 203458) | Ammonia-oxidizing marine archaeal communities from Monterey Bay, California, United States - M1 40m 21515 | ecosystem: Environmental > Aquatic > Marine > Coastal | place: USA: California...
CAGCGTGCCGCTCCCCGACCTCGAAGGCCGGGCCCAGATTCTCGCCGTGCACGCCCGCAAGGTGAAGACGGGACCGGACGTCGATCTCGTGAGACTCGGTCGTGGAACCCCGATGTTCAGTGGCGCCGATCTCGCGGCCATGATCAACGAAGCCGCGATCATCGCGACGATGGCCGACAAGGACTTCGTCGAGATGACCGATCTCGAGGAAGCCCGGGACAAGGTCCGTTGGGGCCGCGCCCGTCGAAGCCACAAGGTCGAGGAGGAGGACCGGGTCGCCACCGCCTATCACGAGGCCGGCCACGCGGTCATCCAGGCCAAGCTCGAAGACGCCGACCCGCTCCACAAGGTCACCATCATTCCACGTGGTGCCGCCGGCGGCGCGACGTTCAGCCTCCCCGAGAAGGACCGTCACGGCTACGGCCGGAAGTACATCGAAGCCACGCTTCGCGTGCTCTGCGGCGGTCGGATCGCCGAGGAGAAGAAGACCGGCGACACCTCGAGCGGTGCGAGCATGGACATCAAGATGGCCACGCAGTACGCCCGCGCCATGGTCCTCGAATGGGGCATGAGCGAGCGTGTCGGATTCATCAACCACGCCGGAAGCGACCAGCGGGAGATGATGCTTCCCGAGAAGGACTACTCCGACGACACCGCCAAGGTGATCGACGAGGAGATCCGTCGAATCGTGGACGGCGCCTACGACGACTGCACCCGCATGGTCTCCACCCACTGGGACGAGATCGTGGCGGTCGCCGAGGCGCTCCTGAAGTACGAGACGCTCAGCAATGACGATGTGAACCGGCTCATGAAGGGCGATCGGCTCGAGAAGCCGACGGTCGCCGAACTCCTGTCGCAGGAGGCGTCGAAGACCGCCCCGCCCCCGTCGCCCGCGAAGCCCACCGAGGATCCCGGCGACGATCTCCCCGACATCATGCCCTCACCGGCCTGACGAACGAGACATCCGGTGCCGGGACACCGACCACCAGAACACGCACGACGCCGGCCCTCGCCGGCGTCGTGTCGTTTCAGATGATTTCAAATGGTTTCAGGATGGTTCCGAGCCGTCGCTGGGGCGGGGACCCGAAGACGCAAGCAGCCGTCGAAGCACCGCGTCGAGCCGCGTGACGTCCCCCGTCACCTCGACCGTCTTCATGCTGGACGCCGTCCCCGCGATCAGTCCGACGTCGCCGACCGCGACCCCGAAGGTCTCCGCCAGCAGACGGAGGACCGCGACGTTCGCCCTGCCCGCCTCCGGCGCCGCCGCGACCCGCACCTTCAAACGATCGCCGAGAAGACCGACGACGACATCTCTTCTCGCGCCGGGGACCACCTTCAATCGGATCCGGCTCGCGTTCGGTCGCCGGTCGAGAATCGCGTCGACGGGGTCGCTCAAGACGTTTCGTCGAGCATGGCGTCGAGTTCGGCGAGCCGCCGCGCCGCACCGTGCACCTTCGCCACGAAGACCGCGAAGCAGGCGATCGCGGCAAGCAGGAGGAGCACGCCGAGCCCCTGGATCGAACCTCCGGCGGCGAACGTCGCGTTCGCCTCCTCGCCCTTGATGGAGACGAAGTCCCGACCGATCGCCTGAAGTGACCCGCCGAGGATCAGCAACACCGTCGCCACGGCACCAAGTGTCGCGAAGACGAGTCCGATGTCGCGGCCACAGTCGCCACGACGTTCCTCGCGACGATGGAGTGCACCGGCGATCGACTGTGGGATCCGGCACACCACCACGAACCACCACACCGTGTTGAAGAAGGGGATCACCGTGAGCCAGACCAGCCCGGGACGAAACCGACGCTCGGGCTCCGGCACCGCCGCCGCGGCGCGATGCAGCGTCAGGAGCAACCAGGCGAAGACCGCGAGCGCGATCAACGACACGATGATTCCGAAGGCGTCGCCGTCTGAGGTGGCGGACTGGGTCGCTTGCTCGGGTGTCATGGAAGGGCTCCTGCGATTCAAAGGTGGTCTGGTGTCGTTCCGGCCGGTCGATCACGATCGATCGGGCGATCCGTCTCCGGTCACATCGTCACCGATCCGGCCCGGCGACACGAGCGTCGAATGGAGAATTTCCGCGTCTTCGACGCCTCGCGACGGTTCGGATCCATCCCCGAACGGAATCGGGGGCGTTCCCTCAGTCTCCGGCGTCGGGCTTCCGAGCCTTCCGGGGCTTGACGGCCTTCAATCGAGGCGACTTCGGCACGCTCCGCCCCTCGTCCTCTCCGAGCATCGCCTTGCTCCGGAGCAGGTGGTGATAGTGCTGGGCGAATCGATGCGCCTCGTCGCGGATCGCCTGACAGAGCTTCAACCCGAGATTCTCCCGACCGAGTCGAATGGGCTCGCCGCGTCGCTGGACGTGGATCAACTCTTCCTTCTTGGCCAGCGAGATCACCATCGGCGGCTTCACCGACAACTGTTCGAACGCCTCGATCGCGGCATTCAACTGACCCAGCCCGCCGTCGATGAGGATCACGTCCGGATAGAGCTCGTTGCCGTCGCCGGCGTCTCGGTACCGCCGGGAGACCACCTCGCGGATCGACATGTAGTCGTCGTTGTCGACGGATCGGATCCGGAACCGACGATATCCGTCCTTGAAAGGACGCCCGTCGATGAAGCAGACCTTCGAACCGACCGTCTCGCCGCCGGCGAGGTGCGCGATGTCGATCGCCTCCAGACATCGGATCGGCTCATCCAGTTCGAGCGTCTTCTGAAGCGACCGCAGTCCCTTCGCGGGATCGTGGACGAACGAGGTGACCTCGGGCTGCCAGTCGTAGTCGCCGTCCGCGTTGCGTCGGCGTTCCCGCTCGTCCAGTCGTTCGATCGCGCGGATCTGATCCCGGAGCACGGCGGCTCGTTCGAACGCCCGGCGTTCGGCGGCGTCCTCCATCTCCTGCGTCATCTCGCGGATCATCGCGCTTCGCTTCGAACCGAGGAACCGCACGAACCGATCGATGTCGGCGCGGTAGTTCTTCGGCGAGATCCGGTTCGCGCATGGCGCGGTGCACTGACCGATCGAGTGCAGCAGGCACGGACGGAAGGAACGGTTCTTCGGGTCGTCGCTGCGGATGTCGAGTTCACAGGTCCGGTAGCGGAAGACTCTTTGCAGCAGCTGGACCGCCTGGCGAAGCGCGCTCACGGACGTGAACGGGCCGAAGATCCTGGCGCCCTTGAACTCCTCGTCGGCGGGATTCCGGGTCACGAAGACTCCGGGGAACTCGTCCTTCAGCGTCACCGCGAGATACGGAAAGGTCTTGTCGTCGACGAGCCGTTCGTTGAACCGGGGACGGATGTCCTTGACGAGCCTCGACTCGAGGAGCAGCGCCTCCCACTCACCCTCGCATTCGACGACGTCGAAATCCTCGATGAGCTCGAGCATGCGGGACTTGCGATGCCCGAGATCGGTCGACGCCTGGAAATACGTCGAAACCCGGTTCGGCAGCACCGACGCCTTGCCGACGTAGAGCACCACGCCGGCGGCATCCTTCATGAGGTAGACCCCGGGGACCCGGGAGAGCCCGCGGGCCTTGGCCGAGAGCCGGGCCATCCGGGCGTCGCCCGACTCGAGTCTCGAATCGTCGGCATCCGGGGACCGAAAATCGGGGTTCTCGGGCGTGGAAGCGGACATTTTCGCCTTTCATGGCCAGTGCGAACGGGGTGGTGCTCCCCTTCGGCCGAAATTGAGAACAATTGAACTGGTTTCGGACGTTGCGTTCCCCGCTGGATGCGCTAGGATAGGCGTTCCAGGGGTACGGAGCAGGTCCGGCCACCGCGTACCGGACGGGCCCTCCGTCGATCATCATCAGTAGTACCACCTTTCATTTTGGAGCAATGACATGAAGTCCATCCTCACCATCGCAACCCTCGCCCTCGCCTCCGCCCTTGTCGGCTGCAACGATGCCAACAAGAAGGACTCCGCGGCCCCCGGCGCCGTTTCCGGCGACTGCTGTGGCAGCTGCGACATGACCGCGGCCCCCGGCGCCGTCTCCGCCGAGCCCTGCGGTGGCGCTGCCGCCTGCGAAACCAGCTGCACCGACGCCGCCCCCGGTGCCGTCTCCAGTGACGCCGGTTGCGCGAGCAGCTGCACCGACGCCGCCCCCGGCGCCGTCTCCAGCGAGTCCGACTGCAGCACCAGCTGCTCGGACGCCGCCGCGACCTGCCCCTTCACCGGCTCCGCCGGCTGATTCGACGGCCAACGCCGTTCGAAGCAAGATCATCGACGCCCCTCCCGTTCCGCGGGAGGGGCGTCGTCTTTTGACCGGATATGATGCGGCCCCCCCCCGACCGGAGCATCCGACATGCATCATGCGATCAAGCGCCTGACCTCGATTCTCGCCATCATCCCACTCGGCATCGTGCTTTCGGGATGCGGCGGCTCACACGCCACCAATCAGGCCCTCGGCGATGGTTGGAACGCCTACGGCGATGCCCAGACCGTGAAGCGGACCAGCGTGCCCGTCGCGTCGCTGAGCGAGGCCGAGGGCTACGAGATCGTCCTCGAAGGATGGGTCACCGAAGTCTGCGCGGTCAAGGGGTGCTGGATGCGGGTACAGGATGATGACGGCGACGTCGTGCTCGTTCGATTCAAGGACTACGGCTTCTTCGTCCCACGAAACGCCCGGGGCCGTCGCACCGTGGTCCACGGAACCCCCCAGGTGCGGAGCTTCTCGATCGAACAGCGTCGTCATCTGCTGGAGGATGCCAACGCCTCCGCGGAGGAGATCGCCCGGGTCGACGGCCCCAGCACCGAGGTCGTCTTCCTCGCCGACGGCGCCTGGGTGCAGGGCGGAGGGCTCGAACCGCCGTACACACCCGCACCCGTGGAAGACTGTCCCCTCGATGCGACGGACTCGAAGGACGTCACCGATGCCGGGTGAACCGAACTCGATGCTGCTCGCGGGCGGGCGGATCCTCGACCCCGCCACCGGACTCGATGCGACCGGCGACGTCCTCGTGCAGGACGGCCGGATCGCGGCGGTGGATACCACCCCGAACAAGATCGACGCGGGCGACGCGAGGCGGGTCGACGTCGACGGACTTCTGGTCTGCCCCGGCCTGATCGATCCGCACGTGCATCTTCGGGAGCCCGGCCAGGGCGCGAAGGAGACGATCGAATCGGGGTCCCGGGCCGCGGCCGCGGGTGGATTCAGCACGGTCTGCTGCATGCCGAACACCGCCCCGGCCCTCGATACGCCGGACATGGTCGAATGGGTCGCGATGCGGGCCCGTGAACGCGCCGCCTGTCGCGTGCTGGTCGCGGCGGCCGCCACGGTCGGTCGGCACGGCGAGGCGCTCGCACCGATGCACGCCATGCAGGCCGCGGGCGCCGTGGCATTCACCGACGACGGCGACGGAATCGCCGACGCCGATCTCATGCGGAAGGTGCTGCAGACCTGCGCTTCACTCGGTGCCGCGTTCATGCAGCACTGCCAGGAACCGACGCTCACCCGCGGTGCCCAGATGCATGAAGGCCCGACGAGCGCGAAGCTCGGACTCGTCGGATGGCCGAGAGTCGCCGAGGAACTGATGCTCGAACGGGATCTCCGCCTCGATCGCTCGATCGGCGCCCGCTATCACGCCCAGCATCTCTCGAGCGGTGGTTCGGTCGACATCCTTCGCGCCGCCCAGTCGGACGGCGTCCCCGCGACCGGGGAGGTCTCTCCGCACCATCTCCTCATGACGGATGCGGCCGTCGACGGTTTCGACACCCACGCGAAGATGAATCCCCCGCTTCGCGAGGAGTCGGATCGCCTCGCCCTCGTCCAGGGCGTCGCCGACGGCGTGATCACCGTCCTCGCGACCGATCATGCCCCGCACACCCCGGCCGAGAAGGCGAAGTCCTTCGAAGAGGCCCCCCTCGGGATCATCGGCGTCGAGACGGCGCTTCCGATCTACGTGGAGACGCTCGTCGCCACCGGCGCGATCGACTGGCCGCGACTGATCGCCTTGATGACGATCGAGCCGGCCCGCCTCCTGGGGATCGCCGATCTCGGCTTCGGCGGTCTCGCGGTGGGCAGCCCCGCAGACGTGACCGTGATCGATCCGAACGAGCGTTGGACGGTCGCGTCGGACGACTTCGAATCCCGGTCCCGAAACTGTCCCTTCGATGGCCGCGACGTCCAGGGACGAGCGGTGCTCACCCTCGTCGACGGTCACGCGTCCCACGATCGACTCACCGGCGCCGCGATCTCCAGCTGACGCCCGCGTACGGGGCGTCGAGCGAACGGCATCGCGGTGGCCTCCCCCATCGCCCACCCTCGCCTCGGCGCGTGGCGACCGCCGCCTGATTCCGGACTCCAACCCTCGTGTCGAAGCGAACGCCGAACCCGAGTCCCGAGAATCTGCCCGACCGGCTCGCCGGAGCGCTCGCCGATCGGATCGGGCGATACCCACGCCGCCCGGTCGTGGTCGCCCTGCTGCTCGCGATCGCGGGCGCGATCTTCGCGGCCCGCAACCTCGAACTCGACGCCGACACGAACCACCTGATCGGCGACGACCGACCGTTCATGATCGCGTTCAACGCCTGGCTCGAGGAATTCGGCGATCTCGAATACCTCTACGTCGTCGTGGATCCGGGCGATCATCACGCCGCGGACCCGGACGCGGACGACCGGGCCGATCAGGCGGTCCGGTCCCTCGTCGAACGACTTCGCGACGTTCCCGATCTCCCGGCCGTCCACGGATGGATCGACGCACGGGAACAGTGGGGTCTCGCCACGAGGGCCATGCCGATCGACGATCTCGCCGGCCTGGTCCGCGCCCGGGAAGCGATTCCGATCCTCGCCGGTGACGCCGATGCGGCCAGCGTCGTCCGCGCGGGCACCGCCCGGTTGGAACGGGTCACCGGACTCGGGGCCCTGACCCTCGAAAACGAGGAACGGACCGAGATCGCGGCAGGCGGCGTCCTGCTCCTCGAATCGATCGCCGCGGCGGACGTCCCCGGCATCTCGCCACCCGACGGCTTCGAACCGCTCCCGCTCGCCGGTCCCCGCGCCGACCAGTTCCTCGTGAACCCCGGCGGCCGACTTCGTTTCGTGGAGATCCTGCCTCGAAAGGACTTCGGTTCGCTCGCCGCGATCGAGGGGCCGTTGCGATCGATCCGCGCGGTCATGAAGCAGGTCGCCGCGGAACATCCCGGCGTCGAGATCGGCCTCACCGGCAAGCCGGTGCTGCAGGCGGACGAACTCGCCACCAGCGATGCGGACATGACGCGAAGCGCGACGATCGCGTTCGTGGTGATCGCGATCCTGTTCATGATCTCGTTTCGCAACGTGCGGCGACCACTCCTCGCCGCGGTCGCGTTCCTGATCGCCTTCGCCTGGACCTACGGCGCCGCGACGCTCCTGGTGGGACGCCTCAACCTGCTCAGCATCGTCTTCATGCTGGTGCTGGTCGGTGTGGGCTTCGACTACGGAATCCACGTGGTGGCTCGATGGACCGAGGCCCGTCGACGTTCGAGCCCGCGGGCGGCGGTCACCGAGACGCTTCGAACCGCCGGCGTGGGCAACTTCTTCGGCGCCGTCACCAGTGCCGGCGTCTTCCTGCTCGCCCTCGCCACCGATTTCGGCGGTCTTCGCGAACTGGGCGTCGTGGCCGGGGTCGGACTCCTGCTCTGCGTGCTGGCGATGAGCGTGGTGCTCCCCGCGATTCTCCTGATCGCCGAGGGTGATCGCGACGCCCCGGACGACCGCCCTTCCCCGATCACGGGGACGGACGCGCGGAGAACGCCCGGGCCCCGAAGGGCGACCTTCGTGATCGGCATCGGTCTCCTCGCCTCGGTCCTTTCGGGCATCGCGGTGGTGACGGGGATCCGCTTCGAGGACAACCTGCTCGCCCTGCAGGCGGACGGACTCGAGAGCGTCGAATGGGAGCACCGGGTGCTCGAGGATTCCAGCAGCGCCTCCTGGTTCGCGGCGGTCGTCGTCGATGCGGAAGCCGGGATCGAACGGATCATCACCCGCGCCGCCGCCCATCCCGAGATCGGTCTGGTGCGAAGCGTGCTGGACGTGATCCGGCCTTCGACGCCCGAACGCACGGATCTCCGTCGACGCTTCGCGGACGCCTTCGAACCGGAGAAACCCCCGTCGACGATCGGCGCTTCGAACGCGCCGCTCACCGACGAGGACCTGAAGGCCGCCGCGGGAAGACTGCGACGGCTCGGCGACGCGGCCCGCACCATCGACGCGGCCGGCGCGGAACGACTTCGGGCGATCGCGGTCCGCCTCGAAGGACTCGCGGAGACGCTCGGGCCGGACGCGACCGCCGAAACACGCGCAACGACTCGGACCGCGATCGATCTCGCGCGGTCCCGGACCCGCGAGGCCCTGCGGGCGATGCTGGCGGGTGACGTCCTCCGGCTTCGCGACGCGCTCCCCGCCGCCATCCGCGCCAGGATGATGTCGCCGACGGGACGCTTCCAGGTCGAACTCGTTCCGGCGGAAGACGTCTGGGACGCGGCGTCGATGGAACGCTTCGTCACCGCGATCCGAACCGTCGATCCCGATGCGACCGGGGTCCCGATCACGCAGTACGAGTCCCTCCGCGACATGCGTCGATCGTTCATCCTCATGGGGACGCTGGCGCTCGGGCTCGTCACGCTGGTCGTCTTCCTCGATTTCAGGACCGTCCGCGACACCATGCTGGTCATGACCAGCCTGCTCGTCGGTCTGCTGTGGACGATCGGGATCGCTTCACTCCTCGGCGTCTCGCTCAACGTCGCGAACTTCTTCGCGATCCCGATCCTGATCGGGATCGGCGTCGACAGCGCGATCCACATGCTCCATCGCGCCCGCGAATGCGGTGACGGCCCGCTGGACTTCAAGTCGACGCGGAACGCGGTGATCCTCACCGCGTGCACCACCGGCATCGGTTTCGGTTCCCTGCTCCTCGCCCGACACCGGGGCCTCCAGAGTCTCGGGGCGATCATGGCGATCGGAAGCCTCGCGTGCATGATGGCCAGCGTGGTGCTGCTCCCGGGACTGCTCGCGCTGGGACGCACCCGAGGGCATGCGACGGATCCCGTGCCGCCCGACGGCACGTCCTGAACCGATTCTCGGACCGGTCGGGTCGTGCCGACGAAACCGATAAGAGATCCGATCCGACCGCGTCGGACCGGGGAGTCGATCCACCTCCGATATCCCGGGTGGGAATGCACCCACTGGACGATGCATTCCGTTTGTATCCGTCGTGTCGAGCGTTACGTTTCAAACGGTCGCGATCGCCGATTCGTTCCGGTGAAGCGCGAGCCGAAATCACCGGGGAGACCCGGAATCGAAAACGGAAGACACATGATGATGCGAAAGATGTTCGTCGCCGTCGCGACCCTGGGCATGGGTGCGAGCACCCACGCCGCGGTGATCGGAACCACCTACACCGATGCCACCAACGATCTCCTCGATTCGTCGTTGACGAACCTCGATCTGGTCTCCGCCCGATTCTCCAATGACGCGACCCATCTCCATCTCAGCGTCACGGTGCGCGGTGACGTCTCCGCGACGACCTGGGGCGACTACCTCGTCTTCATCGACAGCACGCCGTCACTGACCACGGCCGGTCGGAGTGACGCAGGGGGCCCGCGCGGCAATCCCTTCCACCGAGGCATCGCGGCTCCCGCCGGCACCGATGCCTTCATCGGTTCCTGGCTCGACGACGGCGGCGGCAATCTGAACTACACCTTCGAAGGGGGCCGGTGGAACGAGAAGGAGTCCGGCACGCCGGATCTCGCCCGCGCCACCGCCGGAACCGTGAGCTGGACCTTCAGTCTCGAGTCGCTCGGGCTCGCGGCCGGGGACACCTTCCGATTCGACGTGGCCACGACCGGCGGCGCGAACGGCACATCGTCCCTCGACCTCCTCTCGACCGACACCATCCGACCCGGATGGGGATTCGACGAGGACGCGACGCTCGACCTGTCCTACACCGTCGCGGGATCGACCGCGGTTCCCGGCATCGGTGGAATCGCGGCCCTCGCCGGACTCGGACTCGTCCGCCGACGTCGAACCCGCTGAACGCAGGAGTCGTCCCGAATCGTTTCAGCCCGTCCCGGCCCGGAAGGCGCCGACGACGGACTCATGGTCCGGGGTCGAGGGCGTCGAATCCACCGGGAAAGTCATGGTCGACCG
>Ga0315320_10005761_pt1 | contig 10120 bp, 9 predicted proteins | sample M140m21515metaG_FD_203458 | JGI IMG/M metagenome (GOLD analysis project Ga0315320, IMG submission 203458) | Ammonia-oxidizing marine archaeal communities from Monterey Bay, California, United States - M1 40m 21515 | ecosystem: Environmental > Aquatic > Marine > Coastal | place: USA: California...
TATTAAAGAAACGATTGATGCACACAGAGAGAATGTCAGTTGTAACATCTGCCACAAGAAGATGGATCCCCTCGGAATCGCACTGGAAAATTTTGATGTAATGGGACGCTGGCGAGACCAGTACACAGACGTGAGTAACTACACCGCCAACAAGAAGGAGGGGCAACGTTTTCCCGTCGACACTAGAACGGCCCACATGGACGGCAGAGCCTTCGAGGGCCCTCAAGGTCTGAAGAAAATCCTGATGGAAGATAAAGGAAGTTTCTCCAGAGCATTCATCGAAAACATTCTCTCCTATGCAATGGCCCGCGAGCTCACATTTAGCGACCGCAAGAATATCAACCAGCTCTATGAGCAGTCCGCTAAGAATGACTTCAGACTGCGAGACATTCTGCTGGCGATTATTTCGGCAGAGAGCTTCACCAATCGGTAGAGGCGTGCCGAACGATGGGCTGCATATTTAAACACCTACTGCTTACGTTCCCCTTGCTTACATCCTTGGCTTTTGCTGAGCAGGAAATGCCTGCCATTTTCTCGGATAGCATGGTGCTACAGCGAGAAACCAAAGCTTCTATCTGGGGTTGGGCCGACCCGGGTGCCGAGGTGACTGCCACGTTTCAAGGTCAAAAACACAAGGCCAAAGTCGGAGAGAATCTACGGTCCCTAATCCTCCCCGTGAAACTCCTTTAACGCGTTGGCGAGCCTCCAAAAAGGCTGGACGGTTGAGAAAAGCATCCTTGCCACCCACCTGGGAAATCCTCACGCTGCACCTGTTTTGAAAATACCACCTCTTGTCGCCTGCACCATTGCTCTTTCCGCCTCCCTGTCCGGGGCGGCCCCCGTGGAAAACTACCCTTCTCTCCCCAGCGAGGTTTTCTCCACCTACAGTCCAAGCAAACCAGAAGCCTACACCCCAGAGGCCATGGCCAGCGCGGCGGGGTCGTTTTTGAAATCCCTGAAAGAGAATCAGCGCCGCCAGGCGGCCCTTCCTTACGACAGCCCCGAAAAATCTAAGTGGACCAATGTCCCGCCCCGGGGACCGCAGGGAGGCGTCCGGCTGGGCGATCTGAACGAGAAGCAGATGAAGAAAGCCTGTGACCTGCTGGCAGCTGTCCTTAGCCCGCAGGGCTACGGCAAGGTTCGTAACATCCCCCTCGCCGATGACCGACTCCTCCGGAACGGACAGCGCCGCCCCGGATTCGGAGCCGAGGACTACTGGCTTGCCATCTTCGGAGAGCCCTCCGCCACCGGGAAGTGGGCTCTCCAGTTCGATGGGCACCACCTCGCGGTGAACCTCACCTTCCAAGGCAAACGCATGTCGATGTCGCCTACATTCATCGGAACGCAACCCCGCGAATTCAAGCTTGGCAAGGACAAGGTTGTCCCCATGGTGGGCGAAGCCCCCGCCGCCCTTGCCCTGCTACAGAGCCTCGATGACAAGCAGCAAAAAATTGCTCGGGTGGGCGACCGTCGAAGGAACATCGTAACCGCTGCTGGCAAGGATGGATTTGTCCCCTCCCCCCTTGGCCTCCCGGGAAAATCACTCAACGCCAGCCAGCGCACCTCTTTGATCTCCCTGCTCGATGAATACGTCGGTGACCTACCTAAGCCCTTTGCGCAGCAACGCCTCAAGGAACTCTCCGCCGAAATTGACAAGATGAGCTTCGCCTGGTGGGGACCGACAGAAAAGGGAGGAGACTTCTCCTACCGCCTACAGGGCCCCAGCCTCATCATTGAGTATGCGGGCCAGGACCTGGGGGGGGACCCTCATGACCATCTACACTCCATGTACCGGGATCCTACCAACGAATATGGAGCTCGACTGGCGAAGTGAGGAAAAGCAAGAAGGTTGAGGGCGGTGGCGTAGGCCGATCCTTATGAATTTTAAACTCTTGATCGCACTAGGCTTTGTTGCGTTGATGGCGGCAACGACAGGCCCAGCAACACTGGCAATTATCTTACAGGCTGTTTTCACCTCTAAGCCAGTAGCCGGCGCACCGGCTAAGCCCGCCCTTCCGAAGAAGTAAAGTCACGGCAGCAAACGGCCCCTAATCTTCCCCGTGAAACTCCTTGAGCGCGTGGGCTACTCCCCAACTTTTTGCCACCCCTTACTAAGGGGTTCTTGGCTTTTCCATGCATCGCCAGTTTTCTCATCTACTTTCCATAGCATATCGCCACCAACCATAAAGTCGAACTTACCCTTTGGCTCATCAAATTCGTCATTTGCCCAAGCTCCTAAAATTAAGCCGACAATCAGCGCGGTAATGATTTTTACGTTCGGCGACATATCGAGAAGGTGCTTTTCGTTATCAGAAGTTTCGCTCATGGCCCCAATCTAGCGAGCCCTCATCAGCTGGCAAGGGTGGATATGAGTTGAACAGGTTTCTAATTAACTTCCCCGGCCAGCGCTTCCTTTGTGGGTAATTCATAATAGAAATTTGTTAAATCTTCCGGCGCCCTGCGGTACCTTGAAGTATGAGTATCAATTCAAAGGGGGCCGTCCGGACGGGCGTGATTGCAGTGGGTTGCTTGGTCGGCCTATTGGGTGCGGCGGTGATTGTAGCCAAGCCGTGGGTCACCATCCAGCACGCCGAGCCAATCATGGTTAAGGGTTATGCAGAAACAACCGTGAAAGCCGATGCGGGCAGCCTGACTGTGGAGGTGGTGCAAACGAATCAAACGAACGCAAAGGCCTACGAAGAGGCCGGCCAAGCCCTGGCCCAGGTGAAGACCATTGTGACCGAAGCCCTTCCGAAGGATCTGGAAATGAACGAACTGAAAACGACCGTCAAGGAAGTCACGAAAATCGATGAGAACGGTCGGCGCACCAACGAAATCGATTATTTTAACGTCACCCGCTCGATTCGCATCAATACCAAGGATGTACAAAGCTTGAAAGCGCTTGGGCGGAAATTATATGACCTCAACCAAGAGGGTATCCGCATCAACCTGCGCGGTCCTGATTTTTATGTGTCGCACCTTGATGAAGTGAAGCTGGAGCTGGTACGCAAGGCCACCGAAAACGGCAAGCAACGCGCCACTTTAATGGCTCAAAGCTCCGACGAGAAACTGGGCACGCTGGTTTCCGCCAAACAAGGGGTGATTCAAATTACCAAAAAGAATTCCAGCGAAACCTCCAGCTGGGGCATCTATGACACCGAAACAATCGACAAAGTCGTCAAACTCGTCGTGACCTTAGAATACGCAATCGACCGCTAATTTCCAGATTCCCCAATTGCCAGCACCAAGCCAACTGTTACAGTGTCGCCATGAACGTGGGACTCCCGTTTCTAGCCAAGGTCGACCTCACTAAATTTGTATACCTAGCAATTGGCCTGGCAGCCTTGGTGATTGTCCTCTTGATATTGAAGCCACGCTAAGCCGGACACAAACCATCCGAACAACCCCGCCGGCCTTTCGTCCGGCGAGGTGCAACCCAACCCATCAGAATTTACCGTTGCCACCATTTGCGACCACGGGTGAAGGGTTTGCGTTTTTTCACCACCAAACGTCCGGCGATATCGCCTTCATCCCCTCCCCAACCATCGACCACGAATTGGTAGGTGCGCCCGCGCCGCACATGAAACCGCACGCGACTGGTCAAGTGACTGCCATAGTCATCGTTGCGAGCAACACGCCGGAGCGAGTTTAAGGAGCTACCTCGATACACGGCGAGCACTGTATCAAAGCTACTCCCACGCAACCACAAATCAGCGCGCCCATTGCGTGGCGCTGTCCAGGTAAACCACACGGTCTTCTGCGGAAGCATGTAATAATGCCGGCGTTCGCCCTGCTCGGCGGTGGCCCCGCGGTTCGTGTAATCCGTTAGCACAACAAGTCGCCCGCTCAAGCCGGCGCGTTCGTTGAAGTGATCATTGGCAGGGGCATGGGTCACAGGCACAACCATGCGCGCGGACGCCGGCGATTTCCCGGCCGCCTCTGCCTCCACTTCAAAGATGGCCTCCAATACCGAACGATCACTCGGCACGACCACAGACGCCGAATACACGCCATCCCCAGCTGTTTCATCCGGAGCATCCCCGTCATCCGCAAAAGAAAGTGGATCACCATTCAGAATCCCGGATACAGTCGCCTGCAACACTGGCTCACCATCAGTCACACGCGCATACAACGCCGACGTGGCTCCAGTGCGCAAGGGGTTCTCCGAGACGCTGAGACTCAGCTCCAACGCATTGTCATCCCCGCCGCCCACTGCTTGAGCCGCATGAACCATCCCGCCCGTCGCAGTGCGGCCATCGAGCGCACTCAATGGACTGGTCGTATTCAGCAATCGCGACCGCACCTCGGTCGCATCGAGGCTCTCATCTACCGCCCAGACCAAGGCGGCCACACCCGATACATGAGGCGCGGCCATACTCGTTCCGCTGTAATACGCATAACTGCTATCCGAATCCGCCACCGTAGAAAAGATATCGACGCCAGGCGCACCAAGATCGACGGTGTTCCGGCCGAAATTCGACCAGCTCGCCATATCACCCCGGCGATCCACCGCGGCCACCGAGATGATATTTTCCAAATCATAGCCGCTGGGATAATGCGGTTGGCTGTCGGTATCTGTTGCGCTATTGCCGGCCGCGGCCACAAACAACACACCGGCATCACGAGCCCGAGCAATGGCATCATACAACGCCTGACTATGACCACCACCGCCCCAGCTGTTACTCAGCACACGGGCGCCCTTGGCCACGGCGAAATCAATGCAACTGACCGCTCCGCTCACGTATCCCCAGCCATCTGCACTCAGGAATTTGCAGGCCATGAGCTGCACTTCCCAAGCAACTCCCACGTGGACAAAGCCGTCATTGGAAGCGGCGCCAATCGTGCCAGCGCAGTGTGTCCCGTGGCTATTGTCATCCATAGGATCGCCGTCGCCGTTCACTGCATCGATGCCGTAGATATTATCCACATACCCATCGCCATCATCATCCACACCATTACCGGGGACTTCGCCAGAGTTCACCCACATTTGCCCGGCCAAATCCTGATGTGTATAACGAATACCCGTATCGATCACGGCCACAATCACTTCGGCCGATCCAGTGGTCGTATCCCATGCAGTCGGTGCCCCCAGATCCACTCCCGACACACCGCCATTTTGGCCTGTATTACGCAACCCCCATAACCATCCTTGAGCGAAGGCTTGATCCCCCGGAGTCGCTGAGTTACTGAGGAGGTAATCCGGCTCTACGATCTCAGCCACACCGGCCACCTGCAATGCCTTCATGCCGGCCATTAACAAAGCCTCCCCCTCAAGGCCGGCCTCAGCTTCACCGGGCTCGGGCAATTCGATGGTCGCCCAACCTTGAGCGGAAGGTTCCGAATCCAACCGGGCGCCCACCGAACCCAAAGCCGCTTCAAGCGCATCACGACTTAATCCTGCTTTCAAATTCACGACCACTCGTGACGGGTGTGCAGGATGCCCCCGAAAACTCACCGAGCCTACTGGCGGCAACGGCCTGCCCAGCCGCCCGAAAGCGTCATTATTGTTTTCTGTATTTCGCCGTTGGGCACGCCAGATTTCCGACTGAAATACACCCGCACTTCCAACCGCAAAAGCCCCTTCTTTCAGGTCACGAAACTTTTGCGCGCCTTTCAGCCGCCCCACTGGCAAGGGCGTACCACGCAAGAAAAACATTCGTTCAGCGGCAGTGGATGACGAACCAACCTGCGTTTCCGAAGCCTTGTTTATGGGCGATTGCCAGCGGACGATCAGAACACAAACAAACAGGAACGGAATCAAGCTGAATTTAACAAGGTGATGGGCGCGAAGCGTTCCGCGCGAGGGACGAGTATATGTTTTCATTGGCTGGTTTTCTTTTTCCAGAAGCCAGCCCGAGGAGCTTGTTCAATATGCACCCATTTTGCTATTTGCGCAAATGAGATGAGGGAAGCGGCGCATTAAGGCTCAACTGAAACCTGCAGCACCGTGTCGTTTTGAATCACGAACCGAACGGTGGTCATGAGCTGCTGCGCGGCCTGCACTTTCATGCCACGATAAATCCAAACCCCATTCAGCTCCTCATCCGGCTCACCAAACGCCTTGCGAATAATGGTGGATGATGTCCCCCGATACACCACCTCGATCGAGGCACGCCCTGCACCGAACGTCCAGTTCATCGTCCGACCCAAGGGCGCCAGCGGGGCAGCAGGCTTGGCAATCAGTTTCCCGTTGGCATCCCAATACTGCTCACGGCGCACGCCGGTGGGGGAGACATTTACCTCCGAGCGCTTCTGCCCGTTCTCATCCCATTCAGTAATGCGGCTCAACGCGCCCTCAACAAAGAATATCTCCTTTTTCTCAATCCCGCCCGGATGATACTCCATCTGCTTGCCGCTATACGGACGTTCCGCAATCTCAAAAGCCTGATAGTAAAGCCCATTCATCTCCGCCAACACCGGCAGAGCCCCCGGGTCATCTAATCGCAAACGTCCCGCCGGGACGGCTGGCCCTGCAATTTCCGGTGGGTTTCCATCTACAGGCTGCCCCCCCGAAGGAGCGCCCACCTCGTTCGCCTTGACCTCCGGTTCCATCTCCGGCTTACCGCACGCCGCAAACACCACCATACAAATCGCCAGCGTGGTTTGTGGAATAAAATTTAATAAGCGAAGACTCATGATTCATCCGGCATCGTGACTGCAATCACCGTCACAATTTTACCGGCAAAAGTAAAAAGAACCGAACATAATTTCCCATCAACCGGGATCCCATCATAACGCCATGAATTCCCCCCTGAGATATCTGGCTCCCCAAACGCGATGTATATGATGTCCCGCGTACGATCCTTGTAAAACTTTTCAATTTCGCCACCACTCCAGGGCCGCACTCGGCCCGCAGGAATTGGAGGGATTGGGATGGCCGCCCCTGCTTCCGTCCATTCCTGAATAGCTACCTCTTCATCACTATAATAAACTGTTTCAAACGCCTTCCCCCCGGTTTCGTACCACCCTACTGCTGTCCCCCTTTTCAAACCCTCCTCGTAAGGAGTCTCGGACATTTTTAATCCATTTTCATACCACTCAGTTAACATCCCCTGTTTTTCACCCCGCACCCATTGGGCTTCATATGATTTTTCGCCCTGCTCGTAATACCACGTTTCCACACCATGTTGCACCCCTTCAGCGTAAGCCTTCACGCTCTTGAGTTGGCCGCTTGTATACCATTCCAAGTAAAGCCCCTGTGGCTCATCCTTAACCCAAGTGGCTTCCCATGATTTGCTGCCGTCCTCAAACCACCCCATGGCTGTGCCATCCCGGTTTCCTTCGATGTATGGTGTGATACTTTGCTCACGACCATTAGGATGCCACCAAATTTCTCGGCCCACCTGCCGACCATTTTCGTACATTACTTGTAATTCCTTGGCAGTTCCGCCTGGATGCCATTGAATCAGTGGCCCACTCAAAACTCCATTGATGTGCACCGACTGACCTGCTCGAGATCCATCCTCGTGCCACCAAATCGTTGGCCCGTGTTCGCGCCCATCCTCGTATCTGGTTTCCTGTTGTAGAATTCCATTTTCATGGAACCACACCACATTACCACTGTATGGGATGGATTCCCCAACCTGATAGGACCGCTCGGCTGTTTCATCATATACCAGAGCATCGGCCATAATAGTAAGGATATCGCCGTTTACTGCTGATAGATCTTGTTCTTGAGAAGGAGCGTTCGATTGGCCGCACCCCAACCACAACCCCGCCCATAGGATTGCCAAAGTCAGACGCATGCCGGAACCTAGCCTTACGCTGTGGTGAATGCAACCCGCACATTTTTCTTCAAATCCGCTGTAACTCCCTGTAAATATGGATCGTCTCTGAATTATCAAAGAGGAAAAATGACGAAGATCTTCCACATCATATTGACCGTCGGCCTCATCGCCGGAACCACATTTGCCGAGGGCGAAAAACGAAAAGGCCCTCCAAATAAGCTCGGCAAAGGTGAATCAGAAAGCCCCACACGCCTTTCCATTAGAAAGCCCTTGAATTCAGAAAAAGGCAGCGGAAAACCCCAAGATAGTGAAAATGAGGGGTCCCCTACCAAACCCGGCATGCAACGCAAGCCGCTCTCCGAAGTGCTAGGTCTGACAGGGGAAGCAGCGGAGACCTTCAAATCGATCATGAAAACCTACCATGAAACCGCCAAAGCCATTCACGGTAACAAGGATTTCAATCAGGAAGAAAAGAAAGCCGCTTTAAAGGAAGCTCACGGAATAAAGATGGAAAAGCTCCAAGAGCTTCTGAGCGAAAAACAATTCGCCCAGCTCCGCACCATTTTGCGCACCAACGCCAAACCGAAAAAAAATGTGGATTTCGTGAAGCTACTCAAACTCGAAGAGGAGCAAATCAAACAACTCGAAGCTGCCCGACATCACGCCATCAAGCGCAAGCGAACCATCCTTGGCAACAAGGAATCTTCAAAGGAAGAAATGAAGAAGGCCCTTGTGGAAGTGCACAAACAATTCCTCAATCGCCGCCGCGAGATTCTTACAGACGAACAACTCGCCCAACTTCAAGAAATACGAGAAAAAACACAGGAAGCCCGCAAAAGCGACGAGCAAAAATCCGGCAAACAAAGTGCTGGCGCACCGCGCCCCAGACTAGCCCTCGGCCAGACTGGCCAAGCCAAAAATAAAGCTAACCAAGGCAAGCCTGAAAAGGAATAGCGGCAAATTTAAATTCAGCCACCATGTAGGGCTGACAACCGGCTGGATACCAGCCGGTTTTTTTATTTTCCCACCTTGATGGATGTTACCTTGCCATTCTTTAATATCAGCATCATCTGCTGACTTAGGCCGCCCACCATCACTTTTTCGTATATCCAAGCTCCATTTCCACCAGTATCTGGTTCGCCAAATGCCATCAGGATGATCTCCACAGTTGCCCCCATATAAAACCGCTCAATCTCGCCGGATACCCATCGACGCAATAACCCGGCAGGAACGGCATCAGGCGGCTGAACGGTTCCATTCCGATCCCAGTAGATGCCACGCATTAACTCATCGGTCTGATAAATCTCCTCATACGCCTTATTGCCATCCATGTACCAGCCCTTGGAGAGGCCTTGGCGTTGCCCTTGGCGGTAGATGGTTTCAGCCATTTTTTGGCCGTTATCAAACCATTCCACACGAACACCTTCACGACGGTCCTCGTTCCAGGTGGATTCCCAGCCCTTGGCACCGTTTTCAAACCAATGTTTCTCGATACCTGTCATTTGTCCCGCCTTGAACTCGCGCTCGGATTTCTTATTGCCATCGCGATAAAACTCAGCACTGGGACCGTCTTCCTGTCCGTCTTTCCATCGGGAAACCCATGCCGTGATTCCGTCCTCATACCATCCCTTGGATTCGCCCTCTTGTTTCCCTAGCTCAAAGCGTGCAGAGCTTTTCTCTCTGCCATTGGCAAACCACACCAATTCCACGCCATCCCTTCTCCCCCCGCGATAGACCACCTGCAATTCCTTCGTATCCCCATCCGGATGCCAATGCAGGCAGGGCCCATCCAACAATCCATCCCGATACGAACATTGGCCAGCGCGGGCCCCATCCTCGTACCACCACCGTTCCTGGCCGTGTTCTTTGCCATCCACAAATTCAGTTTCCTGCATCGTTTGCCCATTGGCATAGTGCCAAGCAGCCTTTCCCGTAAAGGGGATGGATTCACCGACCACGAAGCATAACCCGCTTTTATCGTCAAAAATCAGCCCACTCAGAGCGGGCACCACCCGTTGTGTCCCCGATCTGGAGTCTTCTTTGGGCGTCGTCGATTTCGAACACCCCATCCCCAAGACCAACGCCAATACTACACCAAATCGCATGAAGCGAAGCTACCGATATATGATGCACAAAGCAACCCGGCAACCTGTCATTTTCTTTGTAACAGGGCTCGACAATCTAGCGTCTTAGCTTAGGATTGCTCAATATTAGAGCTTGTTAAATCGGAGCCCAATTATGAAAAAGCTACCCAACTACCCTGCCCCCGCTATTTGGATTCTGGCGCTTGGTCTATTTTGCAATGACCTGAACGCCCAACGCCAAGGCGGCGGACCAGCCCCTAGACCCAGTGGAGGCCTCTCCAGTGTCACCGGAGGAATCGTAGGCCAAAA
>Ga0315320_10005763_pt1 | contig 10116 bp, 17 predicted proteins | sample M140m21515metaG_FD_203458 | JGI IMG/M metagenome (GOLD analysis project Ga0315320, IMG submission 203458) | Ammonia-oxidizing marine archaeal communities from Monterey Bay, California, United States - M1 40m 21515 | ecosystem: Environmental > Aquatic > Marine > Coastal | place: USA: California...
TATCGTAGCAGACGACATTGAAGTACCTAACAACTCAGCTACCCAAGGGATGCGGGACAAGCTGGACGAACAAGTCAAAGAGTTTGAAGCTATCGTAAAGCCCCTAGACAGCTCACGTATCATCTTTCTTGGTACACCCCAATGCGAGGACTCCATATACAACAAGCTTCGTGACAGGGGCTATAACGCCCGTATATGGACGAGTGAGTACGTTAGTACAGACACCGATCAAAAGGTCTATGACGGGGCTATATCCCCTTATATCGCTAATTCTGCCAACGACAACAACATCGGTAAGACAACAGAACCGTTACGCTTTACAGATGTTGACCTTGAAGAACGTAAACTAAGCTACGGTAGGAGCGGGTACGCCTTACAGTTCATGCTTAATCCACGTCTAAGCGATGCTGATAGATACCCACTGAAGATCAACGATATAATCGTACACGACCTAGATAACGATCTAGCCAATGAAAAGTACGTTTGGGCCAGCGCACCAGACAAGGTCTGGACGGATTTACCAAACGTCGGTTTCAACGGAGATAGATTCTTTAGACCATTTGATACACTTGGTGAACTTATACCGTACACAGGTTCGGTAATGAGTATAGACCCCAGTGGACGAGGTAAGGATGAAACAGCTTATGCTGTTGTAAAAATGCTAAACGGTCATCTGTTTGTTCACGCTTGTAACGGTATTCGTGGTGGCTACGGAGAGAACGTTCTTAAAGAACTAGCGGGTTTAGCTAAACGTTACAAAGTCAACGAAATCATTGTGGAGTCTAATATGGGAGACGGGATGTTTACCGAGCTTTTTAAGCCTGTAATCAACAATGTTTACCCTGTTACTATCAACGAAGTAAGACATCATATACAGAAGGAAAAACGCATAGTAGACACCCTAGAACCTGTCTTAAATGCACACAAATTAGTGGTCGATCCTAGCGTTATAAGACGTGATTTCCAGTCGGCACAAGGTTACCCTATCGAGCAACAAGCTCGTTATATGCTTTTATACCAACTAAGTAGATTAACAAAAGACAAAGGTGCGCTTCTTCAAGACGACCGTTTAGACGCGCTTGCAATCGCAATAGGATATTGGGTCGAGCAAATGGCAGTAAACGCCGACCTAAAGATCAACGAAAGAAAGAACGACCTGATGACCGAAGAACTAGAACGCTTTAAACAAGCAGCTTATAAAACGTCGTTTACTACCGCTCAATCAAACGTCCTTACTTGGTGATACCCGTGACCTTAACGATTAAAACGTACAACGTTATAGTGCGACTCATGGGTACGAACCGTTAGGTGTTGGTTTGAAAAACCTCTTTCGAATGAGGGGCTGTATAATGTTACAACTTACGGTCAGGACGATTACCGTTTTAAACGAACCCTGTTAAAATCTGCTTTTAAAATCCGTTCGGGTACGAAGCCGTTTTAAACGACGATTTAAACTAAGCCGTTAACACTAATTATAACCAGTTTTCAGATCCGTCAAGACTTTAATTTACTACTATTACCTAAACCTATGGATAACAACGAACAAACAGACGCTTTTTTATATGAGATACAAGGTGTCGTTAACAGGTTTCGTACCGAATTTGACCTTAACCACGCCACTATAATCGGTTGCTTAGAGATGGTTAAACTCGATTACCTAGTAGAACCTACTGATGAAGTTATGTTCGAAGCTGATGACGATCTACTAGAAGATGACGACAATGATGAACGAGACCCTTTCTGAAAATACACAAGTCAAAGCCAATTTAGCGTTCGCTATAAAACTGATACTGGGGATCGGTACGATTGTTTGGACGTACAGTGTAATCGTTAATCGTATAACGGCTCTGGAGATCGACAGTATGCGCATAAGACACGAAGTAGAAGCAAACAGCGAGTTCCGTGTTAAATGGCCTAGAGGCGAACTAGGTGCGCTCCCTGCCGATGCAGAACAAAACCTACGACTAAAGTATCTGGAACAAGATATGAGCAACGTTCAAAACCACGTCGATGATCTACGATTAAAGACGACCGATTAAAGGGTCGTTGTAAGCGCGTCCCAGATAGTTTAGACGCAAAAATCTGAAGTCCTTAACGCTATATACGCGCGCGTTAGTTACCCCCATGTACCCGCGCGTTTTTATGACACGGGTCAGGTAATGCGCGAGGACTCAATCGATGTTTTGGCACGGCAACGACACGCCATCGAATCCAAGCCCGCTGAACTACGGCAACCGCAAAGGATAAAAGAACGCCTTGGCATCGATCTATCGACGTTGCTAGGTGGCCTGCTGACAGGCTCAAGCCGACGGCTCAAATGCTTTGCCTGTTTTCGTGTGTTAAATCGTTTTTTGCAACGTCTAGACCGACGTCTAGACCGACGCCTTCAAACGGCTCTAGACCGACGTCTAGACCGACGCCTTCAAACGGCTCTAGACCGACGTCTAGACCGACGCCTTCAAACGGCTCTAGATCGACGTCTAGACCGACGCCTTCAAACGGCTCTAGATCGACGTCTAGACCGACGCCTTCAAACGGCTCTAAAATCGGCCCTAAAATCGACCTAATCGGCAAGGCCCTGATCACCCTGTAAACGGCCTTAAATCAGGCTCTAGCTCAAGTAAACAAGCGGATCTTGCTGTCTTGACGACCCTTTTTGACTCGGTTGACTGTCTCATAAGGACGTTGATAACTAGCAACTTGCAAGACATCGGCTCGCTTCAATGGGTTTTTCGTTTTTTGCAAGGGTCGTTGTGAATAACTTTTTTATTCGTTGATAGTTAAGACTTTACGACTGTTTTCGGGAAAAGCTGAAAAAGAAAGTTTGGTGTTTTTTATGCGTGTTGTAACGGTGTTGATTTTTAAAGACTTACGAAACCCGTCGAGCTGTAAACCGCTTACTTAGTAGGGCTTGACAGATAATCTACTATGGAGGCTCTCACTTATAACCTATCAACCCACACACATATTATGAAAAACACTTACAGATACAACGAACCGATCCAAGACCTCGACGGTCGCACCGTGTACGGTCTTTACGAATCCAAGCCCGTCTACAATCCTGATTTTCAGTGGCCTGCAAAGTTTCAACGACCCGACGACGTTTGGATTGACGAGGAAACCGATCAAGTTGAATGGGCAGATAGCGAACGAATCGACGGTCTTTGGATTTCTTGAACCAACCAACAACACCAACCAACAACACAACGAATTATGAAAAAGATACAATACAAAGGATTTACCATTGAAGCTGAAACGGGAACCGACCCACAGGTCGACGTTACAATCTCAAAGACAGTAAACGGCAAACTTTACATCGGATCGATCGGATTGGCTGAAAACGAAGGTCTTTGCAACGAAGATTGGACGCGTTACATAAAGGTTCCCGTAAACGTTCTCGATAAGGCTTACGATCTTGAAGAGTCTTTGTTTTCCTAATCTAACCAACACCAACCAACAACACATTATGAAAACATTTCAAGAAACTCTAAAACATAACGACGACATGATCGAATATCACGCAGAGCGTTGGGAAATTGCACGCCGTAAACGTGACTTCTTTCTCGACCTTGACTCCATGGCGAACCGTGGAGGCTATTGGGATGAACGCCTTGACGGCTTTATCGACGTTGACGTTGACGACCTCAAGGCTTCCGCTTCCGATTTCCTTAAAGCCGAGAAACAAGGGCTTAAAGCGGTCAAGGCTTTCGTCAATGGCCGTTCCTAATCACAACAACCAACACCAACCAACAACGAATTATGATAACTACAAACGAATTAATTACCGCCTTGCTCGACGACTCACGCCCTATTGACGAATACTACGGCCTCAAAACGTATGAAATCGACGGCACCGAATACGCCATTGCAAGCGACTACGATCAAGCCGTGGAAGCCTGTACCGAATCCATAAAAGAAACTGTTTGGGCTTTTAAGGCCGATTTCCTCGCGTCACACATTAACGCCCTTAACGCGGGCGACATTGACCGTTTACGGGGCGACACGTACGAATCCTGTAACGACGCTTTGCTCAAGCTCATTGACGACGTTGACGCGTTCGTAAACGACGCCATAAGCGCTGATGGCCTTGGACATTTCTTGAGCCCTTACGACGGCGATATGGTCGAAATCAAGGAAACCGACGTCTTGCTTTTTCGCCTTAACTAATCCAACACCAAACGAATACTATAATGAACACCAACAAACCAACGAAAAGAGAACGTTTAAACGCCGTATTTATCGGTATCGCGGCAACCGTCCTTTGGGCGGTCGTCGTGGTGCTCATCGGTCAGTAATCAATCAACCAACCAACGAATAAATTATTATGAATAATAACGGATTTGAAATTGATGTGCTAGATGGACAAGCTTGGATCGTTAAGACGATTAACGGCGTTGAGTACAGCGCAACATTGACTACTGCTGAAGAGTTCGGATTGAACGCTACGGGCATTGATGAAAGCCTTCCTGTACCTAAAGACGTCATTTATGACGCTTACGCCGCCGAAAACGAATGGCGCACCACATGAAAACTACAAAACTTATAAAGCAATGGAATCAACCAACAAACGAATAACACTTATGAAAACCTTATCTTACGAGTGCGTTCACACCTCCGAATCTTTGAAAGATCAAGACGACGACGGAGATAACTTTCACTATCAAATCGACGACGGCGAACGCTACGCCTTAACCGACGGCGAAGTCGATTGGCTGTATAATTGGGTACGCGGAAGGTACGCCATTGCAGACCATCTAATTAAAAACATTGTATGCGATGAAGACGAAGACGGAAATGACGTGTACGTCTACACGGTTGACGTCGACGGATTAGGTGAAGCCTTAACCGACGACCAATGCTTTCCCAAGGCCGTCATGCTATCCGACGACAGCGCCTTGCAAGCGATCATGTTTTACAGCGCGATTGAACCAACAACCGACGAATAACAATCATGGACATTCTAACGATCTTTATGTGGGTGATGATATTCTTACTTGGATTCGGCTTTTTGTATTACGAAAAGGGCGACCGCTAACCGACGACTCATGGAGCCACTAACAATCTTAACACTGTGGACGTGCATCGCAATTACGCTTTTGTACGTGCTCTTAAACAACCATGAATAAAACAACCGACAACCGCACGCTCTTCGCTGACGGCTTTGACGACGCTTTAATCGGCGTCCACTTCGACCGCATGGCGGGAATACATCGCATCGTGTACGACAAAGAACGCATGATTGAACGTCTCATGATACGTGATGACATGAGCTTAGACGAATCAATCGAATACCTCGACTTCAATACGTGGACGGCATACGCGGGCAAGGGTACGCCAATTTACGTGGACGTCATGCCCGACCTTAAGGAAATTGAAGAATACCTACTAATTGACAACCAATAAACGTATGACATTCAACACAGGACTACATAAGAAACGACCTGCTACCATTCACCCGAAGATTGAACGGACGCCCAAGGGCGAGCTTATCGTCGTCTTTAAGGATGGTACGTGGCTTTACCATTATGAATGGCTATTGACGGCATCTAAAGAACACCTTGAACGTGTCAAACGCTTAACCCAACCCAACACATGAACGACCTAAAAAGAAAACACGACTTATGGCAAAAACAGTATGAATTGTCCGAGTCTATCATTTCAGAAATGAATCTAACCATCGTGACTTGTCCGAGTTGCGGGCATATATCAATTCAGTCTTGCGACTTAGACGTTTTTACCTGCCCGCATTGCTTTGAAATGAGCGAGCACTTTCCCGAATTTTTTCACGAGAGACACTTAGAAGACTTCATTGATTAACCCAACCCAACACCTAACCCAATATGGACACATTAACCGAAGTAAAACGAAACCTTAAACGCCTCGAAACGTTGCTTGATCGTAGCGCCGTGAGCTTAGCAATCCAAACGCTTGTACCTGACGCCTTCGAAAACGGCAAAGCACGTGTACGTTTTAGTTCTCGCTTTCCTCATAAAGAACGACAGGACTTCAGCGTCACCATCAACGACACTTACGTTTTCGAGGCGGTGAACATACCCGACCCGCTTTGGAACGATCACCAAGCACGTAAACAACAACACAACCGATAACTAATCATGATTACAACCGACCTAATGGAAGGACGCATTAAACGCATCCACATCAACCAACATAACATCCGACACAACGCCAAAGCTACGTGCGACTTAAAGCCTGTCGTAACAGTCAAGACGAGCGCTAACAACCACAAGGGTTTTCGTGCGCAGATCGGAGACAAGACGACGTTGATCTATTCACCCGACAAACCACTCGCTTGTGGTGCCAAGGTATGGATCGAAACCACGGAGAAAGTAATAGTATGATCGACCCTAACGACCTAACAATCGAACCAAACGACGACGACATTGCCGACGAAATGTGGGGCATTGAAGACGACGAACCAACCGAAGACTTTGAAGTACCCGAAGACTTGGAGACTCACCAACTATGACACTACAACCTAAACTCATTGGCTTATGTGGCGCGAAAGGCGTCGGTAAGTCTACGTACGCCTCGTTCATAGCAGGTCAGAACGGACACGTGTACTCCTTTGCAACGCCGTTAAAGACCATGCTTATGAGCGTGTTTCCTGACGAGTATATACTCAAGCAAAAGGAGTTACCGATTCCTAATTATCCAAAGCACGTTACTGGTCGTTATCTTTTACAAACGCTTGGCACGGATTGGGCGAGAAAGTTAATAACAGAAGACATATGGATGCTTATGTTACGTGAACGTCTAGTTAAGGACATGAATAATAAAACGTCGCCGATGGTTATTGATGACCTGCGGTTTCCGAACGAAGCAACGATGGTACGTGAACTTGGGGGCGAGGTTTGGCGGGTCAATCGACGTGGATTCAAACCGAGTAACGACAACCACGCAAGCGAAGCGGGCATATCCGACAACTTGGTTAACAGAAAGGTGTTGCTATGAGTTCGTTCCAACAACAGATCCGATCGAACGCCGAGGCAGGAGCTTGGGCAGACGTAGGCTTTTCCACTATCGTATCGTCCGAAGAAATGAAGGAAGCAACCGACAGATTCTGGGCGAAATGTCAGCTTGCTGTGGACAAGAACGGGAAAAAATACCGCACCACTCTTGAGCGTACCCGACCGAGTTGTGAGATTGATTACAAGAACTTTAATAAAAAGATTGCTTCTTGAATCGGTTAGTTTTAAAACCCGCCGACCAACAAAACGAAAGGGAGAATTATGGCAACAATAAACCCGCGAGGTAAGAGGTTCCAAGTGAACTACACTCCTCCAAACGGACTAAGGCTTAGACCTTCGTTCGATACGTACGAGCAAGCCGACGAGTGGTTACGCTTGATGAAGGAGAAGGTACGAACAGGTCAGGACATCAGCCTTGACGTCGTTCAAAGTAGCAAGGCAATCGTCATGAACTTACGTGAACTTGCCGAGGAAGTACTTAACCGACACTGGCGTGGATGCAAGAGTGAGTTGAGCTTGTGGCGTAACGCAAAGGACGTGTACCTACGCTTGGGTGCGAGTCGTTCAGTCAAGGAAGTTGATGAGCGTTTGCTTGACGACCTTGTGTATCAACTCGAACGCGACGGCAAGAGTAACGGCACGATTAACCGACGATTAGCGGCGGTCAGCAAGATGCTTAAACACGCGTACCGACGTGGGTACATAAGTCGTATGCCGTTGATCGAACGTAAGCGTGAACCCGAAGGTCGTATGCGTTGGATCAACGAGCAGGAAGAAGCCAAGATGCTTGCCAAGTTCCGTGAGATTGGACGCGAAGAAATGGCGGACTTCTGCGAGGTCTTGGTAGACACTGGACTACGGACGGGCGAACTGTTCAAGTTATGTGGTCGTGATGTGAACGTGGACGAACGGGTCATTTATCTATGGGACACCAAGAACGGTAAGTCTCGGTCTGTTCCGCTGACAACCCGTGCGATGGACGCCTTGCAACGCAATCATAAAACGGATACGAACGAACCGTTGTTTACGTTCACGCAAGACTCGTTCTCACACGCTTGGAAAACCATGAAGCACATGATCGGACTAGGCACGGACAAGGAGTTCATACCGCATTGCCTTAGACATACGTGTGCGTCCCGATTGGTACAGCGTGGAGTTGATTTACGGATCGTTCAAGAGTTCCTCGGACACCGTTCGATCAGCACGACAATTAGGTACGCCAAGGTAGCACCGAAGAACTTGGAGAACGCAAGAGACGTGCTTGAAACTTGTGCCAAACCTGTGCCAAACGTGGCATAAAACCCGTGACTCGCGTGACACAACCCATTATGTACGTATTCTTTAAGTCATTGTATTCATTCATTAAAAGCTCTAGCGGGCGTGGTGAAATTGGTAAACACAAGGGACTTAAAAGCTCGAACATTACGGGACTAGTCACGCGGGTCACCCCTAACTTATTCAATCAATTCAATTATTTAGTTGACATAATATCCGTTGCTTCATTGAGTAAAGGCGTAGCACGGTGTCGAGTACGTGTCGCAACCAACCTAACAATCAAACAAACGAATGGATCAGCTAGAGCTTAACCTAGAAATGGTGGAGTCGGGCATTGCCCGTTACCGCAACAAGGTGAAGTCCGCACAGGATCGTGGCAAGGAGTCCGAGTCTGCGTACGGTCAGCGACTCATGCGTGGTGGATTACCGAATCTAATCGACGAGATTACCAAGCGTATTGAGTATCATCGTAAGAACCCACACGCCGTACCTGTTTGGTTGCCGTTGATCTGGGACATGGAACCGCAGACCATTGGTATGCTTGCATTAAAGTGTACGCTTGATGGGATCTGCGAGCGTCGTCCACTCGTCTCATCTTCCATTCGCGTATCTTCATACATCGAAGACGAACTGCACTACCGTTGGCTAAAGTCTGAACATCCAAGCGTGTTTCATTACGCAGCCAAGGACGTCGAGAAGGACAGCAAGCGTAGTTACAAACGCAAGGTAGCTGCTTTCATGCGTCACGAACGGGGCGAAGGTAAGAAGGGGAACATGGAGCGATGGAAGACCTGGAGTAGACGGGACAAGGTAGCAATGGGTACGTGGTTGCTAGAAGTTATACGCACGACTACCCACTACATAGCTTTCAAGGTCATAGGCGAGCGTCAAAAGACGGTCATGTACGTCACCGCAACCGACGACTTGTTCGCTTGGATACAACGTTACAACGCAGACCAAGAAGTATTGCGACCGTTGTGGTTACCTACGGTGGAAGCTCCTCGCGAGTGGGTATCTGCTTGGCACGGCGGTTACGATCCTGACGCGGGGTTACCGCCTTTGACTTTGATTAAGACGTACGACATGGATTACCTGCGTGGGTTGGAGACGGACGACATGAAGCCCGTCATAGACGCAGTCAATCACGTACAATCTACTTCGTGGATGGTAAACGATAGGGTGTTGGAGGTAGCTCGTTGGGCATGGGATAACGATCGCGAAATTGGGGAAATGTGTCGCCGATCAGACTACGAGCTACCTCCTTTTCCACCTCAAGCTGAACACGACAAGGAACTGAAGAAAGAATTTAGTCGTAAGTGCGGTACGATCCACCACTTGAACTTGTCCATGCGTAGCCAACGACTGCACATCATCAAGACGTTGTGGTTAGCTGAGAAGTACGCAGGTAAACACTTTTACTATCCGCATCAGCTCGACTTTCGTGGACGTATGTATCCGATACCGTACTTCCTGTCGCCTCAAGGTACGGATCTTGCCAAGTCCCTGCTCCACTTCAGCGAGTCCCAAACGATCTGGCAACCAGACACCGAAGCTAGATGGTTAGCCATACACGGAGCCAATCAATTTGGTAACGACAAGAGCACCTTTGACGAGCGGGTTGCATGGGTACACAGCAGGAAGAAAGAAATATTTGAAGTATGCAAAGATCCAATTACTAACGATTGGTGGACGGAAGCAGACGAGCCTTGGCAGTTCTTGGCTTTTTGTTTCGAATGGGGTGCGATGTTGGAGTGCGGGGGCAGGGGATTCAAGACCCGACTACCCGTAGCAATGGACGCATCGAACAACGGCATACAAATCCTTTCGTTGTTGGGAAGGGATGAGGTCGGCG
>Ga0315320_10005764_pt1 | contig 10116 bp, 8 predicted proteins | sample M140m21515metaG_FD_203458 | JGI IMG/M metagenome (GOLD analysis project Ga0315320, IMG submission 203458) | Ammonia-oxidizing marine archaeal communities from Monterey Bay, California, United States - M1 40m 21515 | ecosystem: Environmental > Aquatic > Marine > Coastal | place: USA: California...
ATGTCCTGCCAGGGCTCGCCCGTGCGCTCCTTGAAGCGAGGAAACGACCCGACGCCATCCTCCGGGGCCGGCATCTCCAGCGCCCAGTGGATGCCGTTCACCACGAGCTGCCGGAAGCCCGGCTGCGAGAAGTCCCGGGGATGCCCCATCGTGGTGGTGAAGGTCCGACCGCCGTCGGGGCGGATCCAGGTCCACGCGAGTGGATTGACCGTCTCATCGTCGCCGGCCTCGTCGTCCGGGCCGATCGGTCGCCCGAGGGCGAGCACCGTGGCGTCGTCGGGGGGGAAGTCGTCGCGGACGTGGTAGGTCCATGATCGGACGCCGAAGTCCTCGGGCACGCCGGTCAACACCGTCTCGTCGGTGCTCCTGTCCGTGGTCACCGCGGTTCGGGAATCGTGGCCGTAGTGGTACTTCCACGGCGCGCCGAGCACGTCCGCACCGAAGTCGTTCCAGCGCTCGGCCCGCGGATCGTCTTCGGGGTAGTCGAAGGCGTGGGTCGAGGTTCGGAACCCGACGACCGCCCCGCCACCCTCGACGAACTCGGCGATCCGGTCGAGCTGGTCCTGGGGCAGTTGCCGGAATCGAACGTAGAACACGGCGAGATCCGCGTCCTCGAGGGCCTCGAGGCCTTCGATGTCGTTGCCCGGCCCCCCGTTCAGACGCCGATCCACGAGGACCGTGGTCTCGAATCCATGCTCCCGCTCGAGCAGGTCGGCCAGCGCCGGCATCGACCACTCGGACCGGTATTCGCCCTCGCCGACCACGAACACGACGTGGGGTGTGGACGGACGAGGCGGCGCCGCGACGCCCGCCGCAGTGAGGGTCAGAGCGAGCACGATCACCGGTCGAATCTTCATTTCTGGCTCCAGTCGGGGGAGGATGGTCCCGTACGTTCCACTCGCCAGTCTACGAAGACCCACCTTCGCGGTTGCGTGACGCCTTCACTCGGGCCGGACGAAACGAGCGCTCGCGACCATCGTCCATCGACCCGAGGGCCGACTGCGAAGATCGACCAACGGCTCATGGCGAGTACCCGCCGACGAACCGCCCTCGTTGAGTCGAGCTCCACCCAGGCGAAAGAAAAAGCCCCCTCGTGGTGGGGGGCGGGTGTTCAGAGCCAGCGACCGGACTCGAACCGGTGACCTACGGTTTACAAAACCGTGGCTCTACCAACTGAGCTACGCTGGCTTTCGGTCTCCAATGCTACGACATCCAGCTCGTGGATGCCCTACCCCCCGGCTCAGCGCCAATCCTTCGGAATCGGTCGCCCCCACCACACCGGACGCATCATCGAACGGGTCGACGAGTACGCCTCCCGGATCCGCTGCTTCTCATTGGTCGCCGTGACGTGCGCCTTCACCCGCATCCGCGTCGCATCGAGTTCGGCCGCGGGGAGATCGGGATGGAATCGGTCCATCGTCCCCTGAAACACCGCTTCGTCGAAGGCGGCCTCGCCGTCCCCGAGATCGATCCAGAGCCGCGGCGGTTCCGACTGATCGACGTCGAAGATCCGGGGATCGAGCGTCCTGACCAGATCCGCCATCACCGCATCATCGAGCTCGCACTGTTCGAGACTCGCCTGCGTCAGGCCTTCGAGTTCCTCGTGCAGCGGCGCGTTGTGCCCTTGTGCGACCAGTTCGAACACCAGTGGCGAGAGCAGCAGCAGAAACACGAAGCCGGCCAGCCCGAGGTTGCGGACGAGCCTTGCACGATCAGGTTGCTGCTGGTTCGACATCCACGCCTCCGAAACTCCGGGTCCACGAGCCGGCACCGGCGGGCCCCGCACGTCATCGGGTTCGAGCAGGGAACCCGCGGCGATTCACGACGAAGGGACCGGATCGGCCCCCGGGCCCACCCCCGGACCAACCCCCGGATCGGCCCGATGTCGCCGCATCGCGACCTGGAGCAGGGTGACATCGGCGGGATTGACCCCCGCCAGGCGGCCGGCCTGTCCGAGCGTGCGGGGGCGGAAGGTCCCGAGCACCTCCGCCGCCTCCCGGCGGAGCCCCTCGATGGACGCGAAGTCGAGTCCGGAGGGGATCGGAGCGTGCTCGGCGTCGCGCTGCCGGCGGATTTCGCGGTCGGCGCGATCGACGAAGGAGGCGTAGCGACAGTCGTTGAGGACCCGGTCCACGAGGTCCATGCGATCGGTCGTGCCGGGCGGCAGATGCATGGCGAGGCCTTCGGCCGTGGACTCCGGTCGCCGCGCGATCTCCTCCAGCGTCCGTCCTTCGAAACGGATCGACCCGAACGCGGCGCGGATCGAATCGAGCGTCCCGGACCGCGCCCGCCAACGCGACCACCGGTCATCGTCGACCAGTCCGAGTTCGCGACCGAGCGGCGTGAGTCGTTCGTCGGGGTTGTCGTGTCGGAGTCGAAGACGATGCTCCGCCCGACTCGTGAACATCCGGTACGGCTCGCGGGGAATCCGGGTCACGAGGTCGTCCATCATCACCCCGATGTACGCCTGTTCGCGGCCGAGCCTGACCGGGTCGTCGCCGACCGTCGCCCGCGCGGCGTTCAACCCGGCGACCAGCCCCTGGCCCGCGGCCTCCTCGTAGCCGCTGGTACCGTTGATCTGGCCGGCGAGAAAGAGCCCGCGGATCGACTTGGTCTCCCCCGTCGCGTCGATCTGATGCGGGCGCACCATGTCGTACTCGACCGCGTAGCCCGGCTTGAGCATGACCGCCCGTCCGCAGCCCGCCATGCCGCGGACGATCTCGAGCTGCACCGCTTCCGGCAGCGAGGTCGAGATCCCGTTGCAGTAGATCGAGTCGCCCGAAATGGTCTCCGGCTCGAGAAAGACGTGGTGGCTGTCGCGATCGGCGAACCGGACGACCTTGTCCTCGATGCTCGGGCAGTAGCGAGGCCCGGCGTCCGCGTCGATCGCGCCCGAATACATCGGCGCGAGATGGAGGTTGTCCCTGATCAGTTCGTGGATCGCGGCGGTGGTGTCGGTGATCCGACACTCCACCTGCTCCAGCACCGGGAACCTCGCCCGGTCCGTGAGATCGCTGAAGGGAACCGGCGCCGCATCACCGGCCTGCCGCGGCAGATCGTCCCAGTCGATCGTGGCCTTCGAAAGTCGAGGTGGCGTTCCCGTCTTCAGCCGGCCGAGTTCGAATCCGAGATCCCGCAGCGTCGCCGCGATCCCGACGGCGCTGCCCTCCCCGATCCGCCCGCCTTCCGACCGTTGGTCGCCCACGTGCATCAACGCCCGCATGAACGTCCCGGTGGTGAGCACCACCGCCCCCGAACGAAGTTCGACCGCCTCCGGATTCGGCCGGTCCGGCATCGAGGGGTATCCGGTTTCGTCCCAGACCACCGATCCGGAACCGGCGGGAAGTCGGACGCCCTCGATGACTCGCATTCCATCCCGGTCGACGGTGAGAAAGTCGTCGACGGTTCCCGCGACCACGTCGATCGACGGATGTCCCGCGATCAGCCGCTGGGCCTCGAGGCGATACGCCTCCTTGTCGTTCTGGCATCGCGGACCGCGCACCGCCGCACCGCGGCTGGTGTTCAGCATCTTGAACATGATTCCCGTGGCATCGGCGATCCGCCCCATCACCCCACCCAGCGCATCGATCTCGCGGACGATCTGGCCCTTCGCCAGTCCACCGATCGCGGGATTGCAGGACATCGTTCCGAGGCGCATCGGATCCATGGTCACGAGGGCCACGCGACCGCCCGTCGATCCGAGGGCGTTCGCGGCCGACCATGCGGCCTCGATGCCCGCGTGCCCCCCGCCGATCACGATGACCGAGTAGTCCATGCGGACAGGATAGGTCCTCTCCGGGTGGGGCATTCCCGCCGGAGGTGACGGGACCCGGGTAGGCTGGCCGGACCAGGAGGATTCAATGTTCAAGAAGATCACCGTCGCCACCGTCAAGACCGCCCGTCCGCTCATCGGCGCGTTCCGAGAGGACCTCGAAGCGAAGCCTGCGTCCGACGTGCCGAAGACGTCCCGAAAGGCGATCCAGACCGCGGCCGCGACACCCGGCTTCAAGGCAGACGTCGGCGAGGTCGTGTTCGCGGACGATCACCTGGTGGTCGGCATGGGCGATCGGTCGACCCTCGACCCCGGCACCGCCCGCAAGGCCGGCGCCGCGGTGCTCAAGCAGCTCGACCGGGCGGGCATCGACGCCGTTCGATGCGTGGCCCGCGGCGACTGCGACGATCTCGAAGCGCTCGCCGCGATCGGCGCCGCGATGGCGGAAGGGATCGCCCTCGCCAACTGGCGGCTCGCCGGGTTCGACGGCACGGCGGCGAAGACCGTCACCACGCATCCCCGGCTCCGAATCGACTGGGACCGGAAGCCGCTGCGCAACGCGATGAACGCGGGCCTGGAACTCGCGGACAGCATCAACGTGGCCCGGACCGTCGCCGCCACCCCTCCGAACGTCTGCAATCCCACCTGGATCGCGAAGGAGGCCCGGAAGGTCGCCCGCGACGCCGGCCTGAAGTGCACCATCCTCGACCACAAGAAGGTCAAGGAACTCGGGATGGGCGGCATCGACAACGTCGGCAAGGCGAGCGACATCCCCCCCTGCCTGGTCCGACTCGATTACACGCCCGCGAAGGTGTCGAAGGCGGCGAAGGGCGAGCACCTCGTCCTGGTCGGCAAGACGATCACCTACGACACCGGCGGCTACTCCCTGAAGCTCTCGGGCGGCATGCGGGGAATGAAGTACGACATGTGCGGCGGTGCCGCGGTGCTCGGTGCGATCCGCGCGATCGCCAAGGCGAAGCTCGGCATCAAGGTGACGGCGCTGCTGCCCGCCGCCGAGAACATGGTGAGCGACGAGGCGTACCGGCCCGACGACATCATCACCATGTACAACGGCGTCACCGTGGAAGTGACGAACACCGACGCGGAAGGACGCCTCGTCCTCGGTGACGCGCTCGCCTACGCCTGCGACAAGCTCAAGCCGACCGCGATCATCGACGTCGCGACGCTCACCGGTGGCGTGGTCGTGGCCCTCGGTCACTTCAGCGCGGGACTCTTCGCCAACGACGACCGGATCTCCGGTGCGGTCGAGTGTGCGTCGCAGGGCGCGAACGAGAAGGTCTGGCGACTTCCGCTCTGGGAGGAGCATCGCGAGTTCATGCGATCACCCTTCGCGGACATCCTCAACTCGAACCCGAAACGGTCCGCCCACCCCATCCAGGGCGCGGCGTTCCTCTCGTACTTCGTGGATGAGGACGTTCCCTGGGCCCACCTCGACATCGCGGGCATGGCGAGTCCCGACGCGGACCCGGTGACGGGTGCCGGCCCGAGCGGCTTCGGCGTTCGACTCCTCCAGCGATTCGCATCGGGCATGGCCGGCGGCTGAACGGTTCCGACCGTCACGCGGGATCGATGACCGGATGAACCGGTGGGCGAGCGATCAGTCGGTGGCCGAAGCGGCGGGATCCCGCCCCTTCTCGATCGCCCCGATCTTCTCGATTCGTCGCTGGTGGCGACCGCCATCGAAGGGCGTCTCCATCCAGGTGTCGACGATCCGCTTCAGCAGCGTCTGGCCCAGCATGTCGGCGCTCATGCACAGGACGTTGGCGTCGTTGTGACTCCGGGAAAGCCGCGCACTCAGCTCATCCATCGCCAACGCCGCTCGGACGCCACCGACCTTGTTCGCCGCGATGCACATTCCAATTCCCGTGCCACAGACCAGGATTCCTCGATCGGCGGTTCGATCGCTGACTCGATTGGCGACCAGCCAGGCGCTGTCGGGGTAGTCGCACGCCCGGTCGTCCGCGGTCTCGGGCTCGAGAATCTCGACTTCGTGCCCCATGCCTTTCAGGTACGGAACCAGTTCGTCGATGGCCTTGCGTCCTCTGTGATCACATCCCAGGCCGATTCTCATTGGGGCGTCCCTTCTCTGGCGAGGCCGGACCGATGGACGGGCCGGCCGCTTCGGGTTCAGGTCGTGGCGAGCAGGCTGTGGAGCCGGTCGGGGATCACCGTTTCGATTCTCGAGGCGACTCGGTCGTAGACGGTCTGGGACTGGCCGAATGGATCGTCGATGTCGCCCGCCGGGTCCAGTCGTTCGATCGGGGTTGACGTACCGGGTGCGATGGCCCTGGCGACCTCGACGTGGGATCTCGTCATTCCAAGAACCAGATCGGCGGCGTCGACCATCTCCCGGGTCAGGCCCGTGGAGGTCCCGTGAAACTCGATTCCCCGCCGCTCGAGAGCATCGATCGACTCGGGCGAGGTCGGGACTCCATCCTCGGCGTGAACCCCCGCGGACGCCACGAAGAGGTCGGACTCGATGCCCTCCACCCGACCCGCGCCGATCATCTCCCGGGCGATGCCCTCCGCCAGCGGCGAGCGGCAGGTGTTTCCGGTGCAGATGAAAAGAACCGTCCTCATGGGGCTCATCCTAACCGCTTCCGGAAATCTTCCGTGCCCACCCCATTGGACGCCCGCGCCGCAGGGGATAGACTGTCCCACACTCGTACCCAAGGAGACTCCGTTGGAATTCCTGCAATTCGACCGCGCCTGGAAGACACTCTCCATTGAAGAAGTGGTGACGCTGGGCGGCGAGTCCCCCACCGACATCGAGTTCCTTCAGATCGACTACGACGAACGGCGAACGGCCCATCGAACGGTCTTTTCAAGCCGTGAAGGTCATGATCTGGACATCGAAAACGCTGAATTGCTCGAAGTCCCCCGCGAAAGGGCGGGCGAGGTCCTCGAGCACATTCTCCACAAGCTGCACCTTGCGCCGCTGCTCATTCTCCCCATCGCGAAGTGGCGGCCGGTCTTCGACCTCGTCACGCCGGCATTGACCGACAACGAGCAGTGGATTTCCATCGACTCCGAGGCGTCGATCGAGATGAACACCCGAGATCCACTGGTCTGCGAGCCCCGCGACCTGCATCTGCTCCGAGCGGTGGTCGAGGTGATCCTTCGCGACGGCGAGGAAATGGCTCAGGGGATCTCGATCGCGGCCATCCAGGCACCGGTCCTGGTCGAGGTCGAACCGGCGGGCGGGGTGCTTCTCACGATTGGAAACGAAGGCCTCGCCGACGAGGTCCGCGCGGTCGCCGGCGCATTCAGCGCGGACTGATTCCCGACGGCGGGACCGGCACGGGTGCCGAGAGGCCGTCGGACTTCCCTCAGGCGACCACTCGGTCGCCGCCGGCGTCGTACGCCGCTCCACAGCTGAAGCAGTCGGCACCGTCGAGTTCGGGGAGCTCCTCGCCACAGGAGGGGCATCGGCGTCGACGAATCGAACTCCGGACAAGCCATCGCTCGCCCGCCTGAAGTACCTTCCAGGCGAAGACGATCGGCACCAGCGACAGCAACGAAAACACCAGCGACAGCACCCCGATCACGGGCATCAGGAAGCAGACCGCGAAGGTCGCGAGGGCGATGGTGAGGTAGGTGAAGAACACCGCGACCGGATAGACCGAGTTGACCCAGCGAACCGAGTGGTACAGAAGCAGCATGATTCGAGTCTATCCCTTGGAGACCGATCCGAATCGGGTCGAACCGGGGAGGTGGCCGTCCCGCGGATTCGTTCGAACCGCCGGCCGGGATTCGCCCCGCGGGACGTACCCGCCTCAGGACGGCCTCGTGGCCGGGATTCCCGCTCGAGGGGGGGCGGAACACCTCCGAAAGCGACATTCCGTCCACCAACCACCATCCCTCGTGGCTGAAGGGCGGAAAAGCCACGGAAACCGCTACAATCGCATCTCCGCCGATCGTCCCGGTGGCGTTCAAGCCCGCCGCACCGAACCGGTGGAACTCGATCCTGGTCGGCCACCGTTCCGTACCGACCCCTCCTCCCGGAATCCGCTCATGAAGCTCGTCTGCAGTCGTGACGCCCTCGCCGAAGCACTTGCCATCGCCGGAAGCGTGGTCATCAGTCGCACCCCCGCGCCCGTCCTGCTCTGCCTCAAGCTCGAGGCGAAGGACGGACTGCTGCACATCTCCGCCACCGACACCGAGATCGGCCTGCTCCTGGGTGTCGCCGAAGTGGACGTGCGCGAGGAAGGCGTCGCGCTCATTCCCGCCGACAAGCTCAACCAGATCGTCCGAGCGAGTTCGGACGACTCGCTCTCGATCGAGGTCTCCAAGAACATCGCGACCATCACCGGCCGCGACTCCAAGTTCAAGGTCTTCGGCTTCGATCCGGAGGAGTTCCCGGGCGTCCCGACCTTCGAGGACGAGCACGAGTTCGAAATGGGTGCGGGGACGCTTCGCCGGCTCATCGGCCGGACCGTGTTCGCCACCGCCGTCGAGAACAGCCGCTACGCGATCAACGGCGTCCTGATCGAGCGCACCGGACGCCACCTCCGGCTCGTCGCGACCGACGGTCGTCGGCTTGCGGTGGCCCGAGGCGAATGCGTGACGAGCGCCGAGGAGGACCTCACCTCGATCGTGCCCACCAAGGCCCTGAATGTCCTCAACCGCCTGATGAACGACCCCGACGAGCCGGTTCGAGTGCGTCGCGACCGCAACCAGATCCTGTTCCAGGTCGGCTCCGGCCCCGCGGCACCCGTGCTGTCCAGCAATCTGGTCGAGGGTTCGTTCCCGCCGTTTGAAGACGTGATCCCGAAGGACCAGGACAAGAAGGTCAACTTCAAGACGGTCGAACTCGCGTCCGCGGTCCGACGAGCCGCCCTGCTCACCAACGAAGAGAGCAAGGGTGTCCGCCTCGCCTTCGCCGAAGACGGGCTCACCCTGTCCAGCCGGGCCCCGGAGATGGGCGAAGCCGAGATCAAGGTCGAATCCGAAGCGTACGCGGGTGATCCCATCGAGATCGGGTTCAACCCCAGCTACCTCACCGAGGGCCTGAAGCACGCCGATTCCGAGATGATCCTCATCGAGCTCAAGGCACCGAACAAGCCCGGAGTCATCAAGGTCGGCAACGACTTCACCTACGTGGTGATGCCGGTGAACCTCGGCTGACGCGAGTCCGCGACCGACGCGAAACGGATGCACGGACAAACAGGAAACGGGCGGGCCTCGCGGCCCGCCCGTTTCGTCATTCATGCCTGCCGGACTTCGGCGATCAACGCTTGGCGTACTTCACGCCGCATCCGTAGGGCCGGGTCTCGCTGGGGCTCACCGTGCTTCCGTTCTTGATCGCGGTGACCGCATCGACCACGTAGTTCTTGCTCTTTCGGTCGCCGAGGGCGCCCGAGTAGCGAAGCTTGCCCATGCCGTCGATCACGTACATGTGCGGCGTGGTCTTCGCGCCATACGCCTTGCCGGTCTTGCCGTCGAAGTCGACCAGCACCGGGACGGCGATCTTCAGATTCGAAACCGCCTTCTTGTCCGCGCTGATCACCGCCTCGCGGGACATCCCGCGGGCCGTCGAATCGATCGCGAGATAGACCACGTCGGGGTCGACCTTCTTCAGCTCGGTCATCATCTTGGTGACCTGGCCGGTGCTGTGGATGCTGTTACCGCTCTTGGAACCGGACCACGGGCACTTGGAGGAGAACCACTCGAGCACCACGGTCTTGCCCTTGAAGTCGGCGAGGGTGTGCTCCTTGCCATCGAGGTCCATGAGCTTGAAGGCCGGCGCCGTTTCGCCGACCTTCGCGACCTTGGCGGTCGCGACTTCGGTGTTGATCGGGCCGGCGATGGTGGTCGCGGTCGCGGCGGCGACGAGGCCGGCGGCCGCGAGGCCGAGCGTGGCGAGGAGGGTTCGGGTGGGGCGCATTGTTCGGTCTCCTGGGGGTGAAATCTGGTGACGGGCCGTCGGTGCCCGGGATGATCTGACGAGATTGGAAAAGATCGTTACCGCTGGATGATTCGTCCCCCGAACATCTCGGATTCGGAGGTCTCCGATCCGATCAGGGCTTCAAGGGAATCCTGACTGCAACGGCTGGGTCGAGCCGGTTATTGCCGAAAAGGACGACTCCGGCCACTTCGAGCGGCTTTCCGGTCGAGTTGCCTGGTTTGATCTCCAGCGGCACCAGGATGCGGTAGCGATCGCCGGCGACCGTCGCGGGCACCAGAACCCCGTTTCGAAGCGTGACGCCCGGCGTGAGATCGGGCACGAACGTGATCTTCTCCGCGCCCCCGGTGGGCCCCTCGATCCGGAGGGCCGGCTTCCCGTCAGCCAGAACCAGCTGCGCGATCGTGCCGGGTGCTTT
>Ga0315320_10005765_pt1 | contig 10114 bp, 12 predicted proteins | sample M140m21515metaG_FD_203458 | JGI IMG/M metagenome (GOLD analysis project Ga0315320, IMG submission 203458) | Ammonia-oxidizing marine archaeal communities from Monterey Bay, California, United States - M1 40m 21515 | ecosystem: Environmental > Aquatic > Marine > Coastal | place: USA: California...
TACATCCATATATAACACCAATACAACTTCCATCATCTGTATTAGCTAAAGAATCATAATTTAATGCTATTGAACTCATACACCCGTAAATATAAGGTATACAAGTATCAGGTGTATTTGCTTGAGGATTATAATTAAAAGCAATGCTAGACATACAACCAACAACAATATCAATACAACCACCGTTATCAATATTAGCTAATGGGTTGTAATTGAATGCGTGAGAATCAGTACACCCCCAAACAGCAGGAGTATTACAACTACCATCACTAGTATCAGCTACAAATCCTTGAGTGTAATATTCTAAATAAGCAGAACTAGTACAACCAAGAACGTAAAAACATTGCGTAGATGTGTTTGCTGTGTCTACGTAATTTAATGATAAAGAATCCATACAACCAAATATCCTATCAATACAATAATCACCACAATAAGTTGGCACAGTACGTTTAAATAATGGCTGTATAAAAGGTGGTATAACTTCTATCATAGTCATACCTAATGGATTTGTTAATTTAAATCCACAGTGAGCTGCAGATTGAAAAGCTTGTTGTGTTATTGAAAATTTAAATGAAACTGGTTCAGGTGCTTTTAAGTTTATAATATATTCTTGTGAATAAGCAGTTGTGTCTAAAGTAAAATTCCAAACGCTATCACCTTGTGTTACTTCTAAATTTGATGCTGCCCAACCATCACCAACTAAATCTGTTAATGTTAGTATGTAATCGCATGCTGGAACTAAAGACATTGTATTAGCTATAGAATCATAGTTATACGCTAATGAGTCTATACAACCAAACACTACTAACGTAGAGCAAGAGCCATCACTTGTATCTGCCCTAGGATTAAACTCTACATAAGAAGAATCCATACAACCAAATATTGGTGGACATGGAGCTGATAATAAAACATGAGAGGTATCATACAAAAAGTTAGGAACATTTCCGTAGATCAACGTGTCATAACACTGAACCACATAATAAGACCCATCTAAACCACCCCACATTGACCCGTTTAAACCATCACCATACGAATCATATATTGTAAAAGTTAAAGGAATAGGAGGTAAACATCTTTGTTCTATAACAACACCATACTGCGGTTCTGACCAATAGCCGTTACCAGTTGCAACTACAGTACCAGAGGTGTCTTTTATATCCCAAGAAGTTTCGCCTTGATACTGATCAAGATTTATAATAATAGTAGTAGGTACACAATTAGGCGGTGGGCCTTGCGCTAGTGCTATAAATGGTAATAATAATAATATTAGTATTTTTTTCATTTTAAAAATCGCTCATTAATATATTGTCTATTTCGTCTTGCACCTCTTTTCTAGTTGCTACCATTTTAAAACTTAAATCAGCTTGAAATCTAGCAACCTCAACATCATCTTTAAATATTATAATAGTAGGTATAACTGCTATTTTGTGTTGTGCAGCTATTTTTGTTTGTTTAGCTACATCTATATAGGATGTTGTTTTTATATCATCTAACTCATCAAACCAGTCTATTCCATTTGTTTTATTCCAATCAGCATTAAAATAAGATACTTGAATCTGTCCAAAAACTCCTCCTGCAAAAAGCATTAAAACTAAAATTAACATATACATTACAAATACTTTGATGTTTTCCTCTTTCATCTGTTGTATAGTTTATCTTCTATCTTTTCAAGAGATTCTTTTATTTCTTCTACATCTTGTTGGGTTGTCATAATAGTGTTGCGAATCATTTGATCTTTCATGTCAAACTCCATTCTAGTTACATCTGGCGCTGGAGGTTCTGGTAAAGTTTTAGCCTCCTCTATATCAGCCTGCAAAGCAAACCACATACCTACAATAGTAAATATAAGTGCGGCTATTCCTGCTAAAGTTTTTAAACTTACTTTAAAACTAGTATCTTCGTTTAATTCTTTTGTCATTATTCCCAAAACATTTTAATAACTAAACCTATTGTAACCAAATATATAGCCCATAAAGCTTTACTCATAATTTTACGATAAGATGTATTTCTATTTACTCTTGCTGTAACTCCATAATCTGGATTAAGCAACTTTTCAGTTAACATATCTAATTTAGCATCCATTTTATCTAATTTGTTTTCCATTGAATTCATCCTATGTTCCATTAATGATATGTCGTCTTTCATTGCCACTAAAACTCAAGACCAAAATTTAATATTATAAGTCTTATTCTTTTAGAAGAACAGCCTTTTATGCAAAATAAACAAGCTTTTAATTCTAAAACTGTTAAAGTTCCTAATCTAAAAGTAATTTCATACTTTTCTTTTTTATTTCCTTTTTTCCAACTATTTATCCAATTCATAATTTTTTTTTAAAGTTTATAAGCTATCCCTATAACAAATTTTCCTTCTCTTTCACCATTTTGATCTTCTTTTAAAGGCATAGAATAATTTGGCTCTACAAATAATTTATCCCAAACATTATAAGAATACCCAAGTCCCATTTTTATGTTCTCTGACATCTCTTCGGTTGGCATTTGTAAAGATACATATATATTTTCAAAATAGTATCTCCCAAACACATCATAATTTTCACCATTTTTTATAGCTCCAGCCATTATGTTTTCTTTAACATAATAACCAGCACCCATATTGTCTGTTATACTGCTTACTGCAAGCTCTTCCCCTTCTTCAGGGATGTTAATAGAACTTAACACTGTAAATTGCGCTGAAGCAAATAAACATACACAAGTTGTAATTGTTGTTAAAAATAATTTTTTCATTTTTTTCTTTTTATTTATTTAAATTAATATTAAAATATGACATAATTTACACCAAACTTAAAATCATACCACTCTCTGTTCCAGTACTTATTGTACTTTCCTTCTAAAAAATATCCTAAATGCTTGTTTACTTTTATACCATAAATTAATCCTCCAGAGTAATCATACCACTGTTCTCCATCATTATATTTATGATATGAAAACTCACTACCGTCATCATAATGATAAGGTAATAAGTTCCCCCAAGCATGTAGCCATGTGTTTTTATTGTATTTATAATAATCAAATCCAATAATAATTGAATGTTGTATTTGCTTACTTAATTCACTTCTTTTCTTTTCAGAGTAATTAGCAAGAACTTCTGGTATCACCACCTCTTTCCATACTTCTGGATTAGTAGCAACTATGTTTCCACTAGGGTCTTTATACTCACTTTTTTCAACGTCAACAGTATACCCCTCCTGTATCGCTAAGTAAGTGTAATGTAAATTTCCATTATCCAAGAGCCATTCTTCTAGTGGATTATATCCGTAAGGCTCTGCTAATCTATGAGCAGCCCCTATACTAAATGCTAAATCAGCACTTCTTTTCATTCTATATCTTTCTGATAATTCAAAGTATTCAATATCAGCAAAGCCATCTTTTAAGTATTCTACTTTCGCTGCAAAATGATCAATACAAAAAGGACCATCACAATCATCATCTGAACTGTATCTAATAAAATGATGTTGGTCTATGTAATCAACACCCTGTTGTCTTGCATAATCCATTTCAAATAGATACTCAAACCCTTTTACCTTACCAACTGTAGCAGCGTCAGTATAATTAGACTCAGTCCCATCATAAAAAGTATTAGCTCTATTTTCATATCCGAATCTAGCTATCTTTCTAATACCTATAGTTACAGAGTAATCATAAGGAGTTTGTATTAATTCTTCTTGTAGGCTACCTGAGGTTATAGAAAAAACTTTAGCGTCAGATATAGATGTACCTCCGTTTACAGCTCCATAGATTGTAGAGAATTTTAAATGTTTTTTAATAGTTTTTTGTAAATCAAAATCTTTTAAATATAAATGATAATCTACTTGTGCATTAGATACATTTGTTATTAATAAAAACAATGTAAGCAATAAAGTATTTAAAATTTTAATATAAGTTTTCATTTTATTTCCAATTTTTTAAAGTTAAAACATACCTTAAAGTAAGTTTTGGTATTTTAAATTCTTTTTCACAAGTACCATCACACATTTTTATAGGTTTTTTATTTTCCTTAACTCTTTCGCTTCTTGTTGCTAATTTTTGTATAAATCCCATATTTTTATTTTTTATGCAGAACCAATGCCTCTATGAGAAACATCACCAACAAATACAGCTCCTCCTTGTATTGTACCATTATTTGAGTTTGGAGAAAGATCTTCTACAGTAGTTCCGCTACCTTCTTCAAACCTATAAAAATTTTGTAAATCTGCACCTCTATTATAAGTGCTATTACTATTATTAAAATCAAATACAAATGGATCAGAATAAAGTCCATTTAATTGTGTTTGATCTAAAGCAACATCCCAAACTGCAACTTCATCTATAAGCCCTTTTATATGATCAACAAACTGACTTGTAGTAGTATTATTTCTAGCACCTATAGCTGTAGCTCCTGATTGTTCAAACAATACATGATTATTATAACTGACACCATCTGATACAGTCAATGGTCTTTCTAAATTATTTCTATATACATTATATTGTGTATCTGCCTCGCTATCTGGGGTAACAGTTATAGTATAGCGAAACCAATTATTCATAACACCATCTGTAAATTCTGCCTCGTCAGTAATAGCAGTAGCAGAATCTCCATTTGCTTTATGATAAATTTTTATTTCTCCAGATGTTGTTAAGTTTATTTTAAAATGATTATCATCATTTCTATCATTAAATCCAAAAAAACTTAATTCTGAACTAGGGTTTCCATCATCAAGTTTAACCATAAAAGAAACGCTAAAACCATTTTCTGATCTGTATGTGTCTTGAGCCACTATTGCGGCTACACAATCATCAGTTCCATCTAACTGTAAAGAATACTCATTAAAAGCGAGTTGATACGGAATATCTCCAGTTATAGCAGTAGTAAGTCCTAGCATTTTATCTATATGTTTTTATTTTTTGCATAAAGATTATATTGCTTCTGTCCAATCAGATTTAGCCATTTCAACTAGTATTTCTGCGTGAGTATAATCTGTTTTACCATCTAAAAAATCAGGTTGTTCTCCATTATATTTCACAACAGCTTTAGTACCATCTAAACTATACCTTAGCATGCTTTCATTACGGTTTAGTAATTTTGAGAAATCTATTAAAACATCACCGTCGCTATCTACTATATCTGTCTTATTTAATATTACGTATGTTACCATTTATTTATATTTTTATACTGGTTGTTTAATTATTGTAGCTCCTGATGTGGTCATTCCTGGATCACCGTTTAGTTCTTTCATTGAAAAGCGTTCTATCACTAAGTCAACCCCGCTTCCAGTTCTATAAATATCTGCCATAACGCCGTTCGCTACTGCTTTTATATAAAACACATGCGTACCATTGCTTGTCATCTCATAAGCTCCACCTGATGGTGTGTTATCTATCTTGATACCAGCCGACCCATTATAGTTTGAAATAACAACTTCTATTTTATATGTTTTACCTGAAGTAACAGAAAAACTGTCTTGCATGTGTAGTATTTGAGACGAGTCTTCAGCGTAAAATCTAGCGCCATTTGAGCTCCAAGTAATTTGCTCTGTAGGAGCGTCCTCATTATTCACCACCCAACCAGTCGGTACACTAGTATAACCCCTTAAATCAGGTGTTGTGATTAGTTCAGCTCCGTAGCCAGAATCAGTTTGATCATGAATAATTCCTTCTTGTGGTTCATCATGATTACCATCACCCATCTTCCAATAATTAATTAAATTATCAGTCCAATCGCTGTCATAATTTCCAATAGTTTGTGTTAAGTCATTTTTTCTAGCGTTTGTATCTATTAGAGATATTGATTTTATCCAAACAGACTCTGTAGAATCTAAACCAGTAAAGCGTAAATGAGCGAGGCTAGAACCTGCTACATCTGTAAAATATAACGTAGCAGTTACAAAACTAGTTGAAGTAATTGCGCTAGAAGAAGCAGTAAGCATATTATTTCCAACAGTTACTTGTAAAGACCCGCCACTAACTTTAACTTCACAGGTTAATTTATATGTGCGCCCAGGTATTAAATCAGCATTTAAGTCACTAATGTCACGCAAATATATATAAGCACCACGATCACTTTGTGTTCCCCCCGCTTCGGTTATTTTTACAGCACCAGTATCTTCAGCTTTAGTATTACTACCATAAACAACCCAATTAGCATCATCACCATCTATACCATCCCACATTTGTCCAGCAAGTGAAGCTACAGCATCTGCGGCTAATTCAGTGTCAAATACAGCGAATTGATCTATAGCGCCATCAAAATAACGAGTACCTCCATCATGACCGATTGTTAGTGGCCCGCTCCAAGCGTCTGCAGAACCACTAGATACAGTGTGCTCTACGCCAAGCGCAACTCCATCCACATGAACCGTACAGTTAGTTATGTCAGTGTGGTCCATATAAACAGCCCAATGATGCCAATTACCATCGTCTTGAGCAGGTGTATCTTCAAAGTAGCGATAATAAGAAGAGCCTAGATATATTATAGGCTTATCATTATGAGCTGCTGTGAAATGTGGATTCATATGAAAACCACCCTTCTCCACCCCACCATGTCCAAAAAGGCCTCCGTTTACAGTTGTAATTGAAGTTCTACACCAAAACGAATAAGCTCTAGTTGCTAAAGTACTATCTGCTTGTGTTGATAAATAATCGTTTGTACCATCTAAAGTTAGAACATTAGACATAGTTTGGTCGTCAGGTGTGTCCGCGCTAAATGTTGCATCTGCCGCTGTTATTCCTGGGTAACCGTTTAGTTCTCTTACAGAAACGTTGTCTATAGTAAACACAGTCGCTGTTGCAGTTGAGTTAGCTATAAACAAGCTTCCTGTATTGTTTGCAGCAACTATATATTTAGTATAAGTTGTTTCTGTTGTGCTAATATTAAAAACAGCGGCTGAAGTTCCAGCAAAAGTAATAGTTGTTGGAATAGTCCCCGAAGATGGGGTTGTTAAATTTAAATCTACACTAATCTTATATGTTCTTCCCGCCACCACTGATGTTGTACTACCATCTCCAACATGAGCAATTGCAAGGGAAGCGCCTTCGCTTTCATTATCAGTGGTAGTTGTAACTTGCAATTTATTACCTACATTAGCTATTACAACATCACTCCCTGAGGCATCAGCAGTAGCCCAATTACCCGTGTCATTATCAAATGTGCGATTGTCAGCGGGATCAGATGCTATTAACTCAGCCCCGTAACCAGGATTATGCGCGTCATGAACTATAGTGTTTACTTTATCGTCAAAAAGACCGTTAAACATTCGCCAATAACCCCGTAGTTCTGCGTGTTGAGTATAGCCTCCATCTGGACTAGGACTATTTAAATCAAATGGTATTCCATCGTTGTAAATTCCCTTAGGAGCATTAGAAGTTAAAACTTGATTAAAAAGAGCTACCTCATCTATTTTACCATTAGCAACTGCTCCTGCTGATACAGTTTTTCCAATTGTTAATGTCGCTGCGTTTGTTAGTGTTTTTTCAGCACCAGTTATATCTAAAATAGTTCCATCACTATACCCATCTACGTAACCAACAGCATTAGCACTCCTATCAAAATCAATATAAATATGATGCCAATTACCATCTTTAATATTTGTATAATTTACAGCACCATGAACTTCTGTTCCATTGCCATCAGAATCTTGTACGTATGCTCTTAAGTAATTTTGATTAGCTTCTACGTAAACCGAAAAACCATTATCAGTATCACTAGCATCTCTCTTGCTTACAATTGGAAATTTAACAGTAACAGTAGGTTCTATTTTTACCCAAGCAGATATCGCAAAATCACCTGTTGTTACATCTAGATTATCACCTATATCTAAATAGTCACCAGTACCGTCTAACAGCAAGGAGTATTGTTGCTCGTGGAAAGAACCAGAAAGTGTATGTAGCGCGTTAACTAAGGATAACATTACTCTCCTATATAAGCGATAAGACTTCCTGGGGTAGCTATGTTGATAGACGTCCATCTTCCAAAAAGAGTTATGCCTTTTGGAAATACATTGCTTACATCAACTTGATCGCCTCCTGTTCCAGAAGTTATAGTTGCAGCAGCAGCATCATGAGCAGCAGCATTTGTGCCAACAAATTCACAGCTTCTATAATTTGTATCAGCAACTAATCCTCCAGACGAATCCAAAGTGGTGTCTGATAAAAATGTTATAGCTACAAATACTTTGTTTGTTGGAGGTGTAATTGCCCCATCGGCATCTGAAAATACAGATCCTAGTTGCCCAAAACCTTTCTTCACTAAATCATCTACGTTTGCCATTTTATTTTAATTTTAAATTAATATTAATATCCTACTGGTGCTAAATAACAAACACAAGAACCACTATTTAACTCTATATGATCCCACTTACCGTATATAGTAATTCCTTTTGGGAATGTATGAGATGTAGTAATAGTATCCATATTTGTGGATGTGCTTTCGTTTGTTATAGCGCCAAACTCTTCTCCAACACCATCTTCCGCTGTAGATGTTGTAATAGAACTAACCAAACCATCTAATGTTTGCATTTTTTGAAATGTTACATCCTCTAACATTGTTATTGCTATAACAAATCTATTAGCTGATGTTCCGTCTAAATCTAGTTTAGCACCGTCTCCAGTTAAATATACAGATCCAAATTGACCAAAAGATGCTTTAAATAAGTCGTTTGTGTTCATGTTTTAAATTTTTACAAATATAGTCAATTTATATTATTTAATTATATATAGCGTTTAAGTATTTCTTTCTAACCTCCGCATAAGGAGCTACTTCAGTGAGTAATGTTTTCTTAGCCAAAGACGATCCTTTGTCTGCATAAGCGCTTGTTCTTTGTACTTTATCTCCTGAAGCCGCCTGCCCTATAGCCTTTACAGCATTCTGTAATGTGCCAGTAGAAGCAGGAACTATAGTGTAGTTTACAAATCTTCTTAAGTCTGTAGTAACAAATACATCGTGAGAAAATTTCTTTAATGTCCTAAGTGTTTTAGTGTCTGGCTCGTCATCATCTTCCATCATAGCAATTAAAGCCAATAAAGTAACACCTATTCCTAGGCCAGTTACATGAGCCCTCATTCCTTTTTTTCTCTCTTCGCTAGACTTATTATATATATCTATTATTTCTTTCTTAGTTATATTGCCTGCAAAGTAATTTCTAAATAAATCTGTAATAAATTCAGAGCTTGCTCTATAACTTCCAATGTTTACGTTTCCAAATCTGTCTATATCTTCAGCCTTAAACCTATCTTGGAATAAGGTAATAAACCATTTCTTAAATTGTAACAATGCTCTACCATAAGAATACATAGAGAGTAAATTAGCATCTAAAGCAGTATACCCTTCCCCATGCAATGTAGATATTTTATGATTAATATTCATAACTCTCTGTTCTGATATGTTTCCTGTAGCATACTCTTCATCTGTAAGTTCTCCTAGAAAAGCAGCACCCTGTATATATCCCTCTGATTGGTCCATAAACCAATAAGCAGCTCTTTCTATTTTACCAGCAACACCTTTTTGATCAGATAAATGCACAAATTCATCAAAACTATATTCTACTAATCTATTTTCTTTTAATATTTTTTGAGACTTTTCAGTGTCTTTCCAAAATCTAGTTTCTCCTTTTATAAATTGCTTACCACCTCTTTTTCGTAGCTCTTGATATTTACCAGCTAATAGATTACCTATACCAACAGTAATATTAAATCCTAATAAACGCAAAGATGTTAGCTTTACAAAAGTATCTATAACTTTATCTGCTCTAGCCCCTAATGGACTTGTTTGCTGTTTCTTTTCTAAGAACCCTTCTTTCCACCATTCAGTTAAATATCTTGTAGCATTCTTATTATCTAAATTTTTATTAAAAGCTATAATAGAATCTGTAAGTATTGCTAAGTCACCCATACCTGTAAAACGATCTTCTCTTTCCACTATAGCTCCATCTTCCATTTTATACTGACCTTCTCCATTTTTAAATATGCTAGACCTAGCAAACTCTATAAGTGTAGCGTTAATATCGTAAGATATATTTTGTGCTCTAACACCTCTACGCCTTTCATACTCTTCTATTAATTCAGCATCTAAACTGTTATTACTATTAGAACCAATTAATCTTTTCATCATTTCATTATCATTAACT
>Ga0315320_10005767_pt1 | contig 10111 bp, 14 predicted proteins | sample M140m21515metaG_FD_203458 | JGI IMG/M metagenome (GOLD analysis project Ga0315320, IMG submission 203458) | Ammonia-oxidizing marine archaeal communities from Monterey Bay, California, United States - M1 40m 21515 | ecosystem: Environmental > Aquatic > Marine > Coastal | place: USA: California...
CCGGCGCCGAACATGCGTTCTTGCTCGTGTTTCCTTCTAGCTTCAGCATTTTCAATAGAATTGTATGCAGCCTGAACTTCTTTGAATTTGGCTTCTGCAGCGGCAGAACCTTCGTTGCGGTCAGGGTGGAATTGCCTTGCTAGTTTGCGAAAAGCCTTCTTAATTTCAGCATCACTGGCGCCTCGGGAAACACCGAGAACCTGATATGGGTCTCGCTCCGCCATGGAACCATCGAGGCGCAAGTGTGCTTTGAACCAGTCGATAATCAGGCGTCACTTGTACCGTTGAGGTTAAATGAGGGTCGTAAGTCGCAAAGTTACGCCTGAGGTGAAACCATGTCAGATACAAATGACCAAAATCGCTCCTTCGAGGACAAGGTACAGGATAAGCAAGATGCCATTGAGGCTCAATTCCGCAAGATTTCTCGCGGCAGTTGGGCTCGTATTATCCGTATGGCACGTAAGCCAACTCCTCAAGAGTTCAAGCAAACTTCCATTATCTGTGGAATTGGATTATTCATCCTCGGATTTATTGGATTCGTAATGCTTGTATTAATGGACAATTTCATCCCATGGATTATTCACGATGTCTTTGATATTTGATATGGAGGAATATGTATGACTGACGCATTTATCGCATTTATTCGCCACGAAGAAGAATTACTCTTGCTTCGCCGCTCTAAATCAGATTCAGATTCACCTGGACTATGGGACGGCGTTTATGGTATCGGGGATTCTGAAGAGGATGTACTCAACCGTGTTGCTGAGTGCACAGGAATTCCTATTGAAGATTTGGAATATGTTCGTGCAGGACCTGCTTTAGGAATTGACATTGGCGGTCGCTTGCAAGATATCGCTCCATGTCTCGTAGTATCCTCCAGTAAGGAAGTAGAACCTACTGGTCGCTACACAGATTCTACTTGGGTAGACCCAGGGGATATCCAGAATCATAACTGCGTCTTCGCAGATCTAGATATGGAAAACAGCGACAAACTATTCCGTGAAATGTACGGTTCAGTTGCTGCCTACCTGTTCATTGTAAAGACTGCAATCGGTTCTGAAAAGAGAGTTGCTGATGAAATGCAAGCTCGTCTAATGGGCTCTGGTTCGTTGTCCAAGATTCAAGATGACATATACGGAATCCTACATCCTACTGGAATGCGTGGATACGTTATGGTCGAATCTAGTGCTCTACATCATGTTGAGAAACTAATTGGTCGCTCTGGTGGCCGTGACCCTAAGGCTCGCCGTGGTCTAAATCAAACTCCATTGAAGAACGCTAAGACCGTTCTTCCAGGTGAAGCACCTCTGAAGGATATTCTACCATACTTAGAGCCAAAGGCAGTCACCAGCGGAATCGAAGTTGGGTGTATTGTCGAAATCGTTACTGGTGCATTCAAGGGCGAAAAAGCTCGTGTTACTAGCGTTGCTGAAACTAAGGAAGAAGTTAGCATGGAATTGTATGAACAACCAATTCCAATGACCCTGAAGATGCGTGGAGATCACGTCCGCGTCGTCGAAAGAGTCGAGTGACTGATTTCTCTTCTGAAATCTAGGCTTATCCACAGACTATGTGTGGAAAGATTATATCTTGTGTTTGGGAATTTCTAAACATGGAGATAAAAGAGATATTGGATCCAAAGAAATTAATTATAGCAGCAGGTGTAATGGTCATCATTTTCTCCTGCATAGGAATTGCAAATGCAGAACAATGGGCTGAATGGGCTTGGGACGACGAACCTATTACTGACCACGATACTGCTTACGAACAGATGTGGGCGCTACACATGATCCCAGTGGGAATATTCGCTATAGCCACAGGATTATTTGTAACTGGTAAACCTCTTGCACAGATGGCTATGGCATCTTCTGCAACAGTTTTAGTCGTCATTGGTGGAGGCATGGGCTACATGACTGGGCACCATGGCTACGATGGAACCCCACCTGCAATTTGGATGATTATTCCATTACTTGCAATGTTAACCACGCTGCTTCTTGGAATCTCAGGATATCTTAGTTACAAGGATCTCACTGCAAGCGAGGAGGCTTAGATATGAGTGACAAGAACCTCACTCCTTACTTCTTGGCAATAGGTCCTCTTCTACTTATTGGGGCGTACTCGCAATGGCCTGCTGCAGATGCAATCGGTATCCGTGGAACACAATCACTCATCGACGAAGCAGACAGCTTAATGCCGCTATTGATCGCAGCAACTCTTGGTACATTGATGGTTCTTGGAGGATTATACTTGCTAATTTCAGATATGATGTCCAGCGCTACTGGAATGAACAAGCAACTATTGAGTCTTGCCAGTGTTCTTGTGGTACTAACCATGGCGTTTTTCGTTACAGGAATGGGGAGCAATGTCACAGTGATAAATGCTGAAGATGCTGAAGTAGATTCAGATGATGAACCATATGCGTTTTTCAGTGAGTCAGATAAATTAAACTCTCAAAGCAGTGCCTTTGAAACTGGAAACACTATTTGGCAAATGTCTCCTGTAACATGGGGTCTCTCTCTAGTTATTATTGGATTAGTGTCCTTTATGACAAAGCGTCCTGAATCTGCAATGGACTATGTAATGCCAGCACTTATGCCGGTTGGAACATTATTCCTTAGTTTGCCAATACTAAACAATCCTGGCATGTTTGCAATGGTTTTCCCAGCGGTTCTACTTGTACACGTAATAATCGGTGGATTGATGCTATCTGGTAAGCTGTCAATGCCTGATGCTGTTGAAGGTGGTGCATGAAATGGATCAATTAAAGAAAATCCTTAACCCTAAAATCTGGCTAATTATTATGGCTTTACTCCATGCTCTAGTTGGAACTATTTTGCAGACTGATTGGAATGATGACCCTCAAGTCTTGATAAGTGGATTCATGCTATTGACATCTGTAACAATGTTGTATGTTGCTTTCTTCACTGAAGGAGAAGACCAAGCAAGATTGACTGCAGTAATCGCAGGACCTGCATGGGTTTGGTTTGTTGTTGCATGTGCAATGGGACTCACTTGGCAAATAGGCGCTGGTGATCCAATGGAGATGACATTTGCAGAAAATATTCCACCTATGGCTATTTGGGGATTGACTGCTCTTAGCGGATTACTCCATGGCAACTTTCAAAATTTATTAGATAGTGATAGCGAATAAATCCACCAGTGACCCGAAAGTAACCGACGCGGCGCGGTTAAATAGGGGAGGCAAGTCGGCAACCTGCTCACGTCCGTGTGAGTAACAGAGGTGTACAAACATGCCAAAGCCTTGGACTAGCCATTTAATCATCAAAGCGCTAGGCGTAAAGAAGTGCAATGGAAGTTTGGACGCAGCTACCGAGGACTTGAGCCTCGAGAAAGCGATGGACGTCGCTCGCCAAAAGCAAAACGACGGCCACTTAACCGGAGCCGACCTAAAAGCGCAGACCCGTGAGGTCATAGGCACATGTGTGTCAATGCGTGTAAAGATCGACGGCCTCTGGGCTAAGGACGCACTGAAAACAATTGAAAATGGAGATTGGGACCAACGTTTCGTTTGAACTGAATCACGGACCGCGGGAGAGGGGCCTTGGCTCTTCGAAGACCGAAGGGGTGACAGAATATGGAAGAAAAATTATCAGAAGCAATCAAGAACGCCGTCGAAGGCGCTCCAGAACGCAAGTTTGTTGAATCGTTAGACATCGCCTTTACCATAAAGGACGTCGACCTAAAAAACCCTAACAACCGTATCCAGGAAGAAATCCGTCTTCCTTCCGGTCGTGGAAAGGAATTGAAAATCGCAATGTTTGCTGCATCAGATGCAGCACAGAAGGCAAAGGCTGCTGGCATTCATGTCATCGACCCTTCCGAGATTGAAGAACTAGGAAAGAACAAGGGTACCGCTAAGAAACTAGCAAACTCTTACGATTTCTTCCTGTCAGAAGTCCCTCACATGGGCCTAATTGGTCGCTACCTCGGTGTAGTACTCGGACCTCGTGGTAAAATGCCACGCCCAGTACCTCCAGTATTAGACCCAGCAGTTATTGCAAATGGATTGAAGTCTACTACAATCATCAAGTCCCGTGACAAAGTAACTTTCCAAGCATCTTTCGGAACCCGTGCACAATCACACGAGGAACTACTAAAGAACGCAATGGAAGTTTACAACCGTGTAACTTCAAAGCTTGAGCGTGGAATTGGAAACATTCGTTCTCTTTACATCAAGACCTCAATGGGTCCTGCAACAAGAATCGAGGTGATTAATTGATTCCTAAGGTCGCAAGTTGGAAAAAGAACACAGTTTCTGATCTTACAGAAATGCTTCAGAACGGCGGAACTCTTGCAGTCATCGATATTCATGGAGTACCAGCAGGTGCAATGCTAGGCATGCGTGCAGGTCTACGTGGAAAGATGTCTATTCAAGTTGCAAAGAAGCGTTTGATGAAACTTGCTTGGGAAGCAGCAGGTAACGATTTCGCTGATTTAGAAGAATTGTATTCGTCAGCAGTGCAGCCAGCACTTCTACAGACAGATATGTCCTCATTCCAAGTATTCTCAGAATTGAAGAAGACTGAAGCTGGACGTGCAGGTAAGCCTGGAGACGTCGCTCCTCACGACATTATTGTTGAAAAGATGGATACTGGAATGCCTCCTGGTCCTATTGTCGGAGAATTAAACTCTGTCGGAATACCTGCTAAGATCGTAAAGGGTTCCGTTCAAATTCAGAAGCAAGTTACTATCCTAAAGGAAGGAGAAGAGTTCGAAGGAGACCTCGGAATGATGCTTTCTAAGATTGGAATTAATCCAATTGTCACTGGCTTGAGACTTTGTGGTACTATTGAAGACGGTACTAGATTCCAACCAACAACTCTGGACATAGACTACGAACAGTTCGAGTCGGATTTAATCAGCTTTGGTGCTGGTGCATTCAATCTGGCTTGCAACATTCGCTGGTTCACAACCCAGACAACCCCAACACTCCTGTCCAAGGCGAGCGGAGAAGCGCTCGCAGTGGCACTGGAGGCGGCAATCGTCACTACCGACACATTGCCGCATCTAATCGGTCGTGCGAACCGTGGCGCTATGGGCGTCGCAGGTTCGTTATCGGCTGACGCACTCGATGAAGAGCTGAGCCAACTTCTTGGCGCAGCCGCTTCTGCTGCAGAATCTGCAGCAGCAGCACCGAGCTCCGATGAAGCCCCTGCCGAGGCTGAAGAGGAAGATGAAGAAGAAGAGGAAGAGGGCGGTTTCGACGGCCTTGGGTCCTTATTCGGCTGATAATTTGAGGTGAAAAAATATGGAGTACGTATACGCTGCAATGCTTCTGCATTCTGCTGAAACTGAGATCGACGAAAAAGCTGTCACTGCAGTCCTAAAGGCTGCTGGTGTAAGTGCTGACTCTGCCCGTGTGAAGGCACTAGTTGCTTCACTGAGCGGAGTTGACATTGCTGAAGCTATGGCAACCGCTGTTGCTGCCCCTGCTGCTGCTGCACCTGTTGCAGCTGCTGGCGGTTCTTCCGACGCTGCACCTGCTGCAGAAGAAGAAGAAGAGGAAGAAGACGACGGCGGCGGCTTTGAAGGCCTAGGCTCTCTCTTCGGCTGAAGTTAGATAGATCGCAACTGATCCAATAGAACACGTGGGCCTTAGGCCTAGAGCGTGAGCAGGGTCCAGTTACGGTTACCCAGGCGGTCCACAGTCCGTGGTCAACCTCGCCCATGATTGGGCTGGGGATTGCGGGACAGACCGTGAATGGACCATCCACAAACCCCCCTCGCATGCGAGGGGGGAATGTGGCCTTTACAGCATTCGAGTGAGGAATGCACCCCCTATCTTCTTCATATCCTACCTTTTGGGTTTAGTTAATGCTCAAGCGTAGGGAGTTTGTTCTTGAGGTTTCAACCTCGCCTATAGAGAACATCAAGGCCTTTCGTAAGATCACCGAATCAAATGAATGGGCTATAACTAGTCATGAAGGAAGTCGTCTAGTTGATCGATTTGCCATCATTATGCCCATGACACAAAGCGCTAGAACACTTGGAATAGAAATTCTAGACGGACCTCTACAAGGATTGGAGCTACACTCTTGGTCAGAAACCAAGGGTAGTGCTGGTGCAATCAATATGGCTGCATGGACAATTCCTGGTGGCGAAGGCAATGAAGAAGGTAGAGAATTAATCCGTGAATGGGCAAAGTCTCTCTCAAGGTGTCCTTGGAAGTGGTCATTTGGCGAGCGAAGTAAAATCGGCTACCTATTGCCCGTTTTCCGACGTTCTCGCAAAGCCTTTGCTAAGTTAGGATTGACTAAGTGGGAAAAGCAGTAAACCCAAACACTGGAAAACCAGAACCGATTACATCACAATACCGGAGGGCGAAACATGTCATTGATGGAAGATATCAAAACCGACCAAAGAACCCAGATTCTTGTTGCAGGCATGGTACTCTTTGCTCTCGCTTTCCCTGCATATTTCTACTATGCAGCAGGCCAAGCAGATTCAGACTTCAGTGTCAGTGGCCCAGTCGGTAATTACGCTGTGGATGGGACCTATTCCTACCACGCAATCGCAGATGGCTCAACATATGTGAATGATGGAGATGCTGTAGATATTATGGCTAACTCCGATGCTGCAGGGGCGGAATTGGATGGTAAGAATATCGTTGGAGTACGTGCAACTCTTACCTTCACTGACGACGAAACTCTTGGAGGCCCAGGTTGTGCTGCCGCTCAACCATCACAAGATGACGATGTTTCAGGCAATATGATGCATTATGGCTTTGAGCAATCATCTCCTACTCTATCTGGAGATTCGGTGACCTTAGAGTGGCACGACTCTAGTATCATAGGAACTACGGTAAGCAACATGAGTGAATCCGACATAAGAATGATGTTGGATGGGGAGTTTGGAATTGGAGAACACTCTCTGGGAATTTCAGTCAATGTCAACAATGGCGGCGGAGCTTTCTGTAACTCAAACGATGAAGGCGAAGAAGTCGCTTATACCATTGAATTGATTTCTTTGGAATACACCCTAGAAATGGTTGAGGGTGAAGTCGAAGAAGAGGAAGAAGAAGGCGAAGAATGATCACAGCAATTTGCTGATATCAATTATTGGAGAAACTCTCTCATCAATCATTGCAAGAATCTCATCTAGAGTTTCCTGATCGTTTGCTTCAACTCTCATAACTAGAATTGCTTCAGTGTTGGATTTGCGTGCAAGGTACCAACCAGATTGTTGACCATCCTTCTCAAAGCGCACTCTTACTCCATCAATAGTTGAAGATTCATGGTCGTCAAATGCGCTGGTAATCGCTGCAACAGTTGCCAATTTATCCTCTTCAGCACACGGCACTTTCACTTCACCGGTAGTTGGTAGATTAGGTGCAAAGCGGTTTAGTTCAGAACTGAAAAGTGCATCTCTGCGAGACCAAAGTTCTAGAATTCTAGCAGCATTGTAAAGTGAGCAATCAAAACCATACCATCCACGGTCAGACATGAATATGTGTCCACTCATTTCGCCAGCCATCAATGAATTTGGATGCTCTGCTAGAACTCTCTTCATGAATGAATGTCCAGTCTTAGCCATCATTGGTTTTCCACCGGCAGCGACAATTGCCTTCTCGACATTCATTGAACACTTCACGTCATAGATTAGCAAATCTTTGCCTTCTTCAGTTCCAACTACGTCATCTGCCATCAATGCAATCAGGCGGTCTGGATAAACGAAAGCGCCATTCTCATCAACAGCTCCAATTCTGTCTCCATCGCCATCAGCACCCAATCCCAATTCACAACCATTGTCGACTACAGCCTTGGCTAAATCTACCATGTTGTATTCTCGAGTTGGGTCTGCACCGTGATTTGGCTCGGTATTATCCCAGTCACAATACAAGTCAATGTGATCCGCTCCAATCATGTCCAGTAGCCTAGTCATAGCAGGTCCAGGAACTGCGTTACCACAATCTACTGCAACCTTGACAGGTCTAGCAAGTTTACCTGTTGATGCAACTATTGCTTCGAGATATGCATCTTCGTGAGGGTGGTCAATATGTTCTCCACTACCTTCTTTGAATTCTCCACCTAGGAATACTTCCTTCAATTCTTGAATCTCTTCACCAGCTAGAGGTAATGTTCCTCTACACATTTTGAATCCATTATGAGTTGGCATTGGCAAGTGTGATGCTGTTACCATCACTCCTCCATCAACCGGTAGTGTCCAACAAGCGTGATAGAGGCAACCTGTTGATACAATTCCTAAATCTAAGACCTTGACTCCGGAATCAACCAGGCCTTGAATCAGATTTGAGGCATAACCCGGACTAGATTCTCTGATGTCCCTTCCAACTGCAAAAGACGAGCAGTCAAGGTATGCAGCCATTGCTCTACCAAGCCTGTAAGCGAATTCATCAGAAAGTTCATCTCCAGACAAACCACGTATATCGTAGGCTTTGAAACAGTGAGTTGGCCACTCGCCCATATTACGTCGTGCAAGTCTTCTCGTATGTATTTCATCGCCTAATGATGAATGTGACAACTAATCCAAGGGTAAGGAATACTCCCCACTCTAGTAACACTTCATTCCACCACGCAACAGCGGTAAGGGATGACAAAACAGGGACACTAATTTTCAGTAGTTTTGGCCAAGTCATCAGGCCTTTAGGCGCTTCTTCGAGGTAAGGAGTGCCAGGCATCCAATCACCCTCAATTCGAATCTATTGCCTGTACAACAATTTCAACCAATGCACCCGCAGGAAGTGCACCCGCCTCGAAAGCGGCTCTGGCAGGTTTGATTTCCATGTCATCGACCCATGCGCCGTACACTTCATTCATTGCAGCGAAATCATTGATGTCATCTAGGAGTACCTGTGCAAAGCAAATTGCTTCTTTAGTAACGCCTGCCGCTTCTAGCAAACCGTCAATCTTCGCAAGTGCACCTGAAGTCTGACTTTTGATGTCATTTCCAGCATCAACATCTATCTGGCCAGATAACCAAATCATGCCTCCAGCCTTCACACCAGGAGTGTAAGGCCCGTACAATTTACCACCATCTACGCTAATCGCTTTCTTTCCCATATTGGGGCGTACTAATTGGTGGCACATCAAAATAGCCCGTCATTCTCGACTAATCATGGCGACAGGGTGGGTAATCGATCATCCCGCACATGCGCGCCTACTTGCGCCGTTGATGAGAGAGTTGTCTTCACCTCAAGATGTCATCATTGCGTGTGAAAGACCTGAAGTCAGAGCAATGATTGAAAATTGCGATGGGCACATGCCACGAAGGAGAACAGTCTGGGTCCCTCGTCCAGTCGGAAAGGGCAGATGGAGAAAGGCCTGGAGGCGAACTAGAATCTCTCGTAAAGCATTGAAGGGCGTTGAGAAAGTGATCACTGTTGGTGCTCCAATAGAGTTGAGAGCAGCCCCCAAGAAAGCAAGAAGGATATACATTACAGATACAGAAATCAACCATCTTGCACATAGTTTAGCAAAGCCCACGGACGTAATAATTCCAACGCATTTCATAGATTCATTATCCGGTCCACTAATGAAGAAAAAAGCCAACTTCCATCGCATCGATGGATTACACGGACACATTCACCTACAACCTCACATTAGGCCTTCAGATGTATCAGAACCGCCAAAAATACTTGTTCGCAAATTAAAGGGAGATGGTATTCATGATTCTAACGAGATTCTTTCAATTCCAAAATCTTGGTTGGATGACCTTTCAATCCATGAAGCAAATGAAAACGAAGTTGAAGGAAACCCTTGGGATTTAGATAGAACAATTGCTTCAATGAATGGAGTGATTACTCAATCGGTCACAATGGCTAGTGAGGCGGTTATACTTGGAGTTCCTACACTTCTAGTGACGAAAGCAAAGAGGGGTTTTCTTGACAGGTTAGAGGAAGATGGATACCCATTATTCATTGCCAGAGAGCATGATGAATCGATACTTGCATCTTGGTTAGCAGGTCTGCATTTACTAGATGCTTTAGAAATTCCTGATTGGCCTGATACGAAATCAGAAATGCTTGATTTTCTCAAGCATTGACATATGATCTCCTGCCAATTCTTTCACTTCAGAAATCTTGTGCCATTCTGCACTAGCCGCATCATCGCCAGCAACCGGTTCGCCAAAT
>Ga0315320_10005770_pt1 | contig 10107 bp, 5 predicted proteins | sample M140m21515metaG_FD_203458 | JGI IMG/M metagenome (GOLD analysis project Ga0315320, IMG submission 203458) | Ammonia-oxidizing marine archaeal communities from Monterey Bay, California, United States - M1 40m 21515 | ecosystem: Environmental > Aquatic > Marine > Coastal | place: USA: California...
ATCGAACCCGACGTATCGATCACTATTACCAACGAAGTGGACGGATCCCGTTTCTCTTCTTTCTGCACCAACTCGATGGGAAGCAAAGCTTCAATCGGACGGTCATGCCAACCACCACCACCAAATGACGCTCGCCCACCGCTCATGACTAACCCGATACCATCATTCTGAACAGCATCAACCAACTGTTGCTCAGCGTTGGAATTCACCGATTCCGCAGGCTGGTCGTCTAGCATCACAAGGTCTGAGCGGTCCAAAGCATCTCGAAATTGCTCGGCATCGTCGGCATCCGTCGTCGACACATCAAAGCTCGGCCCTAACATCTTGGCCAACTTGGCTGCACCGTCCAATTGCCGATCACCCAGATACAGCAACTGATGAGGCGGAAGAATCGGCAGTACAACTGAAAGCTCGTTTTCAGTGCCATCAGAGTTTTCTGCAACCACAACGGCGTCGAGGAATCCGGCATCCTCTGGCTCAAAGCTCAATTGCACTATCTGTTTCCCGCCTCCATTGAAACTGGTACGAGTAAGTTCACTATCGCCAGACCTCAGAATCAACGTGCCACTTGCATTATCAGCAGTCGTTACAACCCGCACATCGAGACGAGAGTCGGCCCCTTTCCTGAGCGGTGATTTCCAGTTCACCCGCACGGGTGTTGCGGATCTTGAAACCGTCTCAAGTCCAACCCAGTGGACAGGAATCTTCTGCTGCCGCAGTGCAGCAATGGCCCGATCATCATCAGGGCGGGTCGCAAGCGAATCACTCGCAATTACCACGCTTCCGGAGGCACCCCAAGGAATCAATGATTGTGCTCTGGCAATGGCTGCAGAAAGAGGCGATTCACCACGTGAAGGATGGGCTTCAATCATTGTGACGGACGAAAACCCTGAGACCAAAGCTGGTTCCAAAGGATCGCCAAACGTAACGAGATGACTGTCCGGTGATCGCTGGAATTCAGCGAGTTGCTGCAAACCCTGTGCTTTGGAAGCGTCAGAAATACTGAAGCTCCGGTCCAACACTAAAACTCTGCACGGCTTCGTTTGCCCAACTTGCATCTGCGGCACCGCCATGGCAGCGGCGATCGCAAGAAACACGAGCGAGCGCATCACGTTCTGAACGCTGCTCCCACCCTTCCATGGACCTACCCATGGTATCAAAGCTACAACGGCAAACACCAGCATGAAGGGGTGTAACAGAATCATGGCAAACGGCCCCTCTGGTAAAGCGCCCACTCAGCGAGCAACATAAAAATCGCGACCACACCAATCCAAACAGCAATTCCAATCCCAGCCACAACGCTTGACCGCGGAGATTCTTCGACCAATCCGGAAACCAACACAGGCCTTGTTAACCGCGTCACCTGCAATATGCGACCATCATTTGAACGAGCCGTGGCATCTGCGACACGCTCAAAGGCTGGTCGAGCGACTGGCAACCGCATTCCCTGCTCAGCCCAAGGGATTAGGGCAGGACGTCTAGCGAGCCATCGGATCGACCTTGCGACAAATATGGGACAAGCCCGACTCTGTTGAAAGTTGAAGGTCGACGTGAATAGATTCTTCCAGAGTGTGATTCTGCGTTCTTCCGCGGCCGTAACCTGCACATCAACGACGCGACCGCTCTGTTCCGCCAACCCCGTGGCATCAATTTGCCGTAGCGCTAGCTCATCAATTAGCGCAGCGAGTGCTGACTCAGCATCTTCTAACTCAGTATCAATTTGAAACGCTGCCTGTCCGTCGGGCACAAGGCAGAAATCTGCATTTCCACTTTCACCCACCACCAAATCGGGGCTCGAGGCAACTTCCCTGCATGCCGGATCCAAGAGAATCAATTCTTTCAACACCTGAGGTGTCCCGGTTTCAAATGCAATCCTGATCGCCTCGCGCTGCGGTAATGTGATCGCTCCTTCCTCACGCCCCTGATAGGCGAACCGCAACACAGCCCCACGGGCCGGGACATCTTCAATGACAAAGTCGCCTCCATCCACCGCCCTGACTCCGTCAGAAAGCGGTTCGCCGTCTATCGTGATCTCCAAGTCCTTTAAATCGAACTTCTCGAATGAACTGGGAGCAAAGAGCAAATCTACGGTTTGCCAAACACCCGACGCTGAATCCGAAACTCCCAACGAACGAAACAAGGGGGCTCTCTCAACCGCACCACGCTTCAGGCGATAAACAGTGACCTCTGCCGGAAGAGCATCAAGGTATCTTTGATCCAACTCCGCATCGCCAACAATGTGCACCGTAAGTGGCGTACCAACAGCTGCCCGCGCCGCCAACAGATCGAGCGCCCACTCCAAGCCGGTCGAATTCGCTATCGGGTCTTCGCCAAGGCGAAGCTTCGCTAACTGCACTGGTTCACCGCGACGCAACAGTGTCTCAAGCCGCGGTCCAGCATGAACGATTTCCCGATTCATCAAGGGAAGTTTTGAAGCCTTGAGCGATGCAATCTCCATATCCGATGCAACCACGGCAGGGTCAGCAACACTGCCATCTAACAGCACGACATGCTGCATTTGATCGGTTGCCGTCCACCTTGGGCCCGCCAACAGCAACCACAGCAATGTGGCGATCACAACAAGAAGCAGCCAAGCAGGCCAATGCCGAAACCTTTGCACAAATACACGAGCGCGCGTTTCCTTTACAGCCGCCTGCCAGAACAGAGTGCTGACTACCTCAATTTCACGGTGCTGCACACGTAAACGCTGAAGCAAGCCCAGAGCCAGCGCGATCACTCCGATCCCGATCAGGGTTGCAACTGTAGAAAGCAAGGTAAAAGTCATGCGACGTAGCTCCCGCCCTCAAAGAGTTGAGCCAGTTGTTTCATCACATCGGCTTCATGGTCAAGAAACAGTAGATTTCCCTGACGACTGCGTGCGAACTCTTCCAGCCGTTCAAAATGTCCGTCATACGCCGTGCGGTATTGATCCATCACACTGGCAGTCACCGAAACATCCTGCATGTCACCAGTTTCACAGTCACGAACCCGGATGTCACCTTGCACGTTGGGTTGACGGTCTTCTTTACGGCTCACTGCAACCAACAGGGGGCGATGTCGCGTGCGTTTCAACTCTGACATCATCACCTCGATTCCATGAGGATCAAAAAAGTCAGAGATAATGACGAGCAAGCCCTCTCGCATTCTTAGGCCCCGTAATTTTGACAACGCGGTGGCCAGATCCGTGCCGCCAGGATTTCCCCGTGCCTTCTCTGCAGCTCGGCTCATGGAATCTGCAATCAAACTCAGTCGTCCCCGTCCCGATGTCGGCCGAATCGTGCTATCGAGGTCATCACCAAAGGGCAGCACACCAACGCGATCATGCTGATCCAATCCGATCGACGCAAAAGCAACAGCCACTTTCATAGCTGTGACCGCTCGCGGCGGATTTTCATGCCACATGCTCTTGGACATATCTGGCATCAAATAGATCGGCAAATCCTCCATCTCTTCGAACAGCCGGACAACAAAACGTCCCAATCTTTGGTAGACGTTCCAATCGATCGACTTCAATTCATCGCCGGGAGAATAGGGCCGGTAATCCCGGAACTCCATTCCTTGGCCTCGGTCACGCGACCGATGTTCTGCCCACCGCCCCGCTGGCGCAACACGCCGTGCAACGACGCGCATTGCGTTAGCCTGTTGCAGGAAGTCTGGATCGAGCAGATTAAACGGATCGTTCATAAGGAGCAATTTCTTGCAAAAACAATAGGAGGAGAACTCATCAACCGCTGGCTTGCCAGCACGCAGTCACACAGAAGTGCGACCGCATAACCAAAGCCTTACTTGAGCACTTCGGCAATGACATCATCAGAGGATATTCCCTCCGACATGCCCTGAAAGTTCACCAGAACACGATGCCGCAAGACATCATGAGCGACCGCCTTCAAATCCTCGGTTGCCACGGCAAAGCGTCCCTCAAGCAATGCACGCACTTTCCCAGCAAGAATCAGCGCCTGCACACCACGCGGTGATGCTCCCAATGCGACCACCTCGTTAACGATGGATGCTGTGTATTCATTCCCCGGCTGCGTCGCCATCACAAGACGAATCGCGTCCGTTTCAACGTGCTCGGGAACTGGCACTGCTCGCACAACCTGCCTCATACGAATCACGGTGTTCGCATCCGACACTGGCTTCAGGTCAACCTGCTCGTTTGAAGTTGTCCGCCTGAGAATGGTCCGATAGTCATTCTCGGCCGGATAACCAACCACCAGTTTGAAGAGGAAACGGTCCAACTGCGCCTCGGGCAACGGATACGTACCTTCCTGTTCCACCGGGTTTTGCGTCGCCATCACACAAAACGGATCTTCCAACTGGATGGTCCGCTTGCCAACGGAAATCTGCTTCTCCTGCATTGATTCCAGAAGCGCAGCTTGTGTTCTTGGGGTAGCGCGATTGATTTCGTCAGCAAGCACAAGGTTGGCAACCAGCGGGCCGGATTGAAACTCAATTCTGGTACCACCTGCTTCATTTTCTGTAAGTACGTTGGTACCTCGAATATCCGCCGGCATCATGTCTGGCGTGAACTGAATTCGACTGAAGCTCAGGTCAATGGCCTTACCCAGCGAACTGACGAGCAATGTTTTTCCCAAACCGGGTACACCCTCAAGCAGCACGTGCCCGGCAGCAAACAAGGCGGCGAGAACACCATCAACGGTGGCATCCTGCCCCACCATCATACGGCCAACTTCTGTTCGAATCGCGGCGTGAACCGAGCGAAATTCATCCGCAGCTTCGCGAGCTTCGGCGGTTGTATCAGCGGACAAGGTAGAACTCATGATTGCGGGCTGTCACTTTCTGCGACGTTTGACGTCTGCAAAGAATCATCGGAAATAATTGTTTCGCTATCTTTCTCAGGCGAGCTCAGGGGTGCCTTTTCTCGCTGATCAAGAAAATATCTGCGAACCAGGTTTTGCAACCACGGCTCAAGTTCAGGGTGATGAATCGGACCTACAGGTCCGTTCAATGTTGTTCGATCTTGCGCGGACACTCGATCACTCTCTTCAATCTCAGGAGTGATTCGTTGTTGGGTGATTCGTATCCGACCTTTGTTTGGTTGGCCATTGACGCGATCCGGGATCGGAACGCCCAACACGAGCGAGGCAACACCTCGTGATTTTTTTTGCCCACTGGGTCCACCCCTTCCATTCGCGTCGGGGTTTGGCCGTGCGTTCCCGAATCCGATTTGCAGGTCACGATTCACTGGCGTTCGCCGATCTCGCATATTCGGTTGGACACCACCACGTGATTCCTGTTCCTCTTCCTCGTCATCTACATCATCTTCGTCTTCTACGTTCTCGTCTTCGGGTGTTGAAGCCTGACTTGTGCTAGCCCAATCGCTTGGCGCGGCATTGTTGTCGGATCCTTTCGAGGAACCCTGACCAGCACTCGCTCCGGAAGGTTTTTCATCTTCTTTTCGTTCCTTCTTTTCACGTTCGCGCTCAGGCTTACTCTTCTTTTTCTTTTTCTTACGGGGCTTCTGTTTGTCGTCCGACTTCGATGGCTGGCCCGATGCAGATGGCGCGCCTCTCGCACTCGACGGATTCGATGACTGTTGGCTTTCTCGTGTCTCTCCTTCGTTTAACTTTCCGTCGGACTCCTCCGCATTGTCAGGAATCGCGGCGTTGGCATCGCCCTGCCGATTAACAGCTCGTTGCTTGCGAGGGTTTTTCGGTGCCTCTTTCCGCTCATCCTCTATTTCATCCTCGGCCGGATCCTCAATTTGCGTTTCGGGGCTCGCCTCAGTCACACTTCCGGTATCGATCACCAGAGACTGTTTATCAGGTGACCCGCCGTCAACAAGGACGGTGGGTCTCGTGTATTGTCCAACGAAAAAAACAAGCCCGATCAACGCAACGCTCGCCGGCACGGCAATCCATGGGATCCTGCTCCCAGACCGCGATGCGGCGGTACGCTCCAATTTTGCCTCGCGTCCCTGCCTGGCCCAATCCGATGCATCGTCCACTGCCGCCTTCATGAACCCATCAGTGGCTGGCCTTCGCATGAATTCATCAGCTGTCGTGATTCGTTCTGCTGATCCAATCTGCTTATCTGCCGCCAATAGCGCACGCTGGCGATCAATGATAAGTTTCAATGTTGCTGACTTGTAAAACAGCCAGCCAATGGGCACGGCAACCGTAAGACCTACCCACGCATACAAAGGGAAGATTGCGGTGGCCTGAAACCCGCCGTAATAGCGGAGAACCTGTAACACCAAGCCGAACATTGGAGTAACAAGCAGCAGTGTAAATGCCACCGGAATGTTAGCTGCTATGGCCGTTCTTTGATCGGTCGATTGAATCTGGTTCGATGCATTCCAGACGACCGTCTTAATATCTTCTTCGAGAGTTTCTGATTCCTGACCACTCATTTCACTGACTCCTCACGTACCAGTTCGCATTGCCGCGATTGCACTACTTCGCCAGTTTCGGCATCCCGAACCAACACGATCACTTCGACACTCTTGGGCTCAATCCGTAGACCCATGCGTGTTCCACCTTTGGTTTCACCTTCTTCGAGTTGGTCAATGAAGGTTCGATTCTCGGCCTCCAACTCTGCCAGATCGCGTGTGAAGTTAAATTCCAGCTTTCCTTCGTCGTCAGGTAAAAAGGCAACGCCAGCCAATGACCCACGGGTCGCCAACCCTCGGGCGAGCATACGATGAATCACGACCCCACTGGAACCATGAAACACCACGCCACGTTCGGCAACAATGACCTGGATGACCAGAGGTTTCATCGCCAGATCCTCTGGTGTACCGATCCCGGGCCCAGCGACTCGCACATTACCCGTTAACTGGGTGCCATCGAGGACCGCATCGACGCCCAATTCGACGGAACTGGAACGTGACAATCGACTGATAACCACATCACGTGTCGCTTTGTAAATTTCCTCAGCATCTCGATGCTTCCCGGCGCCTGGTGCGCTACGGACGCCATCAACCACCTGAACAACAGGCCCGCGAACCCCAAGCCAGCCAGCCATGTATTGGCCGAGCGGCGATACCAATGGCTCAATTCTTGGCACGGGAAGGTGATAGGAAAGGAATACGCACTCAGTGCTATTGAAGTGTGACAGCACACCCTGGTTACCCAACGCCCCGCCAATGGCTCCACCACGCTGTTCAGTTCCAATGTATGCGTTGGTGAAAAACTCAACGACACTGGTGTGGTTGGTGCGTTTTTCGGCGTCAACTTGGTATTGGTCAGGAGCAGAGTAGTTTCTGACACGACCGCTGATCATTCGATCAATCGACTCGATCGTCATACGGTCTTCAGGCGGCAGATCCTTATCCATGCGGACAAGCGACTCCATTGCCAGCTCACTGCTTTCTTCTTTGACGAGTGCTTGAATGTACCGACTGAATGCTCGTTTGGTTTTGCCGTCAGCCTCATAAACTCGAGCAAGATTGAGGTTAATCATTCCGTTTTCAGGTAATCCGAAGGCAGCAGACAGCAGATGACGCCACGCTTCCCGATTATCTCGCGGCAAGAGCAATTCACCCAGCCGCCCGTGCAGTTTGTAGTTTGCCTCTGGGTAGCGATCTTTTCTGGCACTCTTCACGCCGATCTCACCGGCGGCGATTCCCAAATCAACTTCTCCCTCATTCACGAGTTCTTCCATCAAGTCGAACAAGCGAGTGGCTCTTAAGTCAGCCGCCATCGTGTCGTTGACCCACTGAATGGCCGCAGCAAGCTCGTCAGTCTCGGCACCTTCATCAAGCATCAATGTCAGCAAAAACTCCGCCGCCTCACGTCCTAATCGCGTCTCTCCATGCTCTTCAAGCCACGCCAATACAAGATCTCGGTCCTCAGCCACCATTGCCTGAAACCACTTCAGGTCCTGTGTTGGGAATTGGGGTGAACGGGCAGCTCGTATCGTAGCAAGCAAGGATTGTCGATCAACGTGTATCCGAAAGTTCTCCAACAGGTTGATTCCCATCACCCCAGCAACTCCATCGGGATGAACCTGAACAACCTCGGTCGGCCTGAACGCAACGTGGGGCGAAAAGTCGACCATCTCACACAACATTGGTCCCACGTTGCCGGCCGGACGACGAAGTGAATTGCACAAACGCCGTTCTAGACAGGTGTCATAACGTGACGAACCAATGGCCAAGGCTCGCTTCAATGCTTTGCCTTTGTTATCAGAGTTCTCCGAGTCCCCTTCCCCGGGCCCAGGAAAGCTCACAGGTAACCACACCAAATCATTTTGCAAGGTGATTGGGGTCAACAATTCCGTTCCGCCTTCCTCAGGCTGATAATCGGCGAGTTGGCCAGGAGGCGCCAAAGAAATTGTATTTTGAGGGAGATCAAAGATCACATCAAAGTGTTTGAGCACGTGAGCTCCAATCGCTCCCGTCAACGCGTTCTCACCGATCTCGGTTGAGTGGTACTTTGTGAACTCCTCGAACTCTTCTTCAGGCCCCAGTTCCCGTCGGGCAACTTCCAGAGAAAAATCCCCAAAGTGCAGCGTCAGCGGGTTTGGCTTACCCGCCTGTGTTTCAGCAGGAAGCGGTGCCGCCGCGCGATTATGTAATTGCAGCCCATAAGCCCCATCGAAGTCCAACCAAAGATTCACGGGAACCCGCAGCTTAGGACCCGATATGTCACAACCGACGATCAACCGTCCGTCAACCACCTTCACCGGGATAGAACCACCCTCGTTGCTAATCACCGGTGGTCGATCAACCGAATCGCTCGATTGCGCGCAAAGTTGCAGTGAAGCCAACGAACACCCTGCCACCAACAGGAAGCAGGTGCGGACACAGCTTGTAAATGAACAATTTCGGAGCATCAAATAACCAATCTCGAAAAACGCATATTAGCTGACGGACCTCAGAAATGCACAAATAAACCTGCAGTTTCCGCAAGCTAGCACATTCGAGTACCTGGCTATCTGACATCCCGCCTCGCAGCCTGTGAAATGCCAACACGAAGCTCGACGCAGTGGCTCAAACGCAGTGGCCAAACGCAGTGGCTCAAACGCAGTGGCTCAAACACCGAGCAACGGTCTCGCAGTCATTCGTCCCTGAAAGACGCTTACGTTCGCTGTGTCCGTTTCAACGGAATCACCACAACGGCACGCTCGCAGCACCGGCGTCTCCTCGCTGGCGTTTTAAAGCCGGCGGTACCAACCGCGGCTCACGGATAACCAAATTCCCTCTCCGGCTGACCGGTTTCAAACAACGCTCGATGGCGATGCAAAACACAGTAGCCGTGCACCTGGGAATCAGCTTAATTCTTTGGCTTGCCCTCAATCTTCCCGAAGGCGAAGGTGTCAGCAATCATTTCAACATTGATTTTAGCAGTGGATGGCACGCTCACGGCGACCGGATCAAAGCCGCGTCCTCAGCACGAACCTGGCAAAATTGCCACTTCAAGCACCACTTGTGTCTCAGCGTCAACCACCTTGAATTCTGGTGACTTTCCAATCGGATGCCACCCGGTGTACTGCTCACCTGCCTTGCCAAAGTACCAAATCGAATTCGGTGAAAACTGAACTTGGTCACCGACTCGAGCAAACTTGAATTCTGAAGAAACTGGACCACCCCAGTCAAACTTTTTGGCACGATCTGCCATCAGATCAAGTGGCTTCATCTTACCGGCCTTTATCTCGACTCGATGCTGGCCAAGCCCCACCACGCCAGACACGACCGAATACTTGCCAGCCGGGACACGGACGGGACCCTCGATCGCCCCAATATCAAATGAATGCTTTTGGTCAGCTGAGAGGATCACCGAGGACAACAGCACTGCCTTCGAATTGAAGGAAGTCGACATATCAATTTCGGAAGTCCGGCCTTGAAAAGGTGACAGTCGAAAAGACCGTCCATCATCCGCGATCTTTAACAGCTGCAACTTGTCGTCAACGAATACAGTGGAGGACAACATCATCGCATGGTCAGTATTTCCAACGATCATTGCATCGCTGCCAATGTCGTTGAACTTGCCATTGCCATTCTGATCAATCACTTTGACAGGCACTGGACCGGCATCTGTACTGATCGTTCCGACCATGGCACCGCCCGGTGCCCATTCCCACCCGTTCGCGTCGTTTCTAAGACGAGCCGCGTACCGAAATGGAGAGCCATCGAGACCCTTG
>Ga0315320_10005771_pt1 | contig 10106 bp, 6 predicted proteins | sample M140m21515metaG_FD_203458 | JGI IMG/M metagenome (GOLD analysis project Ga0315320, IMG submission 203458) | Ammonia-oxidizing marine archaeal communities from Monterey Bay, California, United States - M1 40m 21515 | ecosystem: Environmental > Aquatic > Marine > Coastal | place: USA: California...
TAGGTACTGCTGTTTGTGCCAACGACTCTCTGCCGGCGATCATCGGTGGGAAAGTACCCCAAGGTGTCGATGAGTTATGGGCAGGCTACGACCCGCGCGCTGATGCGTTGGACGTAAAGATCATCCACGAGTGGGATGAGGTCTACCAGGGCAAAGCGGTGGCAGTGCAGATGCTGACTTTCACCGTCGGGACATTCAAAGGCAAGACCAGCAGGATTTCCGCCTACTATGCTTATCCAGCAGATGCAAAAGAAAAAGTGCCCGGACTGGTGCAGGTGCACGGTGGCGGACAGCGGGCAGACAGAAATTCTGTGACCGTTGATGCGGCCAATGGTTTTGCCTGTCTTTCACTCAACTGGGGTGGTCGTGATTTGGCGGATCAGAAACCCGGCGACCCGGGAACCGACTGGGGCGACATTGATCCAACCCAAAACCACGTCAGTCACTACTTTCGGCTGACACCGGATGACAAAACTGCCGAAACTGTCTATAGCCCGCGCAACAACAACTGGTTCATTCTGACCCTTGCCACACGCCGAGCGTTAACGTTTCTCGAGCAGCAAGCGGTGGTTGATGCGGAAAGTCTTGGTGTTTACGGACACTCCATGGGCGGAACCATCAGCGGACAGGTGGCGGGGCTTGATTCCCGCATCAAAGCGGCAGTGCCTTCCTGTGGTGGTGCCGGCATCTCACAGGCAAAAAACATTGCCCGTCCAGGTTCTTCTTTGGATCGAAGGGTCGGAGACAAACTGTACTCAAAAACAATCGACTCCACCGCCTCGCTACGCGATCTCCAGTTTCCGATTCTTGCTCAAAGTCCACTCAACGATTTCAATTGTATCTATGATGATCTGAACCATAACTGGCAGGTCATTCCGGATCGTACCTTGGTGCATTTCAGCGCTTCACCGCATCTGAACCACCGCCACGTGACGGAATCGTTTTTTTGTCGAACGCATTTCTTCAATGCTTTTCTCAGGGGCGAAGGTGGCTTTCCCGAAACGCCTGAATTGACTGTCCAACTGAAAACTTCGATTGGCATACCCATCGCAACCGTAAAGCCAGATTACGTCGATCAGGTTCAACGAGTGCAGATTTATTACAGCATTAATCCTCATTCGTTGACTCGCTTTTGGCGTCGCGCGGTGACCGGCCGGAATGGTGATGTTTGGCAAGCGCATCTGCCGGTGATGAGTCCAGGGATGCCTTTGTTTGTGATGGCGAATGTTGAATACCTTCAGCCCCAGCCGTTGGTCGGACCACCACACTTAGGTAACTCGCCCCCCACATTTCTGGTCAGCAGTTGGGGAAAGGTTTTTGATCCGCCCGCGCTCAAGGCTGCTGGAGTTAAGGAGGCTGATCGCTCCGAACGAATGATTGAGAAAAGGTTGGAAGATGAGGATGACTGGCAAGACTGGTTCCGGATCGGTTGGGCTAATACACAACATGCTCAGGCTGGCACTCGCAAGCTCACGGATCCAAAATGGCGAGGACCTGATGGTGCCACACTGGCGATTGATGTCAAAGATCCGCAGGGAGGCAATTTCCTGATGACGTTTAGCGTCAATCAGTGGGGTGCCTACTCTGGCCTCAAGGCAGGTGAATACTACTGTGTAAAACCGCTGGCCAAGACTGATGGTTGGCAGACGGTCACCATGAATCTTTCTGATCTAAAGGCTCGTAAGCCAGGGATTCCAACGCATCCGACGAGCTGGCAAGGAATGACCGAATTAGGCATCGTGGCCGGCTTGCACAGACTGCCCGGTAAACCTGAACCAATTCTGAGCGGGGGAACATGGCCGGGCAAGCGAAAGCTTCGCAATCTGCGCTGGACCGGCGGATCCTACAGCGAACCTTTGCTTTATCCAGGCGGTAAGTTGTCCGTCCAAGAGTTTCAGAAGATATTTCAAGACGACATCGACAAATCAATCGAACTGGAAAGCAAGGATACCGATCAGTCAAAGCCGAAGGCAGAGTGACGAGAAATCTGATGAACTTGGAGACAAGTAGAAAAGCTCGCGACTGATGTTCGCTGGCACCCGTTGTGGTTGGGGGGCGTTTCTTGTTGTTCTAGTTCTTGGCCCCCCTGATCTGCCAGTGCTTATCGGTCTTGTTCTTTGCTCTCCGTGAGTTGCGGTGGCAACGCGACCACCATCTGGTTTCCAACGCTCAATTTTGATAGTCCGCGGGCGCGGATAATGCCCACCATGCCACCGGTTTTGGGGTCCAAGGCAATCCCCTGTCCTGTGAATGGCACTTTGTACTCGCCCAGATAAACAAGTTTGTTTCCCGCGTCGGGGAGTTGCAGGCGGTAGAGGACGGCTTCGTCGTGCCCGGTGACAAGCAGCTCGTTCTCTCGCCATACTCCACCCGAGATACTGTTTGTGCCGAGTTGCTGAAGAACGTGATCGGGATAGATCCATCTCGCTCGCTCGCGCCACTGGCCGTCGGCATTAACGGAAAATTTAGCGAGAAATGTCTCCTTATTTCTTTTTCTGTAGCGTGCGAAATTGCACCACCAGTGATCATTGTGAAAAACGGCCCACGTAAGGCTGCCGCCACGATCTCCCAGCTGCTTGAACGTTTTCAGCTTCATCGTCGTGACATCGAGCACCTTAATCTGGCTTTGCTCGGACGCGTTTTTAGCCTCGGGCAAGTCTTTGAAGTAGAAGGTCGTGTCCGAGTGGGCGCAATACAAGCGGCCTTTCAAGAAGAAGCCACTGTTGAGGTGAAACGCCTCACCCTCGCTTTTATCGATGAGTTTGTTCGAATCGCGATCGTATTTCGCTACTTGCTTATTGGTGATGGCATACAGGAAGTCTTGGTCCGCAGCGGCAGCCTGATGAGCCTCTGCCGCATCAAGTGTTTTGGCGGTCTTCCATTCCTGGGCCGCAACTGGGGCAGGGCTGGTGAATAAGAACGAAACGGCAATGCACTTTCCTGCGGTGGACATCATCATTTACGACCTTGTCTATCAGAATCCTAGCGGGTAGCGGTTGGTTGTCGCCTGATGCCGTGTTCCTTAGCAAGGTGGTTTAAAGCATCCCCGTTCAATCATGTAACTCAACGTTGAACGATTATAAGTGTAATAATCTGGCGGGGTCAAAAAGCTCAAATGACGACTTTGGTCGGTGAGATTCAAGTGCCGGCGTTCTTTAAATCAACTTGCCTGTTGGCTTTAGTGTCAGCGTTCTTCATCTGCAGTCGATGCAACTCACGATGATGTCACTTTGTTTCGTTTGCACAGCCGCGCGTTGAGCGTGAGCATGTTCTTGTGCGTTTTGGCTTACTAGGCATCGTAGGTTACGACAAAACCTCGACGAAGTACCGAAGTTCTTCGGCGATTTCGTCGGAGTCAGTGACGGTTTGGGCGATCTCAGCTTGAACGGCATCGCGAAAACTTTTACGCAAGCGGTGGATAGCGACTTTGATGGCGCCGGTGCTCATGCCAAGCACCGAGCTAGCCTCGGCCTGAGAGAGATTCTTGGTGTCACCGACAAGCCATGGCTTGATCACGTCGAACAGTTTTCCCTTTCCGGCTTCTTCGCACTCGGACTGTACTGTCTTGAGTCCTCGGTCCATCACTGCGAGTGCCCATTGGCGGTCAAACCACGCGTCAGAGATTGCGCTGGTTGGGTCTTGAATCGGGATTCCAGGAGAGGTGTCTGTTCCGCCGGATTCGATCGAAATGACGGCAGCATTCCCTCCGCGTTTTTGACGGCTCTCGTTTCGTTTTCGTTCGGCGAGGAAATGCTTTAACGCACCGATGAGGTAAGATCGGAAACGCCCTTTCTCCGGATTCACTTGCCCGATGCGGCCACGAGAGAGGAGACGGGTGAAAAACTCTTGAGCGAGTTCCCGACTGTCGTCTTGGCTGCGTCCCTCTCGCCGCAAAAATCGAAATACGGGTAACCAATAAGCTTCGCACAGATCACTCAATGCCGCTCGTGACTCAGGGGTGTCGCCTCTCGCCCGGATCACCATGCTCCAACAAGTGGTATGAAACACTCCGCTGCTTTGTGGGGTGGGTTCTTCCTGTTCAGCGTCGCTCATGAGGTTCCTTTGGATTCGGACTTTCCATTTGGACGATCGCTTCGGTTCCGAATTTAAGAGACGAGGATTTAAGAGACGAGGAAGAATATGATGATACCTAAGCCGACGATGGGAACCAGTGCGAGCCAGCCTAGTGTTCCAAACAAGGCGGTGCCGAATCCCAACTTGCGACCACCTGACCGCTGGATCTCTCCCATCGCGATGACGCCGAAGAAGAAGCCTAGCAACGCCGTTGCAAGCACAATCAGTAGGCCGGTTCCAGCGATTACCCACAATAAGAAAACCTTGTAGTCCTCCTGCCTAGGCACGAGAGCATTGGCAGTGATCAGCACAAACATGACGGCAGTGCCCAGCAGCAGGCTGAGTACTGTTACGAGAGCCGAGGCATTAACAAACCTTGCGGTTGTTGGTGCTTGACCCGGGATCGTGGCAATATTTGTAGCGGCGCCCGCGGCTAGCTTGCGGACGCCTCCTAGGGTCCTGAGGCCAAAAAGCATTGTCACAAAGGCCGACACGCCCATCATGAGCACCCCCACTCCAGGGAACAACACCAGCAAAGCATCTTCTCTCGGAAAGTATGAGTTGGCCGCGAGCAGTGCAAGTACCGTCGCGACACCCAGCAACAGAGTCAGGCCTGCAAAGCTTGCCGTTTGCTTGGCGGACCTCGATATTTTTGGTGGTGTTTCGGTTATCTGTGTGGCAACCGCATTGGGGGACGCATTACGTGTGGCACTGGGGGACGCATTACGCGTGGCACTGGGGGACGCGGATCCGCCAGCTTTGGACTGAGTGATGGCGTCGACGTCTGTCTTGACCTCACCGACACTCTGGTAGCGTAGCTCACGTTTTCTTTCGAGCGCGCGAAGAACAACATCGTCAATACGAGGGTCCAGTGATGACTTGCCGGATGGAAGAGCGAAACGCCCGAGAGGTAATTCACCGGTGAGCAGTTCGTAGAACACGACCCCCAGCGAGTAAATATCCGCCCGCTGATCGACATCCAAAGGAGTTTCCAATTGTTCCGGCGCCATGTAGTGAAGGGTTCCCATGACAGCCCCTTGCTGCGTCAAGGTGATGTCCTCGACCGCATCTCTGCCGACAAGCTTCGCCAAGCCAAAGTCGGCGATCTTCACACGACCGCGAGAGTCAAGCAAGACGTTTTCAGGTTTGATGTCGCGGTGAAGAATCCCCTCATCGTGGGCAAATTTGAGGGCGGCACAAATGTCTTGCACCAATGCTAGAGAGTCTCCTGCTGCAAACTCACCTGCTTGCATTGCCTCACGCAGGTTTACACCGTCTACGTACTCCAGTAATAGGTACAGAAAAGGCCCTTGGTTGCCAAAATCGAACACGCTAACGATGTGTGGATGATTGAGTCGGGCAAGGATGCGGCCCTCGCGGTTGAAGCGTTCGGCAAAGGCGGGATCCTTTGCCAGATCAGCGGAAAGAATTTTCAACGCAACGACGCGATCAAGCTTGGGTTGGCGTGCTTTGTAGACCGCACCCATTCCTCCCGCCCCGATCAATCCGAGAACTTCAAGTTCCGGGAACTGGGCGGCAACCTCTTCCACAGTGGGCGGAGGCGTTCTAACGCTTGAGTGCGGAGAAGGGGCTGTCTCTGTGGCAACTGCGTTGAAGACACATTTTGGGCAAAGGCCATGCGGAGCGTCCGCAGCAATGGCGGTTCCGCATTTCGGGCAGGATGAGTTTGGGGGGGAATTCACGATATTTAAGCGGATCTATGGGAGATTCGATGATCGAAGGCTATTTCGAATCGCTCGGCGTTACCGGGGAGATGCCGAATATCGACCCAAACCCCAAAAGCAGCCAGATCAATTCACTTGCATACACTGACTTGGTCTTTCTTGAAGATTACCAACCAATGGGTATCCAGTAAATTTTGTCTGCTATCTGAAGGAAGCGTAGTTTTACCGATTCGTCGCGGTCTGTGTCTGGGATTTTGATTTTGATTGAGTGCAGCTTCGCTACCGTTTTCTGATTGTCCGCCGCGTTGGTTACCGATACCTGTTTCTTTTCCGTGACGAGGTCGGAGAATTGAATTTTGTTGAATCCGCGGTTCATCAATGGCGCGCTGCGGAAGTTGCGATTAAAGAATCGGTTCACATCCTGAATCTCTTCCTTCAGCTTGGGGGAAAAAGACTCAGGGTCAGGAGTCAGTCTAAAGTCCGTGGCACCACCATCCGCGACTAGCTTGAAAATTCCGTTGACGTCCTTGTTGTCTATCAGGACAAGGCATTCTCGGAATAGTACGATGCAGCGGGTTCTTGTATCCAGAGGGCGAAATGCATCATCTGCCATGATGGTAGGCGAAAGCAGGCATAAGGTAGCAAACGTGAGTAAGGTTTCTGGTATTTTCATGGGATTGAATCCGGTTCGGTGGGACGGGGCCTTAGTTACTTGTTCCTGTGCCATTCGTTGTCGAAGGTTACAAGCAAAATTAAAAACTTTTTAGATTTGCCCCGGGTCTTTATTTCTTTCAGGGAGGGCAAAACGGAACGCTGCCATGGACTGAATTCGAAAAAGTGTTCAGTGGATCGCTAGCGGGCAGGATGAACGTGGTAAATTCCATCCAAGCCGTCAGACGCCGATTTCAATTTCTTACATTGTCTGATGCGTTGGGATCATGCGTTTTGGTTTCCAGGCTTCGTTCGCGGCATTACGTGGTAGCGCAAGTTGGTTGCAAAAATGGAAGCTGACGCCAAAAACTGGAAAGGTGAGCAACCTGCGGGTATCATTAAGTCGTCTTGCTGCGGTGTGGCTTGAACAGATTCAATGTATGGAATGTCGATGGAAATGCACAGGCGATTCGTTGCGACCTTGGTGGTTCTGACGGGAACGATCTTCGCGCATCTCGCGTTCGCTGGGCGCTATGAAGAAGAAGCTCAGTCGATTTTGGATCAATCCGGCGTCTCTGGGGGGCTGTGTCTCGTGGTGGGTGCGAAGTCACCACAGTTGTCTGAAACGCTTGCGGATAGGAGTTCGCTTTATGTACAGATGTTGCAACCGGATCAAGTGAATGCAAGTCTTTGGGGGATGAGAGTCGCGCGGAGCAGCGGACGCGAACAACTGGCTGTCCGTCATGCACTGTTCGCCTCTGAGCACTATAGTTCCAAACTGTTCAATCTCATTGTCGTGGATGACGCGGCGTCATTAGGCCGAGCGGACTTAGCAGGTATCTTTCGAATTCTTGCGCCGCACGGCGTGGTGATGTTCCGCAGTTTGCCAGACGGCTTTGCGGCGAAAGCGAAACAACTCGACATGCAACCGGTCAAGATATCCGGGTGGGGAGCCTCCTTTCGCAGGCCAATTAAGCCCGAACAGTGGAAACTTCCGCTCGCTCTGAAATGGAAAGCAGGTCCGCGATCGCAGATAGCCAATGGTTACACAGGGATCGCCACGGGTGACGGCAAGCTCCTTTACATGGAGCGGTTGGAAGTGGACGCAGGCGACTTGAACCAAAGTGCTGCAGTGGTCTTCGCACGCGACGCCCACAATGGTCGGACTCTCTGGACTTGGGAAGCGCCCGGCGGATGGAACGTTTACAACAGCCTTGCCATTACGAGTGATGGACAACTGTTCGTCAGATGTGGCAACCACAAGGTGTTTCGATTGGACAGTGCCACCGGGAAAGTTCTTGCCGAAGTCGTTTCAAACGTGCGTCGTGAAGCCCGCATCTCACTTTTGAATGATGACCTGTTCTGTCTCGGGGGAGATGTCTACTCCACAAAGACAGGCAAGCTTTTGTGGAAGTTTCCCAAACACAAATATCAGCCGATGCGCGGGATCATCGTCGGTGACCACATTTGTTTTTGCGATGGAATCAATCTGCATTCAAGGAGGCTTGCGGACGGTGTTGAGCGTTGGAGGAAAGCCGTTCCAAAGCAACCCGCCCCGTTTGGTTCGTTGTCGCGGGCCGGCGATTACCTGATGATCCGTATGAAGGATAATGCCAGACGCGGTGGCAGCAGAGATGAGTGCCGTATCGTGATACTCAATCCGACTGACGGGTCGGTGCGTTGGAGCTACACATGGAAGGTCAGGATCTCCGCGAACGAGCGTTATTTCGATGCCAGTGACGTCAAGTTAACGACGGTGGGCGACAATTTGCTGATGTACTATCGCCACAATCGGGAAGACAGCTATGACGATGAGGTGGTGGTAACTCGGCTCAAGTTGGGGACAGGAAAGGTAGATTTTGAGAACCGCGTTTTGAATAACGTTGGCGATTATCATGGTTGCTTTCCTGAGTTACTGCTGGGGGATTACATTGCCTATTACGATCTCTGGATCAACAAGAAAACACTCGAGACATCACTGAATAAGATGCCTCACCCTGCATGTTTCTTTGGGATGACATCGGGGAATGGTCTGGTTTACAACTTTCCAAGCCGAAAGAGCGGCCCAATCACCGCGGTCGGTCCTGTTGATGCAACATCGAAGGACGTTCCGAGCGGAAACGCTCTCAGCACGTTCGCAAAAGCAACGACGAGCGAGGAGACCAAGCCGGATGACTGGCCAATGTTTCGTGGAAATGTCGCAGGAGGTAATGCTACGAAGTCAAGGCTCGGAGCTCAGTGGGTGAAAGCATGGGAAACATCTGTGGGGCAGAGAGGAAAGCCCTTTGGTTTAATGACCAGCCAGCGCACCGGTTTGACACAGGCGGTTTCCGCCTACGGTTTGGTCGTGGTGTCCGATATTGACGGGCAACGCGTCGTTGCGTTAGACGCCGCCGACGGGAAGGAGCAGTGGGTTTATCACGTGGGTGGACGGGTGGAGTTTCCGCCGACACTTTATCGGGGGCTGTGCTTGTTCGCGGCACGTGACGGCTGGGTACATTGTCTCGATGCAGAGACCGGCAAGCTGGTTTACAAACTGCGGGTTGCACCCCAGGAATTGTTCATTGGGGGTGGGGGAAAGCTTGAATCAAAATGGGCCCTGTCATCCGATGTATTGATCGCGAATGGACGAGCGCATGTCAGTTATGAGGGTGGCGGACTCGCGTTCCATCCCGAGACAGGTGAGGTGGTCGAACTCGAGCAACCTGGCGACATCGGAACAGGAAAAAATTCTGCCCCCGGCGGTCGAGAACTATTGATCTCGTACGATACGGTCATCAAGGGCAACAGTATCCCGCGAACGATCGAGGACAACTGGCACGGTTTCACTCGCAGGAAATTCGGGCGCAATCTCGATGCTCGTGTACTGGCATTTGATGATTCGCTGACACTGGCGTCTGTTTTTAAATCCAATGGTCAGGACTGGGCGAATAAGGGCTGGCTGCGTCTGATGGCGGTCGACAAAGAGCCGAAAAATCCGCTCTGGACGTCCGATCCAATCGAGCTGGTTGTGGACGATATCGTTTTAGCGAAGCAACACATCTTTTGCGTTGGGCACTACCAACGGATCAAAAAGGATCCCGAGTTGTGGGTCGTTTCAAGAAGTGATGGAACCGTCGTGAGCAAAATACCTGTGGATGGCTTCCCGGCTTTCCTTGGCATGTCTTCGGCCGGTGGAAGACTTTTTATCGCCACACGCGAGGGCAAACTGATCTGTTTACAGCCGAGGCAATGAACACGGAGAGTTCGGAAATTTATGAATGCTCGCATTCGTTGCGGTGCTTGACACACGCCAGCTAAGTGCTCAACCAAGCACGCTGGCCACTTCATGGGTGTCGATCTGCCAGCACAAGATTGGGCGGTCTCGAACGCTTGGCACCCGCATCAAATTGGCCACGGGTGTCTGCTATTCAAGCAGCCGCGAGGTCATGTCGTTGACTAAAAGAAGAAAATAAAAGAAGGGGTAAAAGAAGGAAAAAAGAAGGGAAAAAAGAAGGGGACAGGCACTTTTTGACCGTCACAAAAAAAAGAAGGGGCAAAAAGAAGGGGACAGGCACTTTTTGACCGTCACTGAATGTTAGCGGAGAAAAAAGAAGGGGACAGGCACTTTTTGACCGTCACTGAATGTTAGCGGAGCATGAAAGAGCAAACAGTGCCTGTCCCTTTTCTTACATTTTCTTACACTTTTTCTTTCCA
>Ga0315320_10005773_pt1 | contig 10102 bp, 8 predicted proteins | sample M140m21515metaG_FD_203458 | JGI IMG/M metagenome (GOLD analysis project Ga0315320, IMG submission 203458) | Ammonia-oxidizing marine archaeal communities from Monterey Bay, California, United States - M1 40m 21515 | ecosystem: Environmental > Aquatic > Marine > Coastal | place: USA: California...
TGCCCTCTAGAACAGCAGTAACGCGGCCAACTAGTCCTTCGAGCTTTTTCTCAACCTCCTCTTGTTCCTTTTTGTCGTCTTCGTCTTCGAGCTTGCCAAGATCGAGTTCACCGCGCGACACGTCCTGGAGTTGCTTGCTATCGAAATCGCGCAAATGGCTAACGAGCCACTCGTCGATTCGGTCGCACAAAAGCAGCACTTCTATGCCCTTCTTACGGAAAATCTCAAGATGCGGGCTATTGCGAGCTGCCTTAGCCGACTCCGCAACTAAGAAATAAATTTTCTCTTGGCCTTCCTGCATGCGGCTAATATAGTCCTCTAGGCTCTGATCCTGAGCATCGCCATCGGAATGCGTACTGTTGAACTGAAGTAGTTTTGCGACGCGCTCTTTATTGGCGAAGTCTTCTGCAGGTCCCTCTTTGAGAACCAAGCCAAACTCTTTCCAGAACTGCGCATAGGCTTCGGGTTCGCTTTTCTTCAACTTTTCAAGCATATCTAGTGCTCGCTTCGTTAGTGCAGAGCGCATCGAATCGACAACAGGATCTTGTTGCAGAATTTCGCGCGACACATTGAGAGAGATGTCATTCGAATCGACTACGCCCTTAATGAAGCGCAAGTAAAGAGGAAGGAACTGCTCGGCTTCATCCATGATAAAGACGCGCTGAACATAGAGTTTCAGACCGCGCGCAGCGTCTCGGTTCCAAAGGTCAAAAGGCGCGCGGCCAGGAATGTAGAGCAGACTCGTGTATTCTAACTTGCCCTCGACGCGATTGTGACTCCAGTTGAGCGGGTCTTCGTATTCGTGTGTGACGAGTTTGTAGAACTCTTTATATTCGTTCTCTTTAACGTCTTTGCGTGAACGGGTCCAGAGCGCTTGAGCGGCATTGATAGCCTCATACTCAACTTCGACCTTAGGACTTGCTTCTCCGTCCTCTGCGTCGTTTTTGGGTTCTGCCGCGTAATCCTCCTTTGCCATCATTACTGGTATCGAGAGGTGGTCTGCGTATTTCTTCACGACTGAACGAATTCGGTATCCGTCGGCGAAGTCTGACTCGTCGGCTTTAAGATGCAGCGTGATAATCGTACCCGCGTGCGCTTTCACGGCTTTTTCGAGTGTGTACTCGGCTTCGCCACTCGAGCGCCAGAGAGTCGCAGATTTGGCTTCTGTGCCAGCCCTACGAGTGAGGACCTCGACTTGGTCTGCAACGATAAACGCAGAGTAAAAACCAACACCAAATTGCCCTATCAACTGGGAGTCTTTCTTCTGATCGCCTGTTAGGTTTTCTAGGAACGCGGCAGTACCTGATTTCGCAATGGTGCCTAGATGGTTGATAACCTCATCGCGGCTCATGCCTATGCCCGTGTCCGCCAATGTGATTGTGCTTGCTTCTGCATCAAAATCGATTGTGACGTTAGGCTGGGTGTCCCCTGCAAGCAAATTTGGGTTTGAGAGGGCCTCAAACCTCAGCTTATCGACAGCGTCGGAGGCATTAGAGATAAGCTCCCTGAGAAATATCTCTTTGTTGCTATAGAGTGAGTGAATCATCAGGTGAAGCAACTGTTTTGCTTCAGTCTCAAATCCGCGAGTTTCGGCCTGCGGCTGATCGGCTGTCTTAGACATGGGGTTACCTCGGTCTGTCTTATTAAAAACGTAATAGCGTGAGTTCAATTTTATTGGCCCAAAAAAAGCCCGAACTCGTTAGGTTCGGGCTTTTTATGGGGCCATCGCGTAGTTTTTCAAGCGTTGACTAGCAATCGCTCACTATTGAATTGGCGGGTAGGGACGATAGAAATCGATCGCGTCTTCTTTTCGCTGAGCAATAATAGCGTAATACCCACGACGACTCTCAATCAGTTTGAGGAAGTCTTGTGCAGACTTGGTCGAGCGATCATCACCCGCTTCAGAGGCAGCCGAGGCCGCATCTTTTGCTTCGTCGAACAACTGAAGCTCTAAGAGTGCGCGCGAAAGGAACAGATACGTGTCAGAATCGTCTTTTAGGCTTCCCTTGTCGATCGCCGCTCTGAACGCTTCTGCAGCCTCTTCGTAATTATTCATCACATAGTGAAGGTAACCAAGCGTATCGTATGCATTGCCCGTTTCATCGAGCTCTGCTGCCGCTGTAGCTGGAGTAACTGCTTCTTCTAGCTCATTAGCGATCAGTAGCATCTGCGTGAACGTGATCATGTTATCAACGTTCTCTTCAATAACCTCGGCCTCTAACCCTTCGCTGATAATCTTTGCGCCGCTAAACGGCACTTCGATTCCTGCGAGGGACTGTCCTAAGTTGAGGAAACGCGTTTCGTCGTCCATTAATCCTTTCAGATAATAAAGGTTTAACGATTGGACTCTGCGAGCGTCGTTGTCTAGGGTCGCGTAAATAGCGCTTAGGTTTTGCCAGTCGGTTTTATTATCAAACTTAACGATCATGGTCTTGGTCAATTCAAGAGCACTGTCAAAATCTTCAAGCGTAAAGTACAAGCCATTCAGATAAGCGTAATCGTCTCGCTCAACAAGCTCGCGATCGGAGAATTTTATATCCATGTAGCTGAGCCAAAAGTCACGAGCCGGCTCATATTGTTCTAGCTGATAGTGCGCATAAGACAAGCCCCGAAAGACAACACTGTCTTCGAAGTCAGATAGATCTCTCCACTCTTGATAGTAGCGAATCGAGTTCTGCCAGTTTTCTTCTGCTGCGTAGAGCTGGCCCAATGAACGTAAAGTTCTCAGGCGAGTGTCTGTGCGCAGTGTTTCGATCGTCAAAAGCTCTTCAAAAATTTTCACCGCTTCGACATAGTTTTCAGTCGTCAGATAATAATTAGTGAAAAAATTAAGCACTGTAGACTTTTCGAAGTCGTTCATTCTCTCGTAGCGACGCTCATAGAGCTCGTCGAGAGCGACTTTGGCACCTGCTAAATCAGGCTCATCTTCCTCGTCTTCAGGAGACATCATCTCCTGAATTTCACTGATAGCCCGCAAAACCTGAGGTCCAAGCGTTCCTGAGGTTCGAGCCTGAGGCGGCTTGCGTTGGCCGTCCTCGTCCTCAGCGGCAAACACAGAAAAGCTGAGAGGAGCGATGACGAGAAGAGCGACTAACGCACGTTTAAAATTGATAAGCTTTAACATGGCTTAATCCTCTAGCTCGTAGCGGAACAGATACTGAACACCTGCGACCTCTACGCCTTTACCGTCGACTACTCTTGGCTGAAACTTAAAACGTGCCGCGGCACGCTCTGACGAGCGGTTGAATATATTCGCAGGCTCGGCGTCAACAACCGTGATCGTTTCTTCGACTACATTGCCAAGTCCGTTTACCGTAAAGCTCACGAGGCACCAGCCTTGGATTCCGCGCTGTGCGGCCCTGGTTGGGTATTGTGGAGCAATAGCAACGAGTGGAAGGTAATCACCATCAGTTGCCGAGATAGAAGCATTACTGAGCTCCAGACCGGTGTCCATCTGAACCTGAGAGCGGTCGATATTTAGATCGGGACCATCAGAGATGGTTACCTGACGCTCAACCTCTTCAACCACCTCGGTGATTTCCTCAATAAGTTCGGGCTTGTCGATCTCTTCGATAACCTCGAGTTCTATTTCAGGCATTGTTGAGTCGACGATCTTGACGACGTTCAATGGCTCGTCTAGCCCTTCACCCGTTGCAATGAGCGCCTGCATAAAGAAGAAGAGACCAAATGTGATCAAAACAGCCATCGCCATGGATGCTGCCCATCTTACAATAACCATAGTCTAAGCCTCCGCCGAGATTGATACGTTGTTGATGTTCGCTTCGCGAGCGGCTTTCAGAATAAGCATAATTTGCTCATTGCTTGCGCTCTCGTCGCCCTGAATGATCACTGCCGAATTAGGCGCGTCTGCAAGCCTTAATTCGAAGCGAGCACGTATAAATCGAGGGTCTATTTGGTCTCCATCGATCCAAATATCGCCTTGCGGACCTACGGCGATCAGGATCATATCACCTGATGTATCTTCAACCGTCGAGGCCTCTGGCTTGCTCACATCTATTCCCGCCTCGGTAACGAAAACCGAGGTTACGATGAAGAAGATGAGCAAGATGAAGACAACGTCTAGCATTGGGGTAAGGTCAATCTCGCCCGCTTCTTCGTCATCCTTTCGCTTGCTTAAGCCTTGTTTCATTATTCTTTAGCCCTGTGTAACTCTACAAAGAGTATTGAGTGCATGTTGTAAGAGAGCCACCCTACTTTCCAGTGCCTGCAGTAGCTGACATTGGTCCCTAGAAGGGAGGCTCTTAACTAAGTCGCCGAAGTCTTTTGACCTCTAGTTACTTAGTGGTAAGTGGTCTTCTAAGAGTTCGATGTCGCGGTCGACTTTTGCTTTGAGGTAATTCGCAGCAAAGATACCCGAGATCGCGCCTACCATTCCAGCCATAGTTGGAATCGTTGCCTTAGAGACACCACCAGCCATCGATTTAGCGTCGCCGCCACCCGTTACGGCCATGACGAAAAACACTTCAATCATGCCGGTAACCGTTCCGATAAGACCTAGTAAAGGACAAATCGTGACGAGCACTTCGATAATAGGCAATGTGTTGCGCACGTCGAGTGAGATCTTAGAAATCATCATCGTGCGAATCTGGTGCGCGCTCCAAGACTTGGTGTCGCTGCGCGCATTCCACGCAACTAACGTCGCTTTGACGTTAGCTTTGTGAGTAGTGTTGAGATACCAGACGCGTTCGAACACGAGTGACCACTTCACCAGGAGCAACCAGGCTATTATCCATAGCACCGGTCCGCCGCGCAGCATGAAGCCATTCACTGAGTCGATCATGTCTAGAAATGCGAAATACATACTATTTCCCCTTCTGGCGTCGGATTAGCGAGCGGCTGCTTGCTGCTCTGCTTTCTGAGCGATCATACCAGTCGCTTGCTCTTCCAGAATGTGGATGATGTTATCCGCACGGCTCTTTACTACTGTGTGCATAAAGATTGTTGGGATCGCCACAACGATACCGAGCACCGTAGTCATTAGGGCTTGCGAGATACCGCCGGCCATAATAGTTGGGTCGCCTGCACCGTACACAGTGATCTGCTGGAACACCTGAATCATGCCGGTTACCGTTCCAAGGAGACCGCCAAGTGGCGCTATCGTTGCGATCATTTTGATCAGCGTGAGCAGGCTTTCAAGCGCAGGTGTTTCCTGCAGAATGGCCTCGCCAAGCTTCAGCTCTAGCGTTTCTGTATCAGCGTTAGGATTATTATCGGCAACCATGAGTACTCGGCCCAGTGGGTTGTTCTTCGCTGGTGTGTTGCTCTTGAGCTGGCTGCGTACTTTGGCAGAGGTCAATTCGAGCATCAACAGGCGATAGAAGCCAAGAATAATACCGATGATACCTACACCAATAATAATGAAGCCGATAGTGCCCGAGTTGTTGCGAACCTGCTCTTCTACTGATGGGAAGTTAACTAGGTTAGCCATAACCTGACCGCCGACTCCACCTGTAGGGTCGATGCCTACCTTAGTGAATCCTGAAGTAGCGCCTTCAAGCTCGCTAGCCATGCTCAATGTGCCTGCATCTGGCTGCTTTGGAAGCACTTGGAGGTGTCCAATATTGCCCGCGTAGCTGAGGTATTCGCCTTCGGAGATCGAGTTGAAAGAGCCAATGCGCGTAATCGAGCGAGTGGCTGTCTCACCTGTGGGCAGTGCAACTTCACCTTGATACGTGACGACGCGTGCCGATTCGGTCATTTCTTGCTGCATGAAGTACCAGAAACGCTCGATTTCACCAACGTCTAGCTGCTCAATTGTGCTGCCTGCTTTTTCAATAAAGCCTTCTATATACTCACTGCGGCCTGGGTACTGCGCGCTGATCAGTGAATTTTCGAAGTTGCTTAAGAAGTCACCAGCCACCCCTTGTAAGGTGCCGAAGAGCTCGTTCAAATCGCCGCGACGGTCGCGAAGTACTTCGCGCTTGTCGCTGATAGTGATTTCATTTGCTTCGAACTGGTCGCTTAGCTGACCCTGTGTCCGCTCTTGCTCTGTAATACGCTCTTTAGTGGTTTCCAGAATTTGAGCCTGACGCGCTGCGTTTTGCTCGAATTCCTGTAACCGCGCACGGTATTCGGCTGACTCCGAAACTTTGTCGCCTTCGACGAGATTCAAAAGACCTGAAAGCGACGTAGCCTCTTGTGCTACAACGTTGCTTGATGCTGCCAGGAGGAAGGCAGAGAGAGAAAAATTAATTAGTTTAGATGTTATTTTCACTGTGCAGCCTCCGGAGCTAGAACGGGCAATTCAATAATTCGTGGAGCGTCGAGCTGTGATGCGACGCGGATCGCTGATTGGATGGCGGTGCGGTAATCGCCAGCTGGCAACTCAACCCACTCACGCGCATTATTGTCCCAAGCGCCTGTCACTTGACGATCTGTAGTCTGATACATCATTGCAACGCGACCGATACGAGCGATGTTGACATCGCGTTCGGCACCATTGATGACGATGGTGTCAGAGTAAGTTTCAGTCGTGCGGCCATAGCTATTCTCGGTTTGATACATAACGAGAACCTGGCGGAATTTTTCTGCGATCGACACATCAGGATTATCTATAGCTGCGCGAGCAAAAGAGATTCGGTTAGCCCGCTCCTCTACATGGAACGGATAATCTAAGGCGATGAACTGCTCTATGCTCGATAGCATCTTGTTCATCAGGAGAGGGATCTCGCGAGTTACGATTTCTACGTTTGCGATCGACTGGTCGAGTGACGCAATATTCTGTTCTTGAATAGAGATCGACTTACGGAAGCCGGCGTTCAATACCAGCAAGGCTTCAAGGTTATCATTCTCACGCTTGAACTCTTCATATGATGAGCTGGCAGCGTTAGCAAGTCTGCTGATTTCCACTTGAGTGGCTGCTGAAGCAGTGCTCTTGCTCCCAATCACGTCCATTGCTTTGTCGAGAATGCTGCTATCGATCAAAAGTGTTTCGACTGGTGCGCTGATCTCAGCCGCGATCTCTTGCGCTTGAGTGATATTCACTACGCAGGTCGCTAATACCGCAATCGCAGTCACACCCAGGTTAGTAATCCGACGGTTTTTCATGTGCCATCCTATTTATTGTTAACTCGATTTTTTGTGAATCGCCAAGCCGTAGGGCTTAGCTGGTAGATAAAGTTGCTCGCCCTACGGTGCGAACAGCTCGACGACCCCTCTATAATTAGACTCATATCCCTTCTGTCAAGATGATCTAAGAACCGATCAAGTGCAGAAGAGTATCAGATTGAACCAAACGCTAGAACTCGCCGTCGCCTTTTCATCAACTCCGGAGATTCGTAGCTGGCTTTGCAAGCCCCCTTCTTTATATCAAAAGTTACTTATCTACCCATTTCTCCTGCAAAGTGAGTAACAAGGTAACCTGAGTAGGAAAATTAGGGAGAAATGTTGCAGAGTCCCCGAAATTCGGTGCTCTGCGCCGAAATCCGCGTCAAGATTAACACACTACAGAATCGTATTAGAACCTTTTGCTCGACAAAAAGTGCAAGAATAGTAGGCTGATTTGATCGCCCTTTTAAGCATGTTCTACTCGGCGAAACAGTATTCGAGCACACATAAAAAAAGGGGCTGAGGCCCCTTTTTTACTAACTGCCTGTAAAGACAATTATTACCAGCCTGTTAACTCTTTGAGTCCATTGCCGATTTCAGCAAGACTGCGAACAGTCTTAACGCCAGCGTCCTGAAGCGCTGCGAATTTATCGTCCGCCGTGCCCTTGCCACCTGAGATAATTGCTCCGGCATGGCCCATGCGCTTGCCTGGGGGCGCAGTGACGCCAGCAATGTAAGCCACAACAGGCTTAGTCACATTCGCTTTTATGTAAGCGGCGGCTTCTTCTTCTGCAGTGCCGCCGATCTCGCCGATCATAACGATCGCCTCAGTCTTTGGATCTGCTTGGAACATGGCCAAGATATCGATAAAGTTTGATCCCGGTATAGGATCACCACCGATACCGACGCACGATGATTGCCCGAAACCGAAGTCAGTAGTTTGCTTAACGGCTTCGTAAGTCAAGGTGCCCGAACGTGAGACGATGCCTACTTTACCTGGCAGATGGATATGGCCCGGCATGATGCCAATCTTGCACTCGCCAGGTGTAATCACTCCCGGGCAATTTGGACCGATGAGGCGCACGCCAAGTTGATCGCAGCGCTCTTTGGCGATGAGCATGTCGAGCGTCGGAATTCCTTCGGTGATACAAACGATGAGTTTAATACCCGACTCGGCTGCTTCAAGGATGGAGTCTTTGCAAAAGGGGGCCGGCACGTAAATAACAGTAGCATCGGCTTGTGTCGCTGCATAAGCTTCGGCCACTGTATTGAATACAGGGAGTCCCAGATGCGTCTGTCCGCCCTTTCCTGGCGTTACGCCACCAACCATTTTCGTGCCGTACTCGATAGCCTGTTCCGAATGGAAAGTGCCCTGAGCGCCAGTGAAGCCTTGGCAAATAACCTTAGTGTTCTTGTCTATTAGAATGCTCATTCTGCACCTCCAGCTGCTGCGACTACTTTTTCGGCAGCGTCGGTCAGACTCGTGGCCGCAGTGATGTTAAGACCGCTGTCGCTTAAGACCTTACGACCTAGTTCGGCGTTGTTGCCTTCGAGCCTGACGACTACGGGAACTGCAACGCCAACTTCATGAACAGCGCCGATGATGCCTTCGGCAATCAGATCGCAGCGAACGATGCCTCCGAAAATATTAACGAGTACAGCCTTTACATTGGTATCCGACAGAATAATCTTAAACGCTTCGGTCACGCGCTCTTTTGTTGCGCCTCCCCCCACGTCGAGAAAATTAGCTGGGTTGCCGCCGTGGAGCTGGACAATATCCATGGTACCCATAGCGAGGCCCGCGCCATTGACCATGCAGCCTATGTTGCCATCGAGTGCCACATAATTCAGCTCCCACTCGGCTGCATGTGCTTCGCGTGCATCTTCCTGAGAACGATCATGCATTTCTCGCAGTTTCGGCTGGCGATACATCGCATTGCTGTCGATGTTGATCTTGCCATCGAGGCAATGCAAATTGCCTTCCGCAGTAATTACCAGCGGGTTGATTTCGAGGAGCGCTAGATCGAAGTCTTCGAACAGTTTTGCAAGGCCTAGGAACAAACTGGTGAATTGTTTTACCTGACCGCTATTAAGACCAAGTCTGAATGCCAAGTCTCGGCCCTGGAACGGCTGTGCACCTGTCATGGGATCGATTATCGCCTTGAGGATCTTTTCGGGCGTTTCTTCAGCGACCTTCTCGATCTCTACACCGCCCTCAGTCGATGCCATGAAGACAACGCGTCGAGTGGCGCGGTCGACAACCCCGCCAAGATAGAGCTCTTGAGCGATGTCAGTGCAAGACTCTACGAGAATCTTACTAACGGGCTGACCATTGGCATCTGTCTGATAAGTTATTAGGTTTTTGCCAAGCCATTCTTCGGCGAAAGCTTGCGCTTCGGCTGGTGAGTCGACTAAGCGCACGCCACCAGCCTTACCTCGACCGCCAGCGTGTACCTGCGCCTTTACTACCCATTTATCACCGCCAATTTTCTCAGCAGCAGCCTTAGCATCGGGCCCATTATCGACAGCGATGCCGGTTGATACTGGAAGGCCGTATTCAGCAAAAAGCTGTTTGGCCTGATATTCGTGAAGATTCATCTAAACTCCATTTTCTGTAAGTAAACTAAATTCCTAAACTAGCGACGCTTCCGATTGCCAATATGAATGGCGTGCCCGTTAGCCGCGAGTGCCGCCTCGTGCACCGCCTCTGAAAGCGCTGGATGCGAGAATATGGTTAAACCGATGTCCTCGGCACTCGCGCTAAACTCCATGGCGATAACAATTTGCTGCAGCAGATCTGCCGCGCTGGCGCCAATGATGTGACAACCCAAAATTCTATCTGTGTTTTTGTCGGCGATAAGCTTTACCATTCCGTCCGCATCGTTTGCTGCAAGCGCTCGTCCACTTGCGGCAAAGGGGAATACGCCGACATTAAACTCGACGCCGTCGGTCTTGAGCTCTTCTTCGTTTTTGCCGACCCAAGCAATCTCTGGGTGGGTGTAGATAACCGAAGGCACCAAGGCGTAATTGACTT
>Ga0315320_10005774_pt1 | contig 10102 bp, 9 predicted proteins | sample M140m21515metaG_FD_203458 | JGI IMG/M metagenome (GOLD analysis project Ga0315320, IMG submission 203458) | Ammonia-oxidizing marine archaeal communities from Monterey Bay, California, United States - M1 40m 21515 | ecosystem: Environmental > Aquatic > Marine > Coastal | place: USA: California...
TACAAAACCATTAGCATTAGTTAATGGACCAAAAGGTGTTGTCATGGTACCTGCTATGGTTACTGTAGATAAAGATACTGAAATTACTTACAACAAATCAGCTATTATTTCTACTAGTAAACCTAACAAAGCAGTAGAAGGAAGTTATGTAGAAAATACTAGCGGACTTGTAATGGCAAAAGCCAACGACGCTAAAATTAAAGTATAACATACATTGTCTAAAATAGCAGTAAATTCTTGGGACGAGTTCCAACCTCTTAAAACCGTAATGGTTGGTAGTGTGTTTGAAGACGAGTTCCTTGCCCCTATTAAGAATAAAACTATTAAAGAGGGCTTAGGTAAGATATTACGAGAAACACGTGAAGATATAGAATACTTTAAAGAAACATTATTAACTCACGGTATTGACGTAATACAACTTACACCAAAAGAATTAGGCTACCAAGATAGTATACTAGACTATACTGACTGGCAAACAGGCGAAATAGGTGTTAGTAGTCCTATAGATTACTTCCCAGAAGCAAGTAATTTTGGACAAGATCATTCAAAAATACGTTTATCACGTGATTCTAGTACAGGAATACCACAACCACCATTAGCTATTAGAGATGATGCTTTAGTAATGGGCGATAAGATATTAATTACACAGGCACACGTTTATAGTACTAATTTGTCAGCTATAAAGTACAAAGAAATGTTTGGTGAAGATGTTATTGATAATAGTATATACGAAAAAGATATAGAGTTTAAACGTAGTGTAAAAAATATTCAAAGCTGGGCTGATAGACATAAGTTAAACATTGACCCGGAAGATGTAGAAGCATTAGAAAAAATGAGAGCAGAACAACCACTTAATGGATGGTGTGCTCCAAACTTAACAAGACTAGGAAATAAAGTTTTAGTAGATGTGTGGCAAACACCAGAAGTAGTAGAAGAATTTTTAGAACCTAACTACAAAAACTTTGACTTCCATAAAATTTTTATAGGCGGACATAACGATAGTGTGTTTAGTGTAGTTCGTCCTGGATTAGTAATTGCTACTCCTTGGTTCAAACCATATGCTGACATTTTTAAAGGTTGGGATATTATTTGGTTTGATCAACCTAGTTGGACAAAAGAAGTAGATACAGCAATTAAATTAAGACATAACAATCAAGGTTGTTATTGGTCACCTGAAGTAAATGAAAATCCACAATTAGAAAATTTTATTAATCAATGGTTAGACAATTGGCATGGACAAGTTGATGAAACTATTTTTGATGTTAATGTTTTAGTCATAGATGATAAACACGTTGTCATTAATAGTGATGACAAAAATCTTAGAAGCCAACTTGAACAAAGAGGAATTACACCAATTTTTGTTCCTTTAAGGCATCGTTTCTTTTGGGACGGTGGTTGGCATTGTAACACATTAGATATCCACAGGCAAGGAACACAAACAGATTACAATTTGTAATCTTTTGTAATATTCTAATTATTGGCCAAAAAAAAAGAAATAAGAGTTGACATCTTCTTTACTATATGTTATAAATATATCTGTAACGTTGAAGCAAACTCAACTTCATTCAGGACCCCGGGGCGGTACCGGGCGGCTCCACCAATAATTTCAATCCCTCAAGACACATTGATGGATGAGGGTGTGACTTGAGGGGCCGAACTAGGATCGACTGGTGATTATTAGGTTTAGTGGAGTTACCGGTAGGCGATGACCGAAAATCAAGCAACCTTATAAACGCAAACGATAATTTTGCTAATGAGGATTTTGCCTTAGCGGCATAATCACTCGGGGTTAAAGAGCCTGGCAACAGAATTCTTTAGTAGGCGTCCCTAGAAATGGGGATGCCTATGATACTATAGTAAGAAAACAATATTGTTTTATTTTAAAGGAAAAACATATGAAAAAACTACTAATAGCCACAACAGCTCTTTTCATGACATTCTTTGTCACAACAGCATCAGCTGATATGAACGTTTATGGTTCATTGAACTACATGATGTCAAATGATGATAATGCTTCTGGAAAGTCTGTGTTAAAGGCACAAAACAACGGATCTAAGATCGGTGTTGAATTTAGCGAAACATTAGTTGATGCTGAAGGAAACGCAACAGGTGGTATCACTGGATTCGGTAAACTAGAAGTTGGCATCGATGCTGACGATTCAGGCTCTGATACATTTGATTCAAGATTAGCTTATGCTGGTGTTGACTTGGGAGTAGCAGGTGCTGTATCTGGCGGACGTCAAGAGAACCCAGGAGCAGGTGTTAGTAAAACAAACATATTTAACGTATACGGTGGCAACTCTGTATTTAAATATGCTGACAGAACATCTAACACAGTAAAATACTCTAATTCAATTGGCCCGGTTTCTGTAGATGCTATGGCAATGATTGATGGAGCAACTGGAAAAGATGGCTTAGATGTTACTGACATCTCAGCATCAATGGACTTAGGTCCAGTAGCAGTAGCTGGCGGTTTGATTGACGATAAAGTCAACAACGTTAAATACCAAATTGCTTCAGCAGGTGTAGACGTTGCTGGTATTTCTTTAGCGGGTACTTACTCACTAAAAGATACTACAACAACTGACCTAACTGGTATGGAGTATTCAGCATCTAAAGTAATCGGTGATTCAACTTTGATGGTTAGCTTACAAGATAAAGAAGGAACAGCAAATTATATGACTTACGGTGTAAGCCATAATTTCTCAAGTTCTTTAACTGGGTATGCTGAGTATCAATCAACTGATAACGATACTGGTGTAGATACTACACAAATGGCAATGGGAATGAAATTTTCATTCTAATCCATTAAGATAACTTAAAAGGTAGGCTTCATTAATTGAATGCCTGCCTTTTTTTATGGCTAATTAATAGTATGTTAGCTAACTTTCAATTTAAAGCCGGAGTAGGTGGCCACTTCTTTTTAAGACTCTTAATATATCGTTGGGGTCTTGGTCCAATGCCTAGAGCAAACAGTTATTGGAATGAGTTTCATTTTCCTTACGAGCTATGGTGTTTAGAAAAATTTTATCGACTTCAAATCGATTTACCTTATGGAGAAGAATGGTTTGATTGGGAAACCGGCAACGGCTTTAAGTATGATCCTTCTGTATTAGAAAAATATTTAGAAACATTTAGAATACGAGATAACGAAAGAATGTTTATGTTGGATCATGCTGTTTGGCCTAACTTAAATGAATCAATGAAAAAAGTAAAAGGTATTGAATGTCCTAATGTTTCTATTACAACAAAGATATTTGATACAGCGGTTCATTGTAGATATCTTAGAGATATTAAAGGTCAATGTAAAGACTTTTATAATTTAAGAAGCCCAGAAAATAATCACTTACGTGAACAAGAAACTTGGGTAGAGTCAGGACCTAATTTAAAAGAGATGGGTATTAATGTTATTGAATATAGTTTAAAAGAAAACGAAGCATTACAAAAGAGTATAGAATTAGAATATGCTCATGCTGACATTATTTTAGATTATGATGACTTAATGAATTGTGATATATCATCATTTGAACAACTTGATGATTACTATAAACTTAAACCAGCAGTAGAAGATATTAATGTAACTAACTTAATAAAAATTTACAATAAAGAAAATAGACGTTTAATAGACGAACTATTTAGGAACGACACATAATGGAAAACTGTTTTCATAATTGGGGTGAACTTAAAACGGTATTATTGGGAGATGTATTACCGTCAAGTGTATATGATGGATTGTCACCAAACATTAAAAATTGTTTAACTCAAATAACTGAAGAAACTCAAGAAGACTTACATAATATGGCTTCTGTAATGGAAGAATATGATGTTAAAGTTTTACGCCCTGATGTTAACGGTTATATGAAAAAACAAAACTTTACTTTAGCAGAAGAAACAATAGCAGAACGTAAGAAACTTCCAGGTCAACCTTTTGCTGTTCGTAACCATTTATTACGTTGGCATGACAAGATATTTGTTGGCGCCAATTGGGCATGGGAAGATTATGCTGAAGAAATATTACAGCCATGGAGAGATGATGTTATAATTTTTGATTATTTCTGTGCTAGTGATATATTTAGATTAGGTAAAGATTTAATCATTGATACAGAAAATAAAGATAACATACCTTTTGTAGAGTGGCTTAAAAAATATAGAAACTTACATAAGTTAGATGTAAACATACACACAGCAGGAATGGGTAGTCATAGTGATAGTAGTGTATGTCCAGTTAAACCAGGAATGCTTTTAACAAGATTTGAGATAGATCATTATTCAGATACCTTTGCCGGATGGGAAATAGATAGACTACCTCATTACATACCAAAAGATTTAGACAGGTATCATAGACTGTGGGAAGATTTTAGTTTTAAATTAACAAACGAACCAGAACAAGAAGCAGTAGACTTTATTCAAACTTACCTTAAACATTGGATAGGATATAGCGAGGAAACTACATTTGAAGTTAATATGCTACACTTAAACCCCGAAACAGTTATTACTAGCCATGCTAACAATAGTGTCACAAAAATGTTAAATAACAATGGTATTGAAGTAATACATTGTCCTTTAAGACACAAATATTTTTGGGACGGCGGAAGTCATTGTGTTACTTTTGATATAGATAGGATAAGTGAAGCTGAAGACTTATTCGGTCATACCACTGATATAGACTTCGGCGACTTATGGAAGGAATAACTTATGTACGAATATAGAGCAAAGGTGATCAAAGTAGTAGATGGTGATACAGTAGATGTAGACATTGACTTAGGTTTTGGTATTTCATTAAACAATGAACGTGTTAGAATTATGGGCATTGATACACCTGAATCAAGAACAAGAGATAAAGTAGAAAAGAAATTTGGACTAGCATCAAAGGCCAGACTTAAAGAACTATTAGGCAAAACTACAGTTCTAAAAACTCAAATTAATAAAAAAGGCGAGGATATGAAAGGTAAGTTTGGTAGAGTTTTAGGAGACTTTGTTACTGAAAATGGTAAAATGGTTACTGAGATAATGATTAAAGAAGGACATTGTGTTCCGTATTTTGGTGGTTCAAAAGAAGACGTTCAAGCACAGCATATGAAGAACAGAAAGCGTCTAATTAAAGAAGGAAAAGTAGCAATTTAAAGATCTTGCTGAAAACCAGCAAAAATACTTTAAAAAATCAAGCAAAATCAAGCAAAAATAGAAGGCTCAAATCAGAAAATTTGGTTGACAAAATCGCCAAAATGTAGTATTATATTACTATAAAATGAAAAGGAGCAAACTAATGAAAAAGATGTTTTTAGCGATGGTTTTGATTTTTACTTCAACATCAGCAATAGCAACAACAGGAGCAAAATTAACTTCTCAAGCAGAGCATATTCTTTGGCAGTTATTAAAAACAGAAGGTGTAGCTAACAAGCACTACCCAGAAGTACAATGTCTAGCAGAAAACATTTATTTTGAAGCAAGAGCAGAAAGTTTTTCAGGTAAGGCGGCCGTTGGTAATGTTACTAGAAATAGAGTAAACGACAGTAGATGGCCTAATACATATTGTGGTGTTGTTACAGAAGGTCCAGTAAGAGAATCATGGAAAACAAAACAACACAAAGATTTAGCAGACTCAGAAAGAGTATATTATCCTAGAAAACATAGATGTCAGTTTAGTTGGTACTGTGATGGTTTAAAAGATATCATTTGGGCTAACAAAGAAAAAACTGGACAAACTATTGAAGGTAATGCTAGGGCTTGGAGAGAGTCGGTAGAAGTAGCAATTTATATTCTAGAAGTAGGTAAAATGAGAATAGTAGATAATACAGACGGTGCTGTATTTTATTATGCTCATAACCTAGTATATCCTAATTGGGCACAATCTAAACAATTAGTAGGTGTTCTAGGAAATCATACGTTCATGAAATAAGGATAAGTAAGTTTATGTTAATAAACGAAGTTACAAATCCTGATCAAGTAGAGCTAGGTCCTTTAGCTAGAGAAATACGAGGGACACAGTCGCTATCTACAATAGCAGGACTTGTTAAAAAACACTTTCCAATGACGAATATACAAATTCACAAGAAGCCTGACCTTGAATCAGGTTCAATGAACATTGGTGCTCATTATGATCCTGACGAAGACGAAGAAGGTGGAATTCCAATCCACATTGATCTTTTCTTTAGTGACAAAGATAACGACGAGCTAGAATGGACCAAACAGGGTCGTAAATTCTTTTTATACAAATTAAAAGATGTAATGAAGCATGAATTATTACATATGAAGCAACATAGAGCTAGAGATTTTCATCCAGGCCGAGACGGGTATGATAACAGAAGTTTAGAGTACGAATACATGACTCGTCCTGATGAAATTGAAGCTTATGCTATGAACATAGCAGATGAATTAACAAGGCACGTTGGAAAAGAAGATGCCTTAACATTATTAAGAATGGCAAAGAAAACAGCACAATTCAAAACAGAAATTGGACATTTCTTAAGTCCGGACTTATTAGCCTATTTTTCTCTTTTTGACTACGATGCTTCACATCCAGTTATTAAGAGACTATTGAAAAAAATCTATATATATTTAAAGCGGTAAACCGAAAAAAAGGTTGACTTCCGCCTAGTACTTCAAGTATAATACAACTATGAATAACAGCATTCAAGATCGTGTAGTTTCTCTCCTCCCTCCTCGTCGTAAGACTACACCGTCAGGCTGGATAAGTTTTGATGCTCCGTGTTGTATTCATAATGGTGAAAGCCAAGATAAACGTGGTAGGGGCGGTGTTATTACACAAGGAGATGGCACCGTTTCCTATCATTGTTTTAATTGTAACTATAAAACAGGTTGGAAACCCGGAGGACATCTTGGATACAAGATGAGAAAATTATTAGGCTGGCTAGGTGCTAATGATGGGGAAATACAAAGATTAGTTATAGAAGCAGTTAGGATTAGGGATGAAGTTGGAGTAGCAGAAGAATATGTTCCAGAAGAAGAAATAGATTTTGACGCTCATGCTTTACCAGAAGGTAGTTTAGAATTACAACATTGGCAAGATCGTTTAGCTCAAGAAGACATAGAGCCATTCACTGAATGCTGTAAATACTTACTAGATAGAGATCCGGATTATGATTGGCCTACATTTTGGTCTAATTCTAAGCCAATGAAACATAGAGTTATTGTACCTTTCTTTTGGAGAGGTGAAGTAGTTGGATATGCCGCCAGGGCTGTAGTTGATAATATTAAGCCAAAATATATGTCACATAGACCGGCAGGATATGTTTTCAATTCTGATAGACAAACCGATGACAGAGAGTGTATAATAGTAGTTGAAGGTGTATTTGATGCTGTAGCTATTGATGGTGTAGGAACGTTGGGTAATAATATTAATGAAACCCAAGCTGACATAATTGATAGAATTGGTAAAGAAGTAATTTGTGTACCAGACAGAGATCAAGCAGGAGAACAAATGATTGATAGTGCTTTAGAATATGGCTGGTCAGTTAGTTTTCCAGATTGGCATGATGACGTTAAAGACGTAAGTGATGCTGTATTAAGATATGGAAAACTATTTACAATTAAAAGTATTATTGAAGCAAAGCAAAGTAACAAATTGAAGATTCAATTAGCAAGGAAGAAACTTGGAAACTGAACAAAATAAAATAACAGAATATACTGTAGAACTTCAAAAGCTATTTTTAGAAATGATGGTTCATGACGCTCAAAGTTATGTTCGTGTACAAAATATTTTTAATCCAGAGAACTTTGATCGTAGTTTGAGAAAGGCGGCTGATTTTATTTTTGATCATGCTGAAAAACAAAGTACAATGCCTACACTTGAACAGGTAAATGCTTTTGCTGGAACAAATTTAAAAGCAACGCCAGAATTACAAGATGGACACTATAGTTGGTTTTTTGAAGAGTTTGAAAACTTTACAAGACGACAAGAATTAGAAAGAGCAATTTTAAAAAGTGCTGATCATTTAGAGAAGGGCAATTATGCTCCAGTAGAAAAATTAATTAAAGATGCTGTACAAATTAGTTTAACAAGAGACTTAGGTACAGATTATTTTGAAGATCCTAAAGGCAGATTGTTAGCATTAAAAGATAACAATGGGCAAGTAAGTACAGGCTGGCCAACACTAGATAGAAAACTATTTGGTGGTATGAGTAAAGGCGAACTTAATATATTTGCTGGTGGTAGTGGATCTGGTAAGAGTTTATTTTTACAGAACATGGCTTGTAACTGGGCAATGGCAGGACTTAATGGATGTTATGTAACTTTAGAATTAAGTGAAAATTTATGTTCGATGAGAATTGACAGTATGCTTACAGAAGTGCCAAGCAAAGACATTTTTAAAGATCTTGATGATTTAGATTTAAAAGTTAAGATGGTTGGTAAAAAAGCAGGTAACTTAAGAATTAAGTATATGCCAGCACAGAGTACAATTAATGATATTAGAGCATATTGTAAAGAACTACAAATTAAAACAGGCAACAAGCTAGACTTTATGTTAGTAGACTACTTAGACTTGTTAAGTCCTGTTAGTGTTAAAGTTAGCCCAAATGATCAGTTTATTAAAGACAAGTATGTTAGTGAAGAACTAAGAAACTTATCTAAAGAACTTAATGTAATATTTGTAACAGCTTCTCAGTTAAACAGAGGAGCAGTAGAGGAAATTGAATTTGACCATTCACATATTGCTGGTGGTATTAGTAAAATTAATACAGCAGATAATGTGTTTGGTATCTTTACAAGTAGGGCTATGAGAGAACGTGGCAAGTATCAATTACAACTTATGAAAACTAGAAGTAGTTCAGGTGTTGGACAAAAAGTTGAATTAGGTTTTGATATAAGCAGTTTAAGAATAACAGACTTAGGTGAAAACTATCAACCTGAATCAACACCACAAAGTGATGTTATGGATAAACTAAAAACAAGATCAACTGTTGGTCCAAGCGAGCCACAAGAAGAACAACCTAAAATCACAGCAGATGTACAAGCTAGTAAGCTACAGAATATGCTTAAGAACATCTAAATAGGCGGTAAATACAATGATGATATTTGGACTTTTTATATTACTAGTGGCCTTATCCATTTCCGGTGTCGCCGCTTACTATTCTATTATAGGCTTGACGGCTATTTTTGCCGCGGCAGTAATTCCTATTATCATTATGGGAGCAGTACTAGAAGTTGGTAAAATTGTAACCACAGTTTGGTTACACCAGTATTGGTCCTTTGCTAGAAACTGGATGAAAACATATCTGTCTTTAGCAGTCGTTATTCTTATGTTCATTACAAGTATGGGTATCTTTGGTTTCTTATCTAAGGCACATATTGAACAAACATCAGCAAGTGAAGAGTCACAGTCACAATTAATAAGAATAGAATCAGAAATAGAACGTTATGAAACTATTATTTCTAGAGCAGAACTTAAAATTGACAAGGCAGAAAATAGTGTATCTAATAAAGATGATGATATACAAGCAAAAATAGATAAAGAACAAGAACGTATAGACGGTGCTTATGATAGACAGCAACCTGCTATTAATGAACAAAACGAAATCATTAACAAAGAACTAGCAAGGGTAAACGAAGCATATAATCGTGTACAACCTGCTATTGATGAACAAAACAAAATTATTGAAAAAGAAGAACAAAAGCTAAAAGACCTAGTTAAGACACAAGAAGAAGAATTAGCAGATATTAAAGAAAAACTAAAGGCCGCTGAAACTTGGCAGTCAGAAGGAAAAATTAAAGAACTTCAGGCACTTATTGGCGTAACAGCAGATGGTAAGTTTGGTTACGGTAGTAGAACAGCTCTTAAAAAGTTTAAAGAAACTTTAGAAACTCGAAAACAAAAACTTGTATTACAAATATCTTATATACAAAGTCAAAACCAAACGAACGAAACAATAACTTTAGCTAGGGAAGAAATTAAACGTTTACGTGGTTTAGCAGAAGCAGAAGTTACAAACACAGCCGATAATCCTGTTATAATTGCGGCCAGAGAAGAAATTAAACGTTTAAGAGGATTAGCAGAAGATGAGATTAAAAATGCTAACGAACTTATTACAAAATTAAGAAATCAGTTAGGACAAGACACAGGCGAAGACATTGAAGAATTAG
>Ga0315320_10005777_pt1 | contig 10100 bp, 3 predicted proteins | sample M140m21515metaG_FD_203458 | JGI IMG/M metagenome (GOLD analysis project Ga0315320, IMG submission 203458) | Ammonia-oxidizing marine archaeal communities from Monterey Bay, California, United States - M1 40m 21515 | ecosystem: Environmental > Aquatic > Marine > Coastal | place: USA: California...
TCGACATTGCTGGTATAAGGAATGTCACTCCTAACAATCCGGCAGTAGCGCCACCGGTATTCCAGACGAGTGTGATCGGGACGATAGTTGCGCAACACCTTTCTGATCCAGTCGATATCTTCAAGCGTGTAGGAATCTGGAAAAACAAAGCGATAGTTCCATCCGGTCCCCCCTAGTTTTGAGAAAGTGGGATCCAGGATACCGTCGTCGTAGGCCTTCAGGTAATTCAGATAATACTTAACCAACGATTCGGCCGCGGGAACATCGGGATAGACATAAGTGTCGCCCGTATTCTGAAGAGACACGGCCAGAGCCCATGCCTGAAAGAATCCCTCGTGAGAACGTTTGCTAGCTTTCTGGATGGCGGTGTAGTTTTGCATCGCCTGACCGTAATTTCCGCCACTGGCACCTCCCATTGTCATGGCCTGCACGACGAGTTTATCATTACCAAGGAGCTGATCGATCAACGCTTTTTCGTCTTCGCCCTTTTGGGCAAACGCAGCCAGGCGCTCCGGCGTAGCATCAGTGAGGAGTGCGAGCTTTGCCATGGAAGCAAGCGCTTCCTTCCCGGTGAGAAATGTTTCAATGTCCCTCATCACGACTCTCGCTGCCGTAACAACCCCTTTCTGTTTTTCAACGAAGGCAGGATTGTCCGGGCCGTATTTCACGGCGACTTCCTTACCCATGACAATCTTGTTCACCGGTGGAACATTTCCAAGCGTGCCGAACTGCTTGGTGAACTCCGCTTTCTTTTTTTCATCCACCTTGGGTTCCAGGCCTGTGATCGCGTCCTTCAGATCAGCCAGCATCTTGCGGTAATGTTCCTCGAGTTTCTTCCCTTCGGGACCCAGGCTGACCGGCGCTGGTTTCGCCGCGGCAAGGATTGATGTCGATAGGGCAAGGATCATCGTGATCCACACATTTTTGATAAGGCCGGGGTTCTTCATAATTCTAATCGTTCTTTGTTGTCTCAATCTGGGCTTCGTTGCGCGTTTTCCACTCCTTCAACTTCTCATGAAATGACTTGTAGACACCCGGTGGAAATTCTGTGGTCGGCTTGGTATAGCGTTCGCGTATTTGAGCCGCTTCATCATTGCGCCCAAGCTTGGCCAAAATCTCTGCTTTGGTAGTCCAGAGCTCAATCAGGATTTCATCAGGGTTTGTCACGGTAACCTTGGCCGCGTCCTTGCGCCAATTCGGTGCCTTCTCTCTTTTTCGCCCTGGTAAGTATTTTAAATTCTGCGCTTCGATTGCCACCTCGATGGACTCGAGCGCGGCTTTCCAATCCTTCATCGCCATCAATGCCAACGCCTTCCCATGATAGCGCGGCGGTCGCCAGCCGAAACGATCGGGATCCCAAGGGAGATAGGGCCCGCCGAAGATGCGCGCGGCCTCCTTAAAATCGCTTTTATGCAAAGCCTCGTATGCCGTCTCCATTTCACTGGCCTCGATATGGACTTTTGCCGCGAGCAAGTTGACAAATTTTTCGGCATCGCCATACGGCAGCCCCGATGCACGCCACGCGATGGAGCCGTCACGCCGGAGCAAGAAGACGTTCGGAATACGATCCGCCGAAAGAACACCCAGTCGGCGCACTATCGGATTCGCAAGACCACCCGGCACAATGGCGGCCTGGCAAGTCAGCTCCCTGCTTTTCATCAGGGCATGAAGATGTTCCGCGTCTTCGGATAAAGAGGCCACGATCGTGGTGAGATCTTTGTTGAGATGCTTATCTTGAAGGTCGCACGCAAATTGGAGATAATGATGGTGTGGCTTCTTGTCTTCCTCTTCCCCGAGATCGACAGGAAACTCTGCATCGGGTTCGGCAGACGGCTCGGCAAACACCAAGAGCGTCAGCTTGCCTTTGGTATCCTTCGGGAGAGTCAGGGTTTGCCCGTCGAGAGCCTTGAGCGTCATGGTCGGCAAGACTTCCTTCATCGGGGCCGCGCCATGATTAATCATGTAGTCGCGCACCGATTCACGTTCATTCTTGATGTGGTTCGCCCTCAACAAGCGGTATGTGTATACCCGGTCACGAAGGAACGAGACCATGGACCACAACGCAGGATTCCCCCCACCTGGCGCTGCCAGCAGTGGAGCGCAGTAACGATCGTGCAAGTCCCTTGAATTGGCGTTCAGGGCCAGAATCGTCGCCGCGGCATAGGCCAAAGAGGGCGCTTCAGCACCGCCCGTTTTCTTGATCAAATCCTGAATCACTGACTCCGACTCCAAATCCCCAAGCCGGAGTGCTTCCCTGGCGAGACAAAAGCGCGGCACGATATCAGCCCCGGGAGGCAGCTTTGCGGCCAGAGAAGCCTGCGCCTCTCGGACTGCTTTTTCAAGATACCTCGGCTCGCCGGCAAGATTCCACATGCCCAGCAAGGCGATGATCCTTCGGTTGCGCACCATCCAGAGATCTGGCGCACCCGGATGTTTCCCGGCAGCCTCACCGCACAACTTCTCGGCCTTCTTGTAGTTCGCCAGCGCCTCGGTAGCCGACAGTCGGTAGCGGAAAGGCACGGGAGTAAAACATTCTTGAATCGCGTGCAGCGTCTCGGCGGGAACTGACCCGGCGGTCCGAGCCGTCCTAGTCCCAGGCTCTGCGACCAGAACATCGCCGATCAAAAGCGCCTGTAATTGCGAAAGAAATCGCGCGTTATCCAAACGGCGATTCAAGGTCGACATCACCAAGGGAGCACCGCGCACGCCCAATTTGGCCTGCTCCGCCGCGTTCAGCAAATTCGGTGCGAGGAGAGCATAACCGTAAGCGTTGACAAAGACGCCGACGGGATCATTTACCACATAGGCACGATAGGTCTGACTCTTCTTACCTCCAGGTAAGCGCATCACCGTCCAGGTAAGGCCCATCGATTTTAGCGTCGATTCTCCCGCGTCGGGCAATTCGTCAACGTTGAAGCTGAAGACCTCAAATTGGCCCGGGAATTGATTCTCCTGTTCCTGGATCATCTTGAGGTAGTCCTCGAACCCCGGCGTCTTCTTCGACCAAAAAATCATGATACTTTGCCGCCCCATCAAGTCAGCCGGAAACCGCAGAGTCACGCCGTCAGAACGCATAAAGGCCCCTGTAAACAATACCTCCATTCGACCGAACCCGAGGTGTTTGCGACGGAACTCAATCACCTCCATATCGCCGGCGAAACGTTCACCCAAAGCGTCTAAGATTCTCTTCTGCAATTCGAAGGCTTGCAGCTTCGGAGCAATCTGCGCGGCCATCATCAGGCTCTTCGCCTCACCCGACGTGCCGCGGTATCGGGCGACCAATCCCTCGAGCGTTTCGGCACGCTCTTTCACATCTGCGTTCTTTACCGACAAATCTCGCTCCGACAGCAATAGATCCGCCTCGAGGCGCAAATCGGCAAGCTCGTTAGGCGCCTCGACCAGCCTGCTACCAGTAACGAAAAGAGCCTCGCGGTTACGACCTGAATTCTCCAAAGCCAACAAACGCTTCTGGCTTTGAAAGATGATTTCCAGAACGCGAAATCGACTAGCCGCCGTGGTTGATTTTTTAACAAGGTCTTCTCCATCGCGAACGACATTCTTATAGGCGCGACGCTTCCGAGTTGAGGAGGATGCCTTTCCAGCTTCGATCAGTTCCTTCTGTAACGCGGCAATCTCCTTCTCCGGGAGGCCGGCTACCTTCTCCTGTGCAGGACAAAGCTGAGGGAAGGCAAGCGCAACACTTGCCGCACAAATGGCAAGGAATTGCAAATGCTTCGATTGCCCTGTCATTACCTCTGATAGATTGGGATGTAACGATGCGGAGTGGCAAGAATGATGATCGCCATGGGTGTCGAATAGCCTCCCCCTCCATGCCCGCGGCCTTTGTCCCAGGCCCCTTTCTCATTTTGTCTGGTGATAAGCGCGTCGCGAATTTGAGGATACCACTTCGCATACTCATCGTCGCCCGCCTGCACCATCGCCTGGATCGCGTAGTAGTGGGTGTAGTAGTAGTAACTCCCTCCTCCGGTGATGATGCCGGGAGCCTGGCTCTTGAGATGACGCAGGGCGGAGCTGGTCATTTCAGTGTCCCGCAATCCCGCAAGCTGGGCGGTGTAAGCTCCGCCCGCGGTGCAGGCCAAGGTCACTTTACCGCCCCGGGGAGTATAGGAAAATCCGCCGGTTTGGGGGTCTTGCGCACTTTCCAAATACTTGGCCACCTTGGCGATCGTCTCGTTCGGGACGTAGATCCCCGCCTGGCGGGCTGAGGCCAAAGCGTGGAAAACAGTCTGGGTACACGAAGTGTCTTCGCCGCCGTCCGCCTGAGGTTGGTAGCGCCAACCACCCCCGGGGTTCTGTGAACGTAAAATAACATCGACGGCCCTTTCGAGGGCCCTCTGGATCGCATCATCGTCCTCGGGATCGCGGGCCATCCCCCACAGTTCCGAAAGCGCCAGAGTGGCAAGCCCGTGCTCATACATCACCGTGCCAAGGTAGCCATCGGGCCGTCCTTTTGCCTCCTTCAGGAGCCATTTCATCCCGCGATCCAACTGCTTCCCATATTGACCAAATCCGGGGAAGTGCGCTTTCGACATGAATGCCATGAGGGAGAGCGAAGTCATTGCCACGGCATGCCCACCTTCTCCATTACTATCCCAGGAACCGTCTTCTTTTTGAATCGTCAGGAGATAAGCGAGCCCCTTGTCGATGGCGCGGGAAGCCTCGGCACTCAGCTCGGGAGCTCCATCCTGCTGAGCCGATGCGGAACCGGGCAGGAGTAAGGTCAGGCCGCCAACAACAAGGGCGATCACGAGCTTCCGAGACTCGAAACAAATAAGTTTCGAGAAACTCCGTTTTCCGGTCCGGTGATCTACCGTGCTAAGATTAGTGTCCATTGTTTTCTATTCGTGGTTTCTCAATTTATTCCGTCAACTGCTCGTAATAATCCTTGAGGATCTCACGGTATTCGAGGGGCAGCTCGCGCGCGAAGTTTTCATTTAAGGCGGCGCGGTCGCGGCGTCCAAGCACCTCCCATTCGAGGCGTCCGCCCTTGGGGCGCTCTCCGGTGAGAGAGCCGGGGAGGAAAAGTTGTAACTCGCTGTCATCGGGTTCGGCATCGTCGGAAGGCGAGCCCGGTTCCGGCGGAGGCGGTGGTGGCACGTCGACATACTTCAGGGCATACTCGAGGATGAAATAGCGTAGAGCATCAGCCGCCTGATTCTGGCTGGTGATCGCCGCGTCACGATCGCCGGACCCCAACTTCGCGGCGGCTTCGGTAAGATGACGGTAGGCTTTCTCGATATTCGGATGCGGCTCGGGTGCCGGAAGAGTCGGAGCTGGAACGACTTCCTCAGTGACGGGCTCGGGAGCCAATTCTGGTTCAATGTCGGATTCGGACTCGGCAACGTCAAACGGACAAGCATTTTCGGGAACTTCGATCACCTCTTCGGTAAGAGGCACTGCAACGGGCTTAACAGGGACAACGGGAGCCGGTGGTGGCGGAGGGAAGAGCGCTTTGCACTGATCTGCGAGCTTGCCTTGCAAAGCAGCAAGACTAGCCAGTTGCGCTGGCGCGGCAGACTGGGTCTTACGCGCAAGGTCCTTGTGATGCGCTGCGATCGATAACGCGGCATTAAGCATTTTGACCTCGTCCGAGGGCTCTTCGATGATCGCTCCAGTCGGTGGTGGCGTAATCAGGTAAGCTAGGTTTTCCATCAGCAGCTGCATTTCCTCTGTATCCGCAGCGAGCGCATCGAGCGCCTCTTCAACTTCGGCTTCAGATCCTTTCTCTGAAATCGCATCAACCAAACTGCTCGCGGTATCCGCGTAGCGATTCTCGCCGGTGAGCTTTTGCAGGTTACTGCCAAATAACTGGGCTTTCTTTTTCAACTCCACTGCATCCGGCGCTTCCTGTTCCTGCCGCTGCCGCATCCTCGTCCGGATGACCGCGCTCTGCGGCATGGCCTCATAAATAAATTCAGTAAGCTCGAGGAGGTAACGATACTCCGGAGTCACCTTGTCAATCTTCGCCCGCAGGTCCTGTAAGGATTCCACCACAAAAGATTGCGCGTCGAGCGCCTCTTCGAGATCGTCCTCTTCCAAGCCGATTGCGGCTGAGCTCATGTCTTCTTTGGCGAAGACCATCACCGTGCCGCTTTCGATCTTGTGCGCCAGAGGATCGAGGGAAGCCAGCACCGCGTCTACCGCGTGAATTAAGTTTTTCTGCGGGATGACCAGCCCCAGGTAGTCTTCCGGTTTGGCCTTTTTGGTAATTCCAGTCAGCTGAACTTGCTCGTCCTCGATCTCAGTCAACAGTGGACTTGGAGCAAGGGCGCTTGCGGTAATTCCGAGCACCCCGGCAAAGGAAGATCGCGTTGCCGTCAGTTCCTCAATGAGGGTATTGGCCTCCTCAATCGCATCGAGCGCTTGCTCCTGAAGTTCGATCGCGTCCTCGGGCTTGTTGTCTTTGAGCAAAGGCGTGGCCGAACTGACAGAGCGCACAATTCGGGCGAGACTCTCGAGTAGTGGAGAATATTCATCGTTCGGCGACCCTTGAGATTCGCTCCAAAGGACGATGGCTCCCCGGAACCCCTTCGCATCCTCGGCTAAGGCCTGATTCAAGACCGAGAGAGCGGCCGTATTAACCTCATCATCGGCAGCGTCTTCCACCTGCTCGAGTATCACCAGCAAGCGCTCCTCAAGCATGAACAACTGTGCCGCTTGTTTCCCGAAGCTGTTGATCGAAGCCTTCATCTGCTCCCGTTGGCTCATGGCCTTCATACGGTTGCGAGTAATTTCGGCCAGCTCAGCAAAAGCGGTCTCGGCACCTTGTTGATGGTCGGCCGCAGCCTTGCGATCCCCAGCTTTAATTTGGGCCAAGGCCGCCTGCATTGCCGTTTCGGCGGAGGCTAACAAGCGATCAACCGGAGGAGCGGCGGGTGCAACGGGGTCGAAGAGCTTGGGGCGATAGGCCGGAATCTCCGGCATGAGCAGCAACTGGATTTGCCGTTGGAGATCGGACTGGGATTGGGCGATAGTCGATTTTCGATCCGAAAATTCTTCTCCCGTTATGGCGGCACTTTCTTCCCTGAGAGTCTTATGCCCGGCAGCTTGCGCGGAGAATATATCGCGGGCAATCGTCAGCGCTTCGTACTCGGCACCGAGTCGCAAGCGGAACTCAGCATGTAGCAACGCCGCGATGACCTCCGCTTGCAGACTCGCCGCTTTTTTGAATTCCGCTTTCGGAACGAGCGCGGCAGCTTCGCGCATCTTGGCATCGGCCCCCGAGCGAATCAGCCCGTTAACGAGGCGGGACAAATTAAAGGCGGTCAGGGCATCAACGCTGGTGCTCTCTTTGTTACGTGGCGTGGCCGCCAGCAAACGGGCCGTCTCTTTTGCCAGGACAATTTGCACTTTCTCCAGGTCACCCCGGTCGACATCATCTCCGCTGATTGTTCGTAAACGAAGGGCGGCTTGGGTCTGGGCCGTGGCGTGCAGCTCGCGGGCCATGACATCCGAAGCTTCAGCAAATCCAAGCTGTAAGACGACGAGACCAAGCTCACGCGCCGAACTATTCACCATGTCGATGGCTGCTACCGGACTCTTCTCTTTTCCCTCATCCACCGCGGCAATCTCTCGCAACAAGGAAGCCGCCCGTCCGAGATATTCGTCGCCGATCCGAGTCAATGAGGCGCCGAGTTTCACCAGCGACGCGCTCTCGGCCTCCTCGGAAACCTTGTTCGCAATGAGATCTTCGACCAAGGCATTGATCCGAACGCGAATCGCACCGAGACGTTCGCGCATTAGGTCCTGCCGCACCGCTTCAATCTGACAGGTCTGCACGAAAATGTCCGCCGAAGGATCGAGATGACGGATCACATCATGCACCCCACGCTCCTCGCGGTAGATCGTGCGAATCTGGCTGAGGAGACGACGCTTCTGCTTTTCGATCTGCGCGAGGTAATTCTCCTTGGACAAAAACTGTACCCGACGGGCACCCGAACGCACCCGGTGCGGGCCATCTGGTTTCGGGTAGCGGTCGGCCACCTCAATGGCAAAGGAAACGGTATCTCCAACCACGAGATCGGGGAGAGCTTCCCGATAATCCCAACCAATTTTCTGCTCGCCACCATCACCATCTTCAGGCGTCGGCAGGGCAATCTTTTTCTCCCCCGTCTTGTTGACCCGGTAAACAATGAAAGCCTCGCCGAGCCCGTGATCATCGCGGCCGCGGAAGGAAAAATCGATCTCGCGTTCCAGCGTCGCAAACAAGTTTCCAGCGGGTGAAGTCATGTCGACGCCCGGCGCCCGATCCGGAGCCACCTGCAGGTAGTGGCGCGGACTGGAAAATTTGAACCCGTGCTCCTTGTCGACCCACCCGAAGCTGTATGCCCGCGATCCGGCGGCCACCTGCTGCATCGTGACCGAGCGACCGTCCTTCCCGATTTCCAGCGGAAGCGCCTTCCCTTCAGCCGGACGAAACTCGGCATCCTCCACCGCACGATCAAGGGTGAGCCTCCAACGAATTTTAGTACCTTCCGGCACGGTAAGGGTCAGCGCTTCGACGCTCTCGATGGGACGTCGGGTATAATCCGGGAACTCGAGAGTGACTTCGGTGCGTTCGATCCGGGGCGCCGATATCACCTGCACCGTGTGCCAATCGCTCTCGGCGTCGCCGGCGACAATTCGGTATTCGAAGCTACGGAACACCGTCTCGGCCTCGTATTCGCAAACTCCGTCGGCAACCGCCAGCTTACGCTCCCTCGGCTTACCTTTGCCGGTGCGCAAAATGATCTCGGCGCGATCCGGAACTTCACCCGAAATCTTTGCCACGAGCCGGAAGCCCTGACCTTCCTTCACAATCCGATCTCCCTCATTAATCTCGATCAAGGTGCGCGTAGGATACTCGATGGCCAACCATGGAGTGAAAATGCGACCAAAGCCGGCGGCCATAAACGCTCCGTTGTAGATTGCCAATCCTCCGATGATCAGCACCGGGATGAGAGCAAGAAGGATAAAGCGGCGGAATCCTTTGAATGAGACCGCATCCTTAGCCCGAAGTGGTTCGGCGGCCTCCTCGGCCAGGCGACAGGTTTTTTCGCGCAGCGTCTCGGACCCATTCGAGGCCGACCCGGAAGCCCTAAACTGCACCGCCGTCACCAGCAGACTCTCCATTCCGCCGTGCTTTGTCTCCACCTGAAGGGCAGTATGAGTCGCATCGTACTTCCGCAGGTTTCGCCAGCCATGCTGCCATGCTTTTAAAATCGCAACGACAAGCAAAATGACCAGAGCCAAAACCCGCCCTGCCGCCGGGAGATTCAACAGCCAATCGACGGCCATCCCAACCAAGAACAACAGCATCGCCCAACGGAAAAAGGTGAGCAAACCGGTCGTCCGGTGTAGCTTTTGATCGCGCCGCCACACCTCCATGAGGCGTGCATCGAGAATTTTGCGCTGGTTAAGTTCGCTCATGAGAGATCGTATTTTCTACGCAAAATCCACTCAAACCCTAAGAGAACAACCAACAGCGTGGCGATCAAGACGTTGTCCCAGAGGGGCCGGTCGGTGCGGATTGTGGTGGTTTGCGGTTCGCGGTTAAGCAAATCGGGCAGTTTTTTAAGATCGAGGATGCTGAGGCATTCCCCTCCGGACAAATCGGCGATTCGGCGGAGGTGTTCGATCTGCATGTCGGTGTTCGCCAATTCGGGCCTGAGATCGGCGACCTGAAATTCGGCGATATTTGAAAGCGGTCGATCGGCCGTATTCGCTTCCACACGATAACCACCCGCGCGAGGCGGTGAGAAATAACCTTCGTAGAGCCCGGGATTCGAAGCGTCGGGACGGAGAGTAACCCGCTGCGGTTGGGCGCCCGTCGCATCTGCGTCGAGCGCACTGACCTCGATCTCGAAACCCGGCTGAGTGAGCGGTTCGTAATCTTCGTCGAGAAGGTGCGCATAGAGCATGACCTGGCCGCCAACCGGATACGTGACGCGATCCGTTTCAAGACGAATCTGCTTATGCTCGCCCATGAGCCTCGACAGGGTGAGGAACTGGACGCACTGGGACCAAACACGCCAATGATACTTGTCTCCCGTTTTGAAACGCAATAACCACAGACGGTCGGTGGCCATCATCATGCATTT
>Ga0315320_10005778_pt1 | contig 10099 bp, 8 predicted proteins | sample M140m21515metaG_FD_203458 | JGI IMG/M metagenome (GOLD analysis project Ga0315320, IMG submission 203458) | Ammonia-oxidizing marine archaeal communities from Monterey Bay, California, United States - M1 40m 21515 | ecosystem: Environmental > Aquatic > Marine > Coastal | place: USA: California...
GACGAGCTACCAGACTGCTCCACCCCGCATCGCAGAGGAATAGAGTGTATAGAAAGCAAGCACTCAAGGTCAAGTCAATTCAAATTTATTTAAGCAATAAAAATTTATCTTGTTATAATTCTTCACTTTGCCGAAGTGGTGGAATTGGTAGACACGCTAGCTTGAGGGGTTAGTGAGCGAAAGCTCGTGCGGGTTCAAGTCCCGCTTTCGGCACCATATCCAATTTAAGATCCAGAGATCTTATCAAGTTACTCTACTGGGATTTCAGTTGTTTTTACTGCTTCTTGGATTTCTTCATCAGTAAACAAGACTTCAGTGTTAGCATTTTTTAACAAAACTGCTTGAGCTAAATTCAAGATTAGAAAAAGAGCAGCAATAAATGCTGTCAGTTTTCCAAGAAAATTAGAGGGTCCTACTGCACCAAACATAGAATTTGAAGATCCACCACCGAAAGCTGAACCCAAGTCGGACCCCTTTCCTTGCTGCAAAATTACTAACACAATTAATACAATTGCTAGGATTATGCAGATAATTTTAATTGCTGTGATAATCATTGTTATACCTTTAATTCGTTAAGGACATTTGCAATTAGAGCAAACTCTTTTCCATCTAGAGAAGCTCCGCCTATCAATGCTCCATCGATGTTTGTTTGCTCAAACAAAGATGATGCGTTGTTATAGTTTACACTTCCTCCATACAAAACTGACTCCAAACCAATTTTTGGAAAACGAGATTGTACTACATCTTTGATCATTTCATGAACTGAATTTATTTCTTCCGGCTTTGGTGTTTTTCCAGATCCAATCGACCAAACAGGTTCATATGCAATAATCAAAGAGCTCAACTCATTTGCATCTTGTAGAGCCTCAATAATCTGCTTCTCAAGAACATTGAAAGTAATATTGCTTTGGTTCTCTTCCAAAGACTCCCCAACGCAAAGGATAGGAATTATAGAGTTATTATTGGCTTGAATTAATTTCTGACAAATCATCTGATTAGTTTCATGAAACAACATTCGTCTCTCAGAATGGCCAATAATGCTAAATACACATCCTAGGTCTTTAATCATAGAGGCAGAGATTTCCCCGGTGCGAGCACCTGTTTCTTCTAAATCAATATTTTGAGCACCAATCTTAATGCCATGATCAGCAATAACGCCCTTCAAATGATCTATGTATAAAGAAGCAGGAGCAATACCTAGATAGGAAAAATTTTGGCCAATGAAATTTCTAAAAAATTCAAGCGCCCATTGATGATTGAATTCTCTGGAACCATTGAGTTTCCAATTTGCTATTAAACACAATGACATGAGTTATTTTCTAAACATTGCTGCAATATCTTTTGCATATTTTGTTGCGGTTATCTCATCATCTGATTCAACCATTACTCTTATCTTACTTTCAGTTCCAGAAGGTCTCACTAGAACTCTGCCAACAGTCAGATCTGATTCAATTTCTTTTATTTTTTTTTGAATATTAGAATCTGAAAGAATGTCTTTATTTTTCACTTCCACATTTATATTGATTTGAGGCATTTTTGTATAATTACGTAAAATATCTTCGGGGTTTTTTTCTAAAATCAACAAAGAAGATATAACTTTTAATGCGGCAATTGTCCCGTCTCCTGTGCTTACCAAATCACGGCAAATAATATGGCCAGAGGGTTCTCCTCCAAGCATCCAGCCTTCTTTTTGCAACATCTGACTTACATACTTGTCACCAACATCTGCTCTTTTAAAGTTATACCCTAATTTTTTTATGCCTTCTTCAAAACCCAGATTGGTCATTGCAGTTCCGACTATTCCAGACCAAGGACCGGTTCTATTGGGGTTGGCGTAAGCAAGGATATACATAATATCGTCACCATCTAAAACATTGCCCTTTCTATCAATTAAGACAACTCGATCTCCATCCCCATCAAGGGCAATACCAAAATCTGCTCTTTGTTTAATGACTTCCTCTTGAACTCTTTCTGGATGAGTAGAACCGCATTCATGATTAATATTGTATCCGTCTGGCTCTGTACCTATAGTAATTACTTCTGCGCCCAACTCCCTCAAAATTGAAGGGCTGACCTTATAACAAGCACCATTTGCACAATCTAGAACTATTCTCAATGACTCAAATGAGACATCAGGAGGGACGGTTGATTTGCAAAATTCTATGTATCTATCTCCTGACTCATCAAATCTTTGAGCTTTTCCCAGTTCGGCAGTTTTGACAGGCTTCAAATCTCCTGCGAGTAATTTTTCTATTTTTTTCTCAGCGTCTTTAGAAATTTTTTCACCAGTACCAGCAAATAACTTAATTCCATTATCTAGATAGTTATTATGAGATGCGCTAATTACTAGCCCAAACTGATTTCTTAATGATCTTGTAAGATACGCAACTCCTGGTGTTGGCAATGGTCCAAGCAATCTAACATTTACCCCGGCGGCAATAAATCCAGCTTGAAGGGCTGATTCAAGCATGTAACCTGAAACACGAGTGTCCTTACCAATAAGAACTGTTTCCCAACCCATTTCTTTTAGAACCACTCCAGCTGCATGCCCTATTCTTAAGCAGACCTCAGGAGTAATTTTAGATTCAACTGGACCACGAATCCCGTCAGTACCAAATTTTATAGTCATGGAAAAAGATTATAACTCTTCTGCGGGACCCTTTATGGAAGTTTTTTTAGAAGTTTTACTCTTTGGTGTTTTTGGTTCATCCCAATCTTTTGGAGCTCTAGGTTTGGCTCCGGCCATAATGTCATCGATTTGATCTGAATCAATAGTCTCATACATAAGGAGTGATTCTGCCATGGTGTGTAATTTATCAAGATTTTCCTTAAGCAGCTTAGTAGCTTTTTTATAGTTGATGTTAATTATATTCTTTACCTCTAAATCAATATTGTTAGATGTCTCTCCACCAATACCTTTAGGAGCCATCGATGCAGATCTTCCTAGAAATGGGCTTGAATCGTCTTCACCATATTTTAAAGGGCCCAAATCAGATAAACCCCATTTAGTAACCATGTTAGTTGCAATTCCAGTTGCGACTTCAATATCATTGGATGCACCTGTTGTAATTCCGTCTTTCCCATTAATGATCTCTTCTGCAATTCTTCCGCCAAAAAGTGCAGCAATTCTGCTATGAAGATACTGCTTACTTTGCATATATCTATCTTCTTCAGGCAAAAACATTGTTACACCAAGAGCCCTTCCTCTTGGAATAATTGTTACTTTATATACAGGATCATGCTCGGGACTTAATCTTCCAACTATTGCATGCCCCGCTTCGTGATATGCAGTGATTCTTTTTTGATCATCAGTCATGATCATTGATTTACGCTCTGGCCCCATCATGATTTTATCCTTAGCTAAATCTAAATGGTTTTGATCAACTTTCTTATCACTATATCTCGCGGCAAACAAAGCAGCTTCATTAATTAGATTGGCAAGGTCTGCTCCAGAAAAACCTGGTGTTCCTCTTGCGATAACTAATGCATCAACATCCTTTGAAAGTGGAACTTTTTTCATGTGAACTTTTAGAATTTGTTCTCTGCCTCTTAGATCAGGCAAATCAACTACAACCTGTCTATCAAAACGTCCAGGTCTTAGCAAGGCAGGATCTAATACATCAGGTCTATTCGTTGCCGCAACAACAATCACGCCATCGTTACCATCAAAACCATCCATTTCAACAAGCAACTGATTTAATGTTTGCTCTCTTTCATCATGTCCACCGCCCATGCCTGCGCCTCTATGACGTCCAACAGCATCAATTTCATCAATAAATACAATACAGGGTGAATTCTTCTGAGCCTGCTCAAACATATCTCTCACTCTAGATGCACCTACACCAACAAACATTTCAACAAAGTCTGAACCAGATATGGAAAAGAATGGAACTTTAGCTTCCCCAGCAATAGCTCTTGCTAAAAGTGTTTTACCAGTCCCTGGAGGACCTACCATTAAAACACCTCTAGGAATTTTACCGCCTAATTTTTGAAATTTTGTTGGATCTCTTAAAAAATCTACTAGTTCTTGAACATCTTGCTTTGCCTCTTCACAGCCAGCAACATCATCAAAGGTAGTAGTGACCTTTCCGCCTTCCATTAATTTTGCTTTGCTCTTACCAAATGCCATTGGTCCGCCTCTACCCGACATGCCACCTTGCATTTGCCGCATAAAAAAGAAGAAGATTCCTAAGAGCAAAAGGATTGGAAAAGCTCCTACCAAAAGTTGAGACCATATTGAAGGCTGCTCAACACTTTCAAATACAGTAATTACTCCATGCTCTTCTATAGCAGCGTCAACAGATTCATCCCTTTTATAAATTGGATGGAGAGTTTCGAATCTTGAGCCATCAAGGCGTTCACCAAAAATGGTCATCTGATCGCCTTTATATATAACCTTGGCAATACGATCCGAAAGAACCTCCTGCTTGAACTGACTATATGAAATCATTTCCCTCTTCGAAGAAGAGGCATTTTCAACATTATTAAATATAAATATTAAGGCTGAGCCCAATAAAACCCATACTAATGCATTTTTAAAAACAGAATTCATAGCGGCCTTTCTCCATATAAATAAATTTCTGCTGACTTCCTCTTTGAAGCAGCAGGTTTATAAGTTTGAACTAAATGGAAGCTTTTTTCCATTTCAGATCTTAATTTTTTTAACAAGCTATTCTGAAACGTTTTAATAATGAGTGATCCATTAATCTTGCTTAAGTAGTTCAAGGCAGTTTTAAGTGTAATAATATTTAGCTCAAATATATTTTCTTCATCAACGGCTCTTATACCAGATAAATTTGGGGCTAAATCTGAAATAACAAGGTCAAATTTTGATTTAAGTAAGAAAATTTCTTCAATTTTATCAATGTTTACAATATCTTCTTGAAAGAATATTACATCCTTAATCGGATCCATTGGCAGAAGATCAATTGCATAAACATTTGATGAGGGAGTCATCGCTTTTATGAGCTCAGACCAGCCCCCTGGAGCTGAACCGATATCAAGCACTAAACTATTTTTTTGAAGGGTTTTAGTTTTAGTTAAAATTTCTTCTAATTTAAACACTGCACGGGATCGAAGGCCAAGCTTTTTCGCTTTTAAGGCCCATGAATCAGCATGCATAAATTTTAGAGATGCTGCACTTTTTCAATCTCAAGATCAATGGTTCCAGAGGGTGTGGATATTGAGACTTCATCGCCGACATTTTTTCCCATCAAGCCTTGAGCAATTGGTGTCTGTATAGATATTAAACCTGCTTCAGGATCAGATTCTAAATTGCCAACAATTTTATAAGTAATAGACTTATCATTGGTTAGGTCATATAAATCTATCGTTGCGCCAAAAACAACTCTACCAGTCTCAGGAATGTCTTTAACATCTATAACTTGAGCATTAGCAAGAGCATGCTCTATTTCTTGAATTTTTGCCTCGATAAAACCCTGCTGCTCTTTTGCAGCATGATACTCAGCATTTTCTTTAAGATCTCCGTGAGCACGAGCTTCTGCAATAGCTTGAGATATTTCAGGCCTATCTTTTGTCTTTAGCTGACGTAGCTTTTCGACGAGATCTTTTTCTCCTGCTTTGGTGATGGGAAGTTTATCCATGCAATCATTATATCAAATGAAAGAAGTTAATTGATTTCTTGCAAAGAATTATAAATCCAGTCATCTGAATTAGTACTCATAGCTTCCAAGAGCGCAAATGCACCAAAAATTGTAGTGACACAAAATAATTTATTTTGTAATGCTGTTCTCCTAATGGATGCAGAGTCCTCAATTGACTGACGCCCTTCAGTAGTGTTAATCAATAAATTTACCCTATCATTTAAAAGCTCATCAACAATATGAGGCCTTCCTTCTGTTACTTTATTTATAATTTGAGAATCATATCCAAGCGCTTTTATAGCATTAGCTGTTCCTTTAGTAGCAATTAATGAAAACCCATGCTCAACAAGCAAAGGAAGCAAGTTAGTTAAATATTTTTTATCAGATTCTTTAACACTGATAAAAGCTAAGCCAGAATCAGGAAAAATTTTATTTGCTGCTCTTTGGGCTTTTGCATATGCTTCTCCAAAACTTGAACCAATTCCCATTACCTCCCCAGTAGATTTCATTTCTGGGCCAAGAATGGGATCAACGGAAGGAAATTTATCAAAAGGTAAAACAGCTTCTTTTACAAAAAAATAATTTTTAGGTAGCTCGTTAGAAAAACCTATATCTTTTAATGTTTTTCCAACCATAGTTTTTGTCGCAGACTTAACCAATGATTCTCCTAAACACTTAGAGATAAATGGAACGGTTCTTGAGGCTCTAGGATTCACCTCAATAATAAAGACATCTTCATCTTGAACAGCAAATTGAATATTCATCAATCCAATAACATTTAACTCTTCCGCAATCTTCTTTGCTTGGTTTTCAATTTCCTCAACTACTTTTTCAGAAAGGCTGTATGGCGGCAAAGAACATGCAGAATCTCCAGAATGAATGCCAGCTTGTTCAATATGTTGTAAAATACCTCCAATCTCAATATCGCTGCCATCAGAAATAACATCTACATCAACTTCAATTGCATCAGTCAAATACCCATCAAGTAAAATTGGTTTTTGGTCTGAGACCTCTACAGCTTCTTTTAAATACTTTTCAAGCTCAACTTGTGTGTGAACAAGCTCCATTGCCCTTCCACCAAGCACATACGAAGGTCTAACAACTATTGGAAATCCTATTTCTTCAGATGCTTTTATAGCTTCTTGAAGATTCTTGACAGTACTATTAGGAGGTTGCTTCAGGTTTAGTTGGTTAGCAAAAGATTGGAATCTTTCTCTATCCTCAGATCTATCGATAGCATCTACATCTGTCCCAAGAATTGTTACATTATTTGATAATAAGACTTTGGAAAGTTTCAAGGGTGTCTGTCCGCCAAATTGAATAATCACCCCCTCAGGTTTTTCTAACTCAATAATATCTAAGACTTTTTCTTCTGTGATTGGTTCAAAATATAATCTATTAGAAGTGTCGTAATCTGTAGAAACAGTTTCAGGATTACAATTAATCATAATAGATTCATAGCCTTCTTCTTGAAGTGCAAATGAGGCATGAACACAACAATAGTCAAACTCTATACCCTGCCCAATCCTATTTGGGCCGCTGCCCAAAACAATAACTTTTTTATTGCTCGTCGGACGAGATTCGCACTCACCTTCATAGGCTGAATACATGTAAGCAGTTTCAGTAGAAAATTCAGCAGCACAAGTATCAACTCTCTTAAAAGCAGGTATAACTCCTAGTTTCTTTCTTAGGTTTCTTACATCTTGAGAAGTAGATCTAGTTAATTTAGCAATTCTCAGGTCAGCAAAGCCTTTTTGTTTAAGATTAAGCATTTTATCAAAATCTATTTCCTGAAGTTGCGTATCCTTAAGGGTGTTTTCCTCATCAATTAAATCTATTATTTGATGTAGAAACCAAAAATCCATTCCAGTTAATTGGTTGATTTTATCTACATCCCAGCCCAGCCTTATTGCCTCTGCAACAAATAAAATTCTTCTAGAGCCAGGAAAAGTAAGTTGATAGCGGAGGATTTCATTCTGATCAGAAGAATTGTCTAAGATACTTTCGAAACCATGCAAGTCTTCTTCTAGGCTTTGAAGCGCTTTTTGAAGAGATTCTTGAAAAGTCCTTCCGATACCCATTACTTCACCAACAGATTTCATTTGAGTCGTAAGCCTGTCATTTGCCTGGGGAAATTTCTCAAAAGCAAACTTTGGAATTTTCGTAACTATATAATCGATAGATGGTTCAAATGATGCAGGCGTTAAGCCATTTGTAATATCATTCTGCAATTCATCCAATGTAAATCCAATAGATAACAACGCAGCAACTTTAGCAATTGGAAAACCGGTTGCTTTTGAAGCCAAGGCGGACGAACGGCTCACTCTAGGATTCATCTCAATTACAACCACTCGCCCATTTTCAGGATTAATACCAAATTGAACATTGCTTCCTCCGGTCTCAACCCCAATTTCTCTTAGAATTTTGAAAGATTGGTCTCGTAAAATTTGATATTCTTTGTCCGTTAATGTCTGAGCTGGTGCAACTGTAATTGAATCACCAGTATGCACTCCCATTGGATCAAGATTTTCTATCGAGCATATGATGATGCAATTATCATTTTTGTCTCTTACAACCTCTAGCTCATATTCCTTCCAACCGAGCAAAGATTCATCAATTAGCAACTCAGTTGTTGGAGAGAGATCTAGACCTTTTTCACAAATTTCTTTAAATTCCTGGATGTTATAAGCAACTCCTCCTCCCGAACCACCTAAGGTAAAAGAAGGTCGGATAATGCAAGGGAACCCTAGACCCTCTTGAACAGACAAAGCCTCCTCCATTGAATGCGCAATTCCTGATCTTGGGGTTTCAATCCCGATGCCTTTCATGGTTTGATCAAAGAGTTCTCTATCCTCTGCTTTATCTATAGCCTCTCTTGATGCGCCAATTAGCTCAACATTATATTCTTTTAATACTCCTTCTTTTGCTAATGTTAAAGCTGTATTGAGGCCTGTTTGCCCCCCCATGGTTGGCAACAATGCATCTGGACGTTCTTTATCAATTATTTTTTCAATTGATTTCCAGTGAATCGGCTCAATGTATGTAGCATCAGCAAGCAAAGGGTCAGTCATAATTGTTGCAGGATTAGAATTGACTAAGATGACCCTAAAACCCTCTGCCTTAAGGGCTTTGCAAGCTTGCGCCCCAGAATAATCAAACTCGCAAGCTTGGCCTATAATTATTGGTCCCGCACCAATAATCAAGACAGATTTAATATCAGTTCTTTTTGGCATTGTTCTCAATCAATAAATTAAATTTTGTAAAAAGCTCTTCTAACTCATGAGGTCCAGGACTAGCCTCTGGATGCCCCTGAAAACTAAATGCAGGCTTATCCTTAAAAGCAATGCCTTGCAAGCTTTGATCAAATAACGAGATATGAGTAGGCTCAATATTTTCAGGCAGGCTTGATAACTCAACTGCAAAACCATGATTTTGACTAGTGATATAAACTACTTTAGACGCTAAATCTTGAACTGGATGATTGGCGCCATGATGACCAAACTTCATCTTATATGTTTTGCATCCACCTGAAAGAGCAAGTAGCTGATGGCCCAAACATATCCCAAAAATTGGCATGTTAATATTAAGCAACTGTTGAATTAATTCAATTGCATAATTGCAGGGCTCAGGATCTCCGGGCCCATTGGATAAAAATACTCCATCTGGTTGAAGATTCATTAGATCTTCAAAGCTAATTTGAGCATTTACTACTTGTACTTTTCCTACATGCTTTCTTAAAAGCCTTAAAATATTTTTCTTTACACCAAAGTCAATTGCAACGATTAGTTTTTCATTTTTGACATCTTGGTAATTTGGCCAGGTGCCCTCATCCCAAGAGAACGAGTTTTTTGTTGATACTTCCTTAGCAAGATCGAGCCCTTCCAATCCACCAAATTGACTCAAAGCTTCTGTGGCTAATGACAAAGAGCCTTGGTCTCCAGGAGCGATGCATGCTTTCAGGGACCCATGATCTCTTAACTTTGATGTTAATGCCCTGGTATCAATATTTGAAATTCCAATTGTTCTCTTTGATGTTAGGAAACTATCAAGAGATTGGGTTGCGCGCCAGTTACTATAATGATTTGGTAAATCTTTAATGACAATTCCAGAGGCAAAAATGCTATCAGATTCATTATCTTCATCATTAATACCGGTATTTCCTATGTGAGGATGGGTAAAAGCTATGATTTGTTTTGCATATGATGGATCAGTGATAATCTCTTGATAGCCTGACATAGAAGTATTAAAGACAATTTCACCAACTGATGGCTCCATCGCACCAAATCCAACCCCCTCAATGACAGAGCCATCTTCAAGAATTAAAATGGCTGGAAAAGACATTAATGAATTTCCTCAAAAAGGGTAAAAAAGATAGCAAAAAATTGTGAAAATTGAGGATTTAATGAGCTAAAATTGTGCGCTGGCATTAAAAGGGTACTTTATATTGATAAGTCCTTAACGTCCATCAAATTTTAAAAAAAATGAAGATAAATTTA
>Ga0315320_10005779_pt1 | contig 10098 bp, 2 predicted proteins | sample M140m21515metaG_FD_203458 | JGI IMG/M metagenome (GOLD analysis project Ga0315320, IMG submission 203458) | Ammonia-oxidizing marine archaeal communities from Monterey Bay, California, United States - M1 40m 21515 | ecosystem: Environmental > Aquatic > Marine > Coastal | place: USA: California...
GCGCGCGAACCTTGAGCACCTCGAGCGGGTTGAACACCGTGTCCGCGAGCGCGCACCCGACGCCCGCGGCCGCCCACTCGCGGGCGACGTCGGGCGCGCCGCGCGCGGGCGTCGCGCGCGTCGGCGGTGGCATCGCGTCCCGCGCGCGGCGCCGAGCGGCGCGGCGGCGATTGGCGCTCGGGACATCGCGGCGCTCGGGACGCGACGCGACGCGACGCGGGACGCGACGATGCGTCGACGCGCGACGCGAGCGCTGATGCGCCTGACCGCGACGGCGTCGTCGGCGCGCGCGGGCGCGCGCGAGCGCGGCGCGGCGAGCGCGGCGAGCGGCGCGCACTTCGCGGGGACGACGACGCGGCGCCCGCGCGCGGCGCGACGCCCGATCGAGGTGGAGCGGACGACGATCGATCAGGACAAGGCGCAGATTCGACAGAGCGCGCGCGTGCGCAAAGCGCTGAAGCGCGTGGTGCACGAGGAGCTGGTGCACAAGTTTGACGGCACGGGGGCGAACGTGATGGACGCGCGCGTGTCGAAAGATTTTAAGACGGTGCACGTGCTGTACGGAACGACGCGGATGGGGGAGGAACACATCGCGGGGAACGCGTTGGAGCGGAACGCGCAGAAAATACGGACGATGCTGTCGAAGATGTTGACGATGAAACACACGCCGCGGTTGGTGTTTCGATTCGAAGGCGCGCGGAGCGAGGCGCAGCGGCAGTTTGAAGAGGCTTTGGTGCGCAGTTCGCGCGAGTTTGCGGATGAATTAAGAGAGGATGAAGACGAGGATGAATCGACGTGGGACGACGACGACGACGACGACGACGACGACGACGACGACGACGAAAGTTCGTCTTCGAGCTCGTCCTCGAGCAGTAGCAGTAGCAGTAGCAGTAGCAGCGGCAGCGGCAAACGCCGACGAGAATAAGCGTACGGCCGCGGCGCTTGATTTCACCTAGCGTAGTATAGGGTTACTGTACTTGTAGCATTGCGGCCGCGCCTGCGCCTGAAGCCGATGGGCATTCCGGTTTCAAACCATGGTCGCCGAGTCGTGAAATCGGGCACGCCGAGCTCGACGCCCTTTGTATCGGCGGTCACGTCTCTAGTGCACTCGAAACACCTGACATGGTGACATCGGTCGACTCAAGCGGAGTCCACGAAACGCAAAAGTAGACCTACACTTGTAATAAAAAAAATCGAACCGTGGTCCGTTCATGGTTTAATGTACATCCACGCCTTGCATTCAGAGATTCCATTCTGAAGAGATCTTAAGCGAGGGTGCCGAAATCTTAAGCGAAATCCCCAAGGTCTCAACGGTCGAACGCTTCAGGTTAGTTACATCTTACATGCTACATGCCAGAATGCAGCCAAATGTTGTGAGAATGAAGATTATCAAGGTGTTTTTTATTCAAAATTGTGCACACGACTACACGTCTACGGCGCCGTACGTCGGGACCGCGCCGTGAGCGATGGCGACGTGTACAGCATCGGAAGACATCCTACGACGAACACTGGCGAGCGCGGCGACGCCAATGATGAATGTAGACGCATAGAGAAGGGATATGTATCTGCTGTATGCGTATCTGTCGCGTACGGACCCTAAATGAGCACCCGCGCTCGGAGTCAACGATGTGGCGGCGGCGTACTCACCTTCGAGCCTTCGGAGTTGGCCCTTCAAAGCGCGCAGGTTCCGTTTTGCTTGTCTTATCTTCGACGTAGATCTCGCTTTCCTTTCTTCCCTCGCGATCGTCCACGCGCTTTTGCACTTGGAAACGTTTGAAACCGCTGTTTGAAGGTGCGCCTTCGTTTGCGTGAGGTCGACAACGGACCTCCCTCGCGCCGCGAGGCGCGCGTTCTTCCGCTCTTGCCAGCGAACCTTACGCACGAGTCTTCTCATTGTTGACAATGCGGCGCTGTAGACATTCCTTTGTTTCTTTTCTTCTTTGCTCTTTTCTTGGTAGACTCGTGGCGCGCTTTCAATCCAAGCCTCCTTGCTCGCGATGCTCGAATTGAGTCGATCGATGGTTCGGGCCAGTATCCTTACCTCTCTCGGCGATGGACTCGGGCTTGCTGGTGCCTCTTGACTTGGCGATGGACTTGGGCTCAGTGTGCTCGACTCGTCGTGCAGGGTCACCATCTTTGGGCTCGGTGCCACGTCAGGACTCAACTCTCGTGCAATGGTTGATGATGCCGCCTCGAATAGGTTCCCATTCGTTGCCAAGAATGTCATATTGGCTCGATTCGTGGTGTGCTTCATCGAGTGCTCATCACCCAACGCTACGAGATCGCTTGATTTGACTTCCGCCGAATACCATTCGGGACTGTGACCATCGAGACCTCGGCCAGTGAGAGCATCTAAGGCCATCGCCTTCATTTCATTTACACTAGCACGGGGAATCACGTCCTCTTCCATCCTACCATCGCGAGCGGCGACTTCAGTGATGAAAGCACGTTTGTCAACATCACTAACTTTAGTATTGCTTGCCACGGAAAGTAATCTCCGTCGCGCAACGACTGGATTACTCACCAGACCAGCGCACCTTTTGAAAATGTCCCAATCACGTTTTTTTCCATAGGCTAACTGCCCATCTGCCTCTAGTTGTATGGGATCGGAGAGTCGCATGTGGCGGTTCCAATAGCGAGCGTACGCGTTCGCTTCAATGCGACCCATTCTTTCGTATATCTTCTCAGCGTGCTGAGAAAGCTTCTTGTAAACAGCACGATTCGCAATCTTACCAGTTCGAAGATACATTCCGTACACGTCCAATTCTCCAGGGTCATCAGGGTCGTTATCGCACCAGTCGTTTGTTTGCTTGTTCATCCTCATCGGTCCAATATTAGCGATGGGCACTTTCTCCATCAGGTCTTCAAGGTAATCCAAGACGGCAGCGTTGTCAGGACCAGCCAAACCATTATCGTCAGCGCCACCAAACACCATGGTCATGAATTCTACAAAACCGTCGCCAGGTACGATTGGTTCACCCACTTCGAAATTTGTACGCTCAAACCCTCCCTGTTTCACGCATCCAGTAACATCACAGTCGTAGCCTTCCACAGAGCATCGACCCCAGGCGAGTCTTAAGATATCTTCTTCAAATCGCTTTGCAGTAGCAACGGATGGTTCAAATGCCTCGCGGTAACACGGCAATATCGCTGTCTTCATGATGGAGCGTTGACCGAAATTCATCCCGCACCCCGGTGAGAGGCGCTCCAGTTCTGCTTCGAGCCACTCTAAAGGTCCCGATCCATCGGCGGTGCACTTGTACACGGTCGCAACGGCGGTGAGGAACTTCTCGTACGTCTTCATATACTTTTTTGAAAATGGTTGGAAGATTCTGTACGCTTCTTCAATGATTGACGTGTCGGTGATTTGGACCATTTGAAAGTGAGCAAACAAAAGATCCCAACCTTCGATGACGTGTGGATTGCGCTCAAGGGCAGAGAGCAACAACTTGGCCATGTGATTGAGAACGTTCGGACCGTCGTTGTGATAGACGTTTCGGAACAAGATGATTGCAAGTCGGACGTCGATGAAAGAGTCCAAACCAATATTCATCGCAGCTGGGAGTGAGTGCTTGTAGTCAATACCAGATGTGCGCATCTTGGCAGCGCCCGGAACGTCATCACTCACTAAGTCATTTGTCGAGGTTGTGTAGAAATCAGGAAAGATGTAATTACTCTTTGCCATATACCACCGTCCGGAGGCGTCGCGATTAAAACCGATACCCGCGGAGTGTTTCGGCTGGCCGACACCAACAGCGGGCATACCACGACAGGATTTCTCTCCGGTCCACGCATATGTCATTCGACCGCATATCCCGCCGTCCTCTCCCAATCTCGGAAGTGCACTTGGGTGCCAGTTTGATTTCTTACACTGGACATGTGTTCGCGTGTACGTCGTCGTGTAGAAGACCCATCGGGTGGGGATAGCACCAGTGACATTTGAGCCAGGTATAGAAGTTTTGAAGCGATCATGCACCCAATCACATTCTTTGGTTGGATAATGTGCCGTATTCAATGACACAAGGAGAGGCCAAGGAGCTTCAGATAAAGGAAATACCAGTTCATTGCCATCAACATACTGCTTACGCATGAGATATCGCAGAGCCTCGATCGGTGATGGACTCTCATCGCGATACCGCGGCATCTTCAACTTATAATTGCCGAGGATGGCGTCATATACGTCGTTTCCGTCATCGCCTTCATAGGTACCATCTCTTATAGATTTCAGTGTGTTCATATCCCTGTGATTATGACGTAATTCACGGCCCGAATCATCCTCCAATAAATCGCTGTACTCGCATCGTGCACGTAATTCGCGGCCCTCGATCATTTTATCTTCCTGGTGCGTCGTCGCATTTTTTATCGAATGAAAATTCCTATACTTGAACGCAAGGGCCAACATCACATCTGCGTATAGATCGAACTGCTCCGTCGTCCCTTCGAGATTATTTTTCATATACCTAAAGTGCTTAACGACGTTTGGGTGTACCGGCATCGCCATCGAGTACAGCGATTTCCGTAAAGAAACATTCTGCGCGGTTTGGAACTGGGATGTCGACCCGCTGAAAAGATTCCAAATCGTATCAGTTTCTGCCAACGTTGAAGCTTTCTTGGACTCGCCTTCATTGACGAGTAGTATCGTCTCAGTAAGCTGTTGATTCCAAGCTCTGGATCGCAGCGCCGCCTTGCGAAGCGTCGTCGCCGAATGTGTGTGCTTCTCAGGGTAAGATGTGAGTGAAGCAGTCTTCACTACTAGATGACTGGTCTCGCTTCGTTCGAAATTGGCCCAGTGCAAATTTTGCGCATCAATAAAGAAGCATGAGCCGAACGCGGCAGAGATACGAGTTGCCGTGTTGACATCGCAAACACCCTTGTAGCAAGGAGCACCTATACCCTCAAATTGTATCCCAACGATACAGGCGGGATCTCCTTCACACATTTGCAAGCACGATGGGAGATCGGTGTCACGGATGAACCTTCTACTCCCCCCGACCGAGCGGAATTCGTGCATAACGTAGTCGTATTCACTCCGATTACCGATTGTCGCCACGGCTGACTTTTTCCATCCAACGGTGAAATGAGAATTCTCTGCCGTTGGATTTACGTGTAGTGACGGTGCTCTGTCTTTGGCCAGCGGTACCCACTTTTCGCCCCGAGGCTTTTTTTTGAAATCGCAGGCACCTGGACGTGAGCACGACACCGATCTAAAACGCTTCATACCAACTTCACGCAAAGGTACGGCGTTCACGGCCTCACGCCATGGGCTAACTTGCCAGGACGGGTTGGTATTCAGCATGGTGGTATTTTCACAGCGTGTGCCGTGAACACCTTCCACGCATCGACATATCTCGTTGTACTCCCATTGTTTCCAGGTGTGGTAAAGACGCTCACATTTACCAAACTTTCCGCATCCAGATCCGCATTTTGGACAATCATGAAATTTGTTGCATGTCATTGAAGTCACCGGACGCTCGATAGGGCAAGACGAGGAATCTTCCAACGCTCCAGTGTTCATGATGCAACCAATACTCCGTGTCTTAATGGGTGGATCATTCACTTTCGTATAGCAATCTGCACTACACTTCGTCCACGGATGCACGTCCCATTCAGCATAGTCGACGTGCGGCTGCGCGTAGCATTCGAATTCTCGACTGGAGACATTTAACGCGTCCCCGTGCTCAAGGAAACAGCATCCGTGTGCTTCACAGGTAGCCTGGCGAATGCTAGGGTGAACACTTTTGCGGCGCTCGTCCCTCTGGTACAGATAGCACTGCTCGCGGGCAGAATCCGCTCGGCACTGCGGTTTGCAGTGAAATGAGTTGCATACGCGAAAGTCATGTGGCTTTTCACCGGCTCCAGAACAGTGTAATCCCTCCACACGGTTCGCATACAACGCGTTCTTGGCACTAACACAGTACACAGTGCGATTTTGATATCCATTTCCACATGGTTTGGAGCACGTTGACCACGGTGTCGCGTGCCAAACGAACTTTTTCTCCAGAATAAAAGTTGACTTCGGAACATTTGCAGCGAGAAACCCCGACGTGAGTTCACCTCTCGTCACTGGATGATTCAATTCCACTGGAGAGAATACGACCGATACACCTTGCATATTCGGATGCGTGCCAGGGTAAAGCGGTGGTGGTATACCATTCGGATTCGCGCTCACCGAACATAAACCACCGACGTGTACAAAGCAGTTACGATCATCGTCGAGTTGAAAAGTGTGGCACAAAGGAGTGTCGACGCATCTTTGCCTGCAGGACAGGGGAGTCGTTATGTTTGGAAAAGTTCGCGTTCGCGTTCCGACGCATTCGTGGTTGGTACACATGCGCTTCATTTCTGGACCGCCCCCTTGCGCCATCGTGTACCTCGCACAAAAAATATCCACTGCAATATTTCCGATCCAGGCACCATTCACGCGTTCAGAAAGACCACGGCCGTAGGGCCACCGTGGGTTATCTCCAAGCCTATACTTCATACCAATCGCGACGCTCCCCTCGGGACAGGAGAAGGCTATTTGTTTATACCGTCCAGTCGAGACAAATTTAGATGCATTTTGACGATGCCAGTACGCTGGCTTTGACGATACTACAAAGCCCAAGGGAACACCACATCGAAGCATGATCCCTTCCTTTACACTTCCATCCAAGTTTGGATCGGGCTTATACCGCGTCCCTTTTGTAGTAAAATCGTAACCAGTCGCAGCAAATCCAGTCAACACTTCACCAGCGGGGCAGAATATCTCTGCGCGCGCTTTCAACCCGCCGTCAGGCCAGTCTTTCGCCAGAAATCCCTGCCAGGATGTCCAGTTGTCAGGGTAGTACTGCTTCCGAAGACAAAGACCAGCATTCTTGGCCGCGAAATAGCAATTTTCACCGTGATGCTCATTCTCACACCTAACATCCGTGATGGGTCCCGGGAGTGTGTCTGTGATAAGCACCACTTCACCTCCTCGAAATGCCGCATTGTGTGTCGAGCGCCATCGTGAAAACGGCCGAGACCACGTCAAACCATCCTCTGTTTCGTCGCAGTCGCAATAGCCCCAACGCGATAGGTCTTTCGAAGTATAACACATTGGCCGATATTCACCTTTGGGTATAAAACAAGGTCCAACGCGCTCGACACCTGTGCGTTTGGGGTCAGTGAAGAGCGCATCATTATCCAATGAGCACGGAGCTCCCTGTGCATTCCCACCACACGTCGGTTTCTGTTCCGGAAAGTAAACACCGCCTTTGAAGCGAGTTCCTGCTTCTGTAGAGTTAAAAGAATACACCATCTTACGATCAGTACCGTAATATCGACCGTGAATTAAATACGTTATGGGATCCAGGACTTTCAAGTCGCCCGTAATTGGATGCTGATGCCCGTTAACGGGCGTGCTCGTAACTTCGCCGAGAGACTGCGTCAGAACAAATTCACTATCGATGCCTTTGAAGTTGTCATAGTTCATTTTACTCGCCACTTTGACACCTGTAAAAAAAGCCTGGTACGCACGGTGGAGGCCTTCTGACGTCCATTTCATCTTTGCGAGCGTTGGATTACGGCGCTTGCCGGTGGCTCTGTTGACGCTGTCGAATCCAGGGTAAAAGTTCCAGATCTCGCGATCTGTGAATACGCTCTTCCTGATGTAGGTTCTCGCATAGGCATACTCGCCAAGGTGTGGCACAGGGTATAAACGAAATCCCTTTCTTCGCAAGCGACAGACTTTGTCTTTTGCTCGGCGCCCACCCCCGCGGGTAGTGATGAAATCGTACGCGACGCAGTTTGGATTTGCGAGACATCTCTGGGCGCAAAATTCAGCAATTATCTCTGCGTTCAAAACACAGTTGACTTCGTTGTGGACATCCTTGCAATTATCAGGCGTTCGGCTGCGATCATTCAGTGATGGAAAGAAACGCTCCAAATCCGTGTCTTCGTAAACCTCAAACAAGTCACCGCCGAGCGCAACCTTGTGTTTGACTTCGATGAACGTGTCAACTTTCGATCCAGACTGTAAAGGACCAAGGTCGTTCCAATTTACCTGCAGATTGCAGTCTAGGGAAGTATCACACAGGCAGACGTGGTAAAAGGTATCAATAAACTCTCCATCGACCGACTCAACCGGATCTAGTGTCAAACCGTGCCACTTCATGTTTGGTATAGTTTCGTTTGGTAATGATGACCAGTCGTTGTTATGGACTCGTTTATCATCCCGTGCGTATGGACGATCCGCAGGGCGGAGAAAGTAGTCACTTTCGCGCTTCAATACAGTCTCTGCTGCGATTGGCGTGGAGTAATCATGAACGCCCATACATCCCTGCATTCGTCCTCGATGGATCCTCACGGAAGCCTTCAAGGGCAATTTGACGTACTGACCGACTTCCCAGAAGACCATTGTGACAGAACTCTTTGGTTGTACTTTCCTAGGAGCGAACTCAATCATCCCGTGTCCTCCGCCGTGCGTCTGTGAGTAGTCACTATAAGTCGGGATGCAGACTCCACTCCCCTTGCGAAGACCATACTTTAAACCTGTTCCGATGGCGCACTGTGTGTTGAATCCGCATTCTTCATTATCCTTGCAGTGCCCTTCTTCAACCTGACACGGTCCATACATGTGATTCATACCGCCACAGTAGTCGTATGAGCCGAGGACAACACCCTCCCCGGTGGTAGCGACATCTGTGTTTCGAATCGCCGTGTGCTGTTCCCGAAAAGTCATTCCGATTGGAAACTCATAATTTGAACAACACGCAATCGCACCTCTGACGCTCACGCGTTCACACTGCAGCGTGCTCCATCGATTCATAAAGTATCCAGTGCCGTTGGCGCACGAGGTGGACGACCAAGTTGGCTGCCAACTTGTGCCACGATGCCTCCATTCCATGTCTCTTCTATGAGCCCCTTCCGTCAATCCTTGTTGGAGCTCCAACGCGGTGCACAAACGAGCGCCTATTGTTTTACAGTGCGCCACGTTTTCTGAGTGATTTCCATGACCCCAGTCCTGGCCTACGCTCGCGCCCTTTGTACCACAAGTGTCGTAGGATTTCAAATGCGACTTTTTCTCTTCCCAGGTAAACGTCTCCCACGCAAGTTCCTCGCATGAACGCGTCACATTGCACGCACCAAAGCATGTGCGTTCGAACTCAGGCTTATTTGCCACAAACTTGATGCATACATCGTCAGACACGACTGACCCTTCATTGTCCCTGCAGCTGACCGGTCGCGTCTGCCAAAGGGGGCATTCTAGCTGGTTTGCCTCCGGAATAACCTGCGAAGTGCTATTCGCGGAGCATTTAGACCAATCTCCAGTGTGCCACCCAGCTGTAAAATAGCTATCATAGACGTAATTGACCCAACCGAGCGAAAACGCAGTACCAACATTTCGGCGCGATGTGCCACAATCGAGCAGGCCACAGTTCGACGTGTCTTCGTGGTAGTTGATTGCGTTGCAGTCTCTGTGCGCTAAACACGATGCCTGACACGCGTCCGTACTGTTGCGTCGTCCAGACAAGATAAAAGCACAGTTTCGGATGTACGAGTTTGGACCTCTGTAGTACCATGTACGCAATGAACGACTCAGCGCAGCATCTGTATATCGACTGCACGGACCATTTGCATCGTTCAGATGCGCATAACCAAGGCTCCAAGCGCATGGTCCCTGTTTCAAATCACCCCTACAACACGAATCTCCGCACTGCGTGACCTCTGTCGTGGTCTGATTGTTTCTCATATCCAATTGCCCATCGTATGCATTCTTGCACTCGTTCCCAGGCATGTGAACCGACTTGTAACATTGGAAACCTCGCGAGGGCGAACTCGTCCAGCAACAACCGTAATTTAAACACGTTTCTTTCTGAATCACGTTTGAGTCGTAGAGAGATCTCGGATCTTCGTAGAATGCCCCGCACGCTCTCCGATCTTCAAGTTTCAGCACAGCACAACCTTGGTCACAAGAGTGATCATTGCAGCGCTCGCTCATGACTGGCGAGGGACCGCATCGCCAAGGATCAACATTTTCTCCCGTAGAAGACTCGATACAAGCTCCAGATCTAAATCGCAACCCCCCGCCACATGTTGCGCTACAATTGGAGAATTCATTCAAATCCCAGTGGAAGC
>Ga0315320_10005785_pt1 | contig 10093 bp, 4 predicted proteins | sample M140m21515metaG_FD_203458 | JGI IMG/M metagenome (GOLD analysis project Ga0315320, IMG submission 203458) | Ammonia-oxidizing marine archaeal communities from Monterey Bay, California, United States - M1 40m 21515 | ecosystem: Environmental > Aquatic > Marine > Coastal | place: USA: California...
AAAGAAACAAATATTTGTAAAAAAATTGATGAAAAAATAACTTTTGTAAATATTATAATTTTAAACAATGAAAATTTTTAAAATAGTAAAAAAAGAGTTGTAAAAATAAATATATGATAATATATACTTTAATAAAATTCTATTTTTTATATAAATTATATAATTTTTTAATAAAATATTTACAAATACAATAATTATAATTACTATTAATTAACTATTATTAATTGTAAAAAAATCATTATTAAATTAACAAAATATATCTATTAAAATCACAAATTGTTTTTTTTTAGCAATTTAATTTATATAATTCCTAATAATTATTTCATATTTTTTTTTACTAATGATTGTATATATATTAGTCTTCCCAAACAAACTAGACAAACCAAAAACATGTTTAAAAAACAAGGGTTATACAGACCAGAATACGAGCATGAAAATTGCGGAGCAGGATTTATTTGTAATTTAAATGGTGAAAAAACAAATCAAATAATTCATGATGCGCTAGAAATATTAATCAAACTAAAGCATAGAGGAGGAGTAAGTTCTGATGGTGTTACTGGGGACGGAGCAGGACTACTTATTGATATACCGCACAGTTATTTTAAAAAAGTATGCAATTTTAATTTACCAGAGGAAAGAAATTACGCTGTTGGAATGCTATTTATTCCCAAAAATCAAACAGATTTTTTTAGGGATATTTTTTCAACAGAAATTAAAAAACAAGGATTAGAAATAATCGGTTGGAGAAAAGTTCCTGTTATAAGTTCATTTTTAGGGGAAATTGCATCAATATCAGAACCAATAAGCGAACAAGTATTCATCAAAAAACCTAAAAATACCTCCGAAAAGAAATTCAAAATCAAACTATATATTGCCAGAAAAATCGCAGAACACAAAATATATAATTCAAAAGTGTCTAACTGCAATTCATTTTATGTAAATAGTTTATCTATTACCACTATAATATATAAAGGAATAATAAAGCCCGAAACAATAGGATTATATTTTACTGATTTACAACAACCAGAACTTGTAACAAGACTTGCTTTAGTTCACCAAAGATTCTCAACAAACACCCTTCCCTCATGGGAACTTGCTCAACCATTTAGATTTATGTGTCAAAATGGAGAAATTAACACTTTAAGAGGTAATTTAAGCAGAATGAGAGTTAGGGAAGAAATCATGGAAAATAAAGAATTTGGAGATTATATGAATGATTTGTTTCCAATAATTTTAAAGGGCAAGTCTGATTCTGCATCTATGGATATGGTTGTAGAGCTTTTAACACTTACCGAGAGAAGTCTTCCTGAAGTGATGATGATGATGGTACCAGAGGCTTGGGAGAAGCACACGAACATGAAAAAAGAAAGGAAGTCATTTTACAAATACAACTCATGTATAATGGAACCTTGGGATGGACCAGCATCAATACCATTTACAGATGGAGATTATATTGGTGCTTTATTAGATAGAAACGGACTCAGACCATCTAGATATACAGTAACAAAGGATGGAAGATTAATTATGTCATCTGAAATTGGAGTAATTGAAATTCAGCCAGAAAACATAGTATCACATGGTCGACTTGAACCAGGAAAAATGTTTTTAGTAGACATGAACAAAGGCAGAATTATAAATGATGATGAAATTAAGAATGAAATAACTACCAAAAGGCCTTATGGAAAATGGATAAAGGATCAAATGATTGAATTAAAAGACATTCCCTACATAAAAGAAAATCAATTAAAAGAATCAATTTCGTTAAAAACAAGACAAAGACTTTATAACTATACTACAGAAGATATTCAAGAAATAATCACTCCAATGGCACAACTCTCTAAAGAAGCTATTGGATCAATGGGTTCAGACACACCGCTTGCTGTTCTTTCAGAAAAAACCCAACTAATCTATAATTATTTTAAACAATTATTTGCACAAGTTACAAACCCTCCACTGGATGGAATAAGAGAAGAAATAGTAACAGACATTAGTCTATCTCTTGGTCATGACAAAAACTTATTTGACATTTCTTCTCGTCAATGTAGGAAGTTAAAAATTCAAAATCCGGTTATTTCAAATCGAGATCTACATAAAATTAGACAAATAGACTCTAAAGGGTTTAAATCTAGAACAATTAAAATTCTATATAATAAAAGCAAAGGTCTAAACGGAATTGAAGACTCTTTAGATAGAATTATTAACGATGTCGAAAAAAGTATAGATGAAGGATTTAATATAATTATTCTATCAGATAAAAACGCAAATAGAACAAACGCACCAATACCAGCTCTTTTGGCATGTTCTTTTGTTCATCACTCACTAAATAAAAGAAGAAAAAGATCATATTTTGATATAATAATAGAATCAGCAGAACCTAGAGAACCTCACCATTTTGCATCTTTATTTGGGTATGGAGCTAGTGCAATTAATCCGTATATGGTCAATGAAATAATTAAGACTCAAGTTAGAGAAGGATTTATTAAAGGTTACACAGAAATAGAAGCAGTAATTAATTTTAATAAAGCCATAGGAAAAGGAATATTAAAAATCATGAATAAAATTGGTATTTCCACACTACACTCATACAGGGGGTCACAACTTTTCGAAATTGTTGGGTTTAATTCTGAATTTTCAAAAAAATATTTTCCCTACACAACATCTAGAATTGAAGGGATTGGTCTTTATGAAATAGAAAAAGAAATATCTAAAAGGTATGATTATGCTTTTCCATTAACAGATGAAAAGAATAAATTAAAGCTTAACATTGGTGGAGAATATAGATGGAGACGAAATGGAGAAAGACACATGTTTAATCCTACAACTGTAACCAAAATTCAACAAGCTGTAAGGCTAAATGATCAAAAAAGCTATGACGTATACGCGGACAATATCAATAAGCAGTCTGAAAGACTAATGACTATTCGTGGGTTATTTGAATTCAATGACTATGATCCTATTCCAATTGATGAAGTTGAGCCTTGGACAGAAATTGTAAAAAGATTTAAAACTGGAGCTATGTCTTATGGATCAATTTCAAAAGAAGCTCACGAAAATCTCGCAATTGCAATGAACAGGATTGGTGGGAAAAGTAATTCTGGTGAAGGTGGTGAAGACAAAAAAAGGTTTGAAATAATGAGAAATGGTGATAACAAAAACTCAGCAATCAAGCAAGTTGCCTCAGGTAGATTTGGAGTATCATCCAATTATCTGACCAATGCAAAAGAGATACAAATAAAAATGGCGCAAGGCGCAAAACCAGGAGAAGGAGGACAACTACCAGGTGAAAAAGTGTTTCCATGGATAGCAAAAGTAAGGAATTCTACTCCATTTGTAGGTTTAATATCCCCACCACCTCATCATGACATATATTCGATTGAGGATTTAGCTCAACTAATTTATGATTTAAAAAATGCAAATAGAGAAGCTAGAATCAATGTGAAGCTTGTTTCTGAAGTTGGGGTTGGCACTATTGCGGCTGGAGTAGCAAAGGCGAAAGCAGATGTTGTATTAGTTTCAGGTTATGATGGTGGAACAGGAGCATCACCCTTAACTTCATTAAAACATGCAGGGTTACCGTGGGAATTAGGAATAGCAGAAGCACAACAAGCCTTAGTTTTAAATAATTTAAGAAGCAGGATTGTAGTAGAATGTGATGGCCAACTTAAAACCGGAAGAGATGTAGCAATAGCGGCACTTTTAGGTGCTGAAGAGTTTGGATTTGCAACAGCTCCATTGGTTGCTTCAGGTTGCATAATGATGAGAAAATGCCACATGAATACCTGTCCGGTAGGAATAGCAACACAAGATAAAGAACTTAGAAAAAACTTTAAAGGGAAACCAGAACATGTAATAAACTTCTTTTATTTCGTAGCAAATGAACTAAGAGAAATTATGGCTCTACTTGGGTTTAAGACAATGAACGAAATGATTGGTCAAACACAAAAAATAAATACTTCAAAAGCAATTAATCACTACAAAGCTAAAGGTCTTGACTTTTCATCAATTTTATATCAACCATTTGATCCAAAAACAACAACATTAAGAAATATCGAAAATCAGGACCATAACTTATATAATGTTCTAGACATAAAAATTGTAAAATCAGCACAAAAAGCGATTCATTATGGGATAGAAACAAACTTATCTTACAAAATTAAAAATACCGATAGATCAGTAGGAGCAATATTAAGCAATGAAATATCAAAAAAATATAAAGAAATAGGATTACCCGACAATACAATAAATATTGATTTTACCGGATCAGCAGGACAAAGTTTTGGAGCCTTTGCTGCTAATGGCATTACTTTTAAACTTGAAGGAAACACCAATGATTATTTAGGCAAAGGCTTATCTGGGGCAACAATATCAGTTAAAAAGCCTAAAAAAGCAGATTTTAAAGCAGAAGAAAATATAATAGCAGGCAACGTATGTTTATTTGGTGCAATTTCAGGAAATGTATACATAAATGGTATAGCTGGAGAAAGGTTTGCGGTTAGAAATTCTGGAGCTAATGCTGTAGTTGAAGGAATTGGTGATCATGGATGTGAGTACATGACCGGAGGTAAAGTAATTATATTAGGAAAAACTGGTAGAAATTTTGCAGCAGGAATGAGTGGTGGAATTGCATACATTTATGATCAAGAGAATAACTTTATAAATGGACTATGCAACACAGAATCAATAGAGTTTGAGAATTTATCAACTGAAGATATTATTCATCTAAAACACCACATTACTGAACACGTAAAATATACAAATAGTAGCTTAGGAAAAAAAATTCTTTCAAACTGGAGGAAAGATAGTAGTCATTTTATTAAAGTAATGCCTAATGAATATAAGAAAGCACTGGAAAATATTTTACAAAAGCAGAAAATAACAAATAAACTTTAATAAATGGGCAAATCAACAGGTTTTAAAGAATTTAAAAGAAAAGAAGACGGATATATTTCAGTAAAAAAAAGAGTTAGAAATTATAATGAGTTTTCGGTCAAACTTGATGATAAAGAATTAAAAAACCAAGGTTCAAGATGCATGGATTGCGGTATACCATTTTGCCATAGCTCCTGCCCTCTTGGAAATTTAATACCTGATTTTAACCATATGGTACACCAAGAAGAATGGCAAAAAGCTTCATGGATCTTACATTCCACCAATAATTTTCCAGAGTTTACTGGAAGACTATGCCCTGCGCCATGTGAAAAATCTTGTGTTTTGGGTATAATCGAAGAACCTGTTTCGATTGAAAATATTGAAAAAAATATAGTTGAAAAAAGCTTTAAGAATGGTTGGATTAAACCAAAAATACCAGCTAAAAGAACCAATTACAAAATAGCAATTATAGGTTCTGGCCCTGCAGGTCTAGCAGCAGCACAACAACTAAATAGTGTTGGTCATAATGTAATTATATATGAAAAAGAAGACAAAATCGGTGGATTATTAAGGTATGGAATTCCAAATTTCAAACTTGAAAAAAATATAATTGATAGACGAGTTAATATATTAAAAAAAGAAGGAATAAAATTCATTACAAATGCCAATGTGGGAGAAAATATTAGTATTTCCGAGTTAAAGGATTTTGATTCTATTGTGTTATGTGGTGGAGCATCTGAAAAAAGAACTTTAAATATTCCTGGAGCAAAATCTAATGGAGTAATTCAAGCAATGGATTTATTAACTAAGCAAACCAAATCTCTTTATGATAAGTCTTTAAAAACATATGAATTAAAAAATAAAAATGTTGTAGTAATTGGTGGAGGAGACACTGGTTCAGATTGTGTTGGAACCGCAAATAGAAATGGAGCAAAGTCAGTTATTAATTTTGAAATAATGCCAAAACCACCACTAAATAGGAGTGCTAAAACTCCTTGGCCTTATTGGCCACTACAACTAAAAAATAGTACATCACATAAAGAGGGGTGTGATAGAAATTGGTTAATAAATACCAAAGAATTTTTATTCGACAAAGAGAATAATCTAACTGGACTAAAAACTGTAAATGTTAAATGGGAAATTAAAAAAAATAATACACCAGAGTTAATCGAAATCATAGGCTCAGAAAAAACATGGGATTGTGATATAGCATTATTAGCGCTAGGATTTACAGGTGCAGAGTCAAGTTTAGCTGACAAATTAGGGGTTAAAATTAATGATAGAAATAATTATCAAACTAATAATTATCAAACTAATGTTCCAAAAATATTTAGTGCGGGTGATATGCGAAGAGGTCAGTCACTAATTGTGTGGGCAATATCTGAAGGCAGAGAAGCAGCTAGAGAGGTAGATTTGTTTTTGACAGGGAAAACTTCACTAACAACAAAAGGCAAAGGGCAACTTCCAATGGCATAATACTATTTAGCTAACAAATAATTTTTAAAATCTAAATAGCTGTCAATATATACAGATTCCTTTTTTTTATCTAATATAGAGCTAATTTGATATGGAACTACTAAATTATCAGTGTATAAATTTATAACCTCAGAAAATTTAGCTGGATGTGCTGTTTCTAGTATTATGCACTTATAATCTGGATTCGATTCAATAAATTCTTTAACTCCCAAATAGCCCACTGCTCCATGTGGATCTGGAATATAATTAAACTCGTTAATTAGTTCTTTTATTCCATCTACGGTTTCGTCGTCAGTAAATCTGCAAGTATGTAGATTTTTCTTTATTAGATTAAAATCATTTTTATATATATTTCTAATTCTTATAAAATTACTTGGATTCCCTACATCCATTGCATTAGAGATAGTCTGAACAGAGGGTTTTGTATCATATATTTTGGTCTTCAAATATCTATTTACAACATCATTAATGTTATTAGAAGCAATAAATTTATTTATAGGTAAACCCATTTCTTTAGCTAACATTCCAGCACTAATATTACCAAAATTTCCACTTGGTACTGAGTATGCAACTTTAGCCTCTCTAGATAATTTTAAATCTCTATAGCTAAAAAAGAAATAAAACATTTGCGGAAGCCAGCGACCAATATTAATAGAGTTTGCCGACGTTAATCTTATTTTGTTTGTAAAATCTTTATCTAAGAAAGCCTTCTTAACCATTAACTGGCAATCATCAAAAGTTCCATCAATTTCCAAAGCTGTTATATTATTTCCCATGGTTGTCAATTGTTTTTCTTGTACATTTGATACTTTTCCTTTAGGGTATAGAATTACGACTTTAATTCCTTTTACATTATAAAAACCACTTGCAACAGCCCCACCAGTATCTCCTGACGTAGCCACTAAGACTGTTATATCTGTACCTACTTTACTTTCGTTTAAAAAATAGGCAAGACATCTGGACATAAACCTAGCTCCAACATCCTTAAAAGCCATAGTTGGACCGTGAAATAACTCAAGAAACGAAATTTGATTATTTATCTTTTCAATAGGAAAATAAAATGATAAAACATCATGAATTATTTTTCTCAAGTCTGACTCTGGGATATCTTGACCAACATATTGAATTATACACTCATATGCAATTTCTTCATTTGAATAATTTTCTAAATTAGAAATGAAATTATCTGGTAATTTATATATTTTTTCAGGAAAATATAATCCTTTATCCGGAGCTATGCCATTAATTAATGCATCTCTAAAGGATACGCTTGGTGATTTACCATTAAGGCTATAAAAATCCATTTTGATATATTTAAATAGTTACTACACCGTTAGAGCTAATATTTGAGACATATGTGGAAAAGTTGATAGATGATTTTGAATAAATTGACTTAAAAACTAATTCAATTTCAATAGCTAAATCTTTTCCCTTAGTCAAGGCAAATATTGAGGGGCCAGACCCTGAAATCGAGCACCCCAAGACACCAGCCTTAAGAACTTTATCCTTTATTATATCAAAATGAGGGATTAATTTACTTCTATGTTTCTCAATTATATGATCATTCAATGAATTCTTAATTAAATCATAGTTTCCAGTATGCAAGCCATGCACTAAACCTCCTAAATCAGAAAGTTGTCTTGTTACATCAAATAAAGGAACCATTTTAGGTAATGTTTTTCTAGACTCAGAGGTTTTAATTTCGATTTGGGGATGTAGAATTATAGCATATAAATCAGTAGGAGTTGGAAGTTGTAAAATTTTTAAAGGATGTAAGTTTTTTACCAAGCAAAAACCTCCAAAAATTGCTGAGGCAATATTATCGGCATGCTCAGATTTACTGGCTATAAACTCTCCTTTCATTGCAAATTCAGCTAATTCTAGTTTATTAAATGGTCTACCTATCAGCTCGTTTATAGCATAAACACTTGCAGTTGCACTTGCGCCACTACTACCAATACCACTGCCAGGTTTGATTTTTTTATAAATCTCAATTTCAAAACCAAAATCTGGTTTAGCAACTTTAATAAGAGCCATTGCAGAAACAGATGCAACATTTTTATTTATATCAAAGGGCAGATCAAAACCTTCAATTTTTGTAATTACAATTCCCTTTACTTTAGTTTTTCTAACAACCATTTCATCACCAATACTATCTAAGGGGAATCCTAAAACATCAAAACCACAAGCAACATTAGATACTGTTGCAGGTGAGAAAACTCTTATTTCATTCATTAAATGTTATTTACTTTAATAATCTCAGAAAATAAACCTCCTGCAGTAACATCTGCTCCTGCTCCTGCTCCTTTAATAATTAAAGGTTGATCAGAATATCTTTTAGTATAAAACATAACAATATTATCTTTACCATCTAAATTATAAAAAGGGTGATCATTAGAAATCTCCCGCAGACCAACACTAGCCTCTCCGTTTTTAAATTCAGCAACGTATTTTAATTTACAATTTTTGGCTAAAGAACTATTATACAATTCTTTAAAGTGATACTCATGTAAACTTACAAATTTATAAAATTCTTCGATAGAAGAATCTTCGTTAAAATTAAAATCTTTAATATATGGTTTGTTATTAACATCATTTAAATTCATATCAACACCACATTCTCTAACTAAAATTAGAATTTTTCTAGCTACGTCAACTCCACTCAAATCTACTCTGGGATCAGGCTCAGTGTAACCTGCATTTTTAGCTTGCTTAATTACATCAATAAAAGAGGTTTTTGCGTTGTAGTTATTAAATATAAAATTTAAACTCCCTGAAAGCACAGCTTCAATAGAAATTATTTCATCTCCAGAAATGATTAAGTTATTTAATGTATTTAAAATTGGTAAACCGGCACCAACATTAGTTTCAAAAAGAAATGGAGAATTAAATTTTGAAGAAGTTAGTTTCAAATCTTTATAAAATTGTATGTCAGACGAACATGCTATTTTATTACAAGCTATAACTGCTACATTTTTTACTAAATATTTCTTGTAATAATTACAAATATCATTATTAGCTGTAATGTCCAAAAAAATACTATTTCTTAAGTTTAACTCAATAACTTTACTGTAAAACTCATTAATTGAACTTTTAAATCCATTAGCTAAGTTAGATCGCCATTTAATCATGTCAATACCATTTATATCAAAATACATGTGTGATGAATTAGATATTCCAATTATTTTAACACTGATATTCATATTATTTTTTAAGTAATCAGATTGATCATTAATTTGTGATATTAATTTACTACCGACATTACCTAATCCAGTTATAAACAGATTTAACTCTTTTAAATAGTGATCAAAATAAATTTCATGTAAACAGTTAAGTGCTTTTTTTATATCAAATTTAGAAATTACAGCAGAAATATTCCTCTCGGACGAACCTTGCGCAATAGCTCTTATATTAACATTATTCTTTCCTAATACACTAAACATTTTTCCACTGACTCCTTGTTTATTTTTCATTTCGTTTCCAATTACTGCAATTATTGCTAGTTCTCTTTCAACTATAATTGAATCAATTTTATGTAATAAAATTTCATTTTTAAAACAATTATTAATACAAGTCTCAGCAAGTGTAACATCTTCCTCCAAAACTCCAACACAAATAGAATTTTCAGAAGAAGCTTGAGTTATTAAAATAATATTTATATTATTTTCACTTAGAGTCTCAAATAACCGCTTTGAATATCCAGGAACACCAACCATTCCACTACCTTGTAAGGTAAGTAGGGATATAT
>Ga0315320_10005789_pt1 | contig 10091 bp, 4 predicted proteins | sample M140m21515metaG_FD_203458 | JGI IMG/M metagenome (GOLD analysis project Ga0315320, IMG submission 203458) | Ammonia-oxidizing marine archaeal communities from Monterey Bay, California, United States - M1 40m 21515 | ecosystem: Environmental > Aquatic > Marine > Coastal | place: USA: California...
TAGAACTTCTCTTGTTTCTCGGTCCAATACTTCGCTATTATCTGGAGGTGATTGACACCATGGCTGGACATAAACTCCTGATGGGGCGCAGATAATCTTGGTACCATTATCTGCATACCAGATGGGAATCTCAGTGTGGTACCACCTTCTCCTACTTATTGGCCAATCGATTGAGATGTTTTCCATCCAGTCAAGAAGGAATTGCTTGTTTCTAGGGGGGTGGAATTCTATATCTTCTGCAAGTTCACCAATCCTTTCTTGCATGTGGGTCTGCCTAACATACCATTCCTTCAATAAAATAATTTCAACAGGGTTCTTTCCTCTTTCGGATACTGGGACTTCCTGTTCCTTCTCTACAATTTGATGAATCTTGTCTTCTGACTCTAGTAATTCAATTGCGGCTTTGCGTGCTTCTGATACTTTCATGGTCGCGAATGGGCCAGCGATTTCAGTCATACATCCATCAAGGTCTATCGCTTGGAACGGAGTTAATCCTAATTCTCTGAAAACAGCAACGTCATTCTGGTCACCGAATGAACAAACCATCAGTATGCCTGAACCGAACTCACTCTTTACAGAGGGGTGGGTTGCAATGTTCACACTAATTTCTCGACCTTCTACAGGTAACGGTAACATCGCTTTCTTCCCAACTAAGTGTTGGTATCTTTTGTCATCTGGATGAACCACAACTATTCCACAAGCACAAATTAACTCAGGTCTAGTGGTGGAAATAATCAGTTCTTCTCCATCCTCAGTTTGCCATTTAACATCGACAAGTTTGGTTCTTCTTTGTAATCTTTCAACTTCAGCATCTGCGATAGTTGTTCCTTCTACAGGATCGTAAATATTCGGTCTTAAATCTTCTACAATTGCACCTCTCTTGAACAATTCAGTAAATATTGTTTGAGTTACCATTCGATAGTTCGGTGCATCAGTTAGATATTCGTTTGCAAAATCCATTGACAATCCAACTCTTCGCGCAGTGTTTCGCATTGATTGAGTAAACTCTTCAATAGTCTCCTGGCATAATTTTAGGAACTCTGCTCTATCATATGTCTTCATCTTTTTCTTGGTATTTTTCTCAACAGTGAATTCAACATTTATCCCGTTGCGATCAACTCCCCATGGGAATTTTACTTCCTTGCCTAACAATCGTTGTGACCTAGCTATGACATCAATCATGCTGTATTGAGCCACTGCACCTATGTGCCAAGTCCCACTTGGATAAGGTGGTGGTGTGTCGATTACGAATATCTCTTTGCCAGAATCTGGATTAAATCCATATCTCTTGGAATATGCTTCCTCATCGGCATAGTGTTCTTCCTGAATTCTCTTCTCTAGGTCGATTGACCAGCGTTTGTCGTTTAGTCTAGGAGATGGCATGTTGCTCACCGGCCCTGAGTGCGTTATCCTCACAGGTCCGGCCCGGCGTCGTGGCATCTACCTTTGAAGTGATTGGAAGCCGAAAATTGAACACTTGATGGGTATGCTTTCAAATGGTCTAGACCCGACGGGGTACTGGGGGGCCACCATGTCAAAGGATGATTCAAAGTCAAGCGATGACTCGTCTCCGCTACAAAATCGACTTTCACGTATAGTCGGCCATGGCCAAGAAAAACTCAGTAATCGAGTTAAAGATTGGGATGCACGCAAGGCCCTTGATGCTGTTTTAGATGCTCCAAAATCATTACAGCGTGAATGGCAAAAACATGGTGCAACAGGCATTCTGACCAAATTTCCAATTTTCATGGTTACAATCTGTCTTCTTGCTTCGGTTTTCTTTGCATATCACTCAGGTTTCGTAGATGGGACCTCTTTGAAGCCAGGAGATGAACCGTCCCTCAATGTTAACGGTGATCTAGATGTTTACTTACCAGAGGGGTCGCCAGTTTTAGAGACAATTCAAGAAGTTGAACAAAATTGGTCAACCAATGTTATGATTATTTACATTGATTCCCCAGAGAAACCCATCGATGATCGGAGAATTTTACAAGAGATGTCTTATGTTGAGAGTAAATTAAATCCAAGACTTTCAGACCCCACAGACGACGTAATCTACGCGCTATCACTTTCAACAGTGGTTAAGGAAGTTAACTCAAGTTTACCTCGAATTCAAGATGCATTTGTTGATGAATTAGTATCTGTAATTTGTCCCCCTAATGACGATAATTGTATAGGTCAAACGGTTGGTGATCTTGTAAAAGATGTTTTAGATGTAGGAGATCCAGTTTGGGGTAACTACAGCATACCATCACAGAACACTATCAATACAATTGTTAACGAAATGTATGAAGACGACGGTAGCCCTTCTCCCGGTTTAGATAAATTGTCAAGAGATACAGATGATGATGGATTCTTAGATAAAGCTGTAATTATTATTGCTGTTGATGAAACCAAGACTGCTAAAGAAGTTATAGAAAAAACTCAAAAAATTCTTGATAACATTTCTAAGGAAGAACGCCCATGTGAATACGATACAAACGGCGAACCTATTGGTGCAGATTTGTGTAACTGGGAAGACCTTGGAGTTTCCATGACACTAACAGGTCCAGTTCCAATTACGAATGCAGTGACAGAGTTTTCATTCAAATTGTTTTGGCAAATCTTCCCTCTAGCTATTGTACTAGTAGCACTTGGACTATTCGTCTTCCATTCTGATGTTCTTCAGACTGGTTCTTGGAGACCAGTGCAGGGTTTTAAGGTAGTAGTCATTGCAGGTTTGCCAACATTATGTTCGGTTTTCTGTACTCTTGGAATAATGGGTTATACTGGTTATGAGGTTACGATGACGGTAATTATTGTCGGGCCTATTCTATTAGCTTTAGGAGTATCATATGGTTTGCACATAACCAATAGGTATGCTGAAGAGACTGGTACTAAGGACGAAAAAATCAGACAATCATTGGCTTCTACAGGCCGGGCTGTTTTCCTATCCGCTGTTACAACAGTCATTGGATTCATATCCCTAACATTCACTCCAATGAAGCCAATTGAAACGGTTGGAATTGCTCTTTCAGGCGGTATTATAGTAGTATATGTTCTAACTATGGCAATGGTTCCAAATCTAACATTACTTCTAGATTTGCGTAAGCCTAAACATCCACCTCTCCCTGTATTCGAAAAGGTAGTACAAGTTCCTATCAAGTACTCTAAAGCAGTAATCGCTTTCTTCATGGTCTTGATATTTGTATCTGGATTTTGGGGGCAGGAGAATGTTGAGGAGAATATCGATTTGCTAGGTATGGCTCCAGAAAATGAGCCATCAGTTGTTACCATGAAGCAATATTCCAATGACTTCAATGCAGGCCAGGTCGGAATGGTGTTAATCCATGGTGACATATCCGGTGATGCGCCAATTACTGAAGCAGAGCCTGTAGAGAAATTGCTAGGCATATCTGATTTAGAAAATGAGTTGAATACAATAGATCAAACTACAGCAGTTAGTATTGTATTCTTAATGAAATCAGTAGGTTTAGGTGGGAATTTGAGTGGCACACCATTGTGGAATTTAACTGATAATCCATTGGTTCCAGAAGATTTGAAAGATGCTCTCGAACCATATTTGAATCGTAAATATTCTGAAGACGTAACTTTCTGGGAAGTTCTAACAGCACCAAGGGCTAACGGAACTGAAAACGAAAACGCTGAAAGATTTTTGCTCAATGTATTCTACTCTAGTCTGACCGATGAAACACGAGGGTTGTTTATTTCTGACGATTACAGCCGCAATCTGATTTATGTTGACATGCCGTTCGTGCCGGTTGCGGAAACATCAGATGCTGTAGCTGATGTGAATGAATTCACGTCTCGAAATCACAAAGGGAATATTGACTCAGGAGACTTAACTGGTGTTGCTGCTACTGCTATTGCAGTTAACGAAATGATTGTTGGAAGTCAATGGTCATCACTTGGTTTTGCAATTGTTTTGACGCTGATGACATTGGCAATTGTTTTCAAGGATATTCGGTTTTCTATGTGGACTACAGCTCCTGTTATTGCGACGGTTGCTCTGCAATGGTTAGTGATGTGGCAGATGGATGTTTCTTTGTCTTTGGTTACTGTAATGATTGGTTCTATTCTGGTTGGTGTTGGAGTTGACTTCTCTATTCACATTGCAAATCGTATCCGTGAATTAGGCGGAGGAATTGAAGCGATTCGTAATTCTACAGTGAGTACGGGGATGTCTCTTTTCGAAGCGGCAACAGTTACTACTCTCGGTATGATTACCGCATATCAAATTCCTATTCCCGAGATTAAACCGTTCATCACGGTGATAATCATACTACTGTGGATTGCAGCAGCAAGTGCTCTAATATTGCTACCTGCAATCTTCGTACTGCTTGAGGAATTAGGTATTGGTTCTACAGGCGGCGCCAGTTCAATGGCCCGTAAACTTGGACTAGGACATGTGGCTTCACGTGGCGACATCGATGTAGTTGATGCAACTCTTATTCCAGACCATGGCGACGCATGGTGAACTCTAAGGGATGCCACCCTAACGAGTGTACATGGTGCGATACTGGTTGATGAAGTCCGAGCCCGACGTTTATCCATTTTCACAGTTGGTCGAAGATGGTTCAACTCACTGGGATGGTGTACGAAATTATCAAGCAAGAAATATGATGCGTGATGATTTGAAATTGGGTGACATTGTACTGTTTTATCATTCAAATACAAAGCCCCCTCATGTTGCAGGGATAGCTAAAGTAAGCAGAGAAGGTTATCCAGATCATACTTCTTGGGACCCAGATGGCAAATATTTCGATGTAAAATCAACACCAGATAATCCACGTTGGATAATGGTTGATATTGAGGCCGTTAGGCCAATGAATATGGTAAGTTTGGTCGATATAAAAGCGAATCCGGCACTTGATGATATGCCACTTGTTCAGAGGGGGCAGCGTCTTTCAGTTCAACCAGTTACAAAGGAGCAGTATGATGAGATTTGCAGGATGGGTGGGTTAGAATGATTCCAGTTTCTTCTAGAGCATCGACCATTGAATATGCAATCCGGGACGTTGTTGTTCCTGCATCAAAACTTGAAGCAGAGGGCCACAGCATTATCAAATTGAATATAGGTGACCCGATTGCATATCCCGGATTGCCAACTCCTCGGCACATGGTTGAAGCATACAGTGCTGCTTTACTTGACGGGAATAATGGATATTCACCTTCCTACGGTATGCCTGAATTAAGGAAAGCAATAGCTGCTGATGAATCATCAAAAGGTTGGAAGTGTAGTTCAGATGATGTTTATGTTTGTCATGGAGTGACTGAAGCATTACAGATAATTTTTGCAGCAACTCTTGAGGAAGGTAACAAAGTTCTGGCGCCAGGCCCTCACTATCCGCCATACATGGCATATCCTCAGATGTATGGTGCATCAACGATTGAGTATTCATTGAAATCTGATGATGGATGGGCTATTGATTTGGATGATATTGAATCTAAAATGGATGATGAAGTTCGATTATTAGTATTAATCAATCCGAATAATCCTACTGGCAATGTAGCGGGTTCAGAGGAAATACAGAAGTTGTTGAGAATTACTAAGAAATGGCCAAATTGTATGATTGTAGCCGATGAAATATATGATGCTCTTGATTTTAGTGGAAAGCAAGTATCAGTGGCTTCATTATCAGATGAAGTTCCGGTCTTTTCACTAAATGGTGTTTCAAAGGTGTATTATGCTCCTGGTTGGAGAATCGGTTATCTTGCAATTCACGATCCAAGTAATGTTTTGGTTAATGTTAGGGATGGTATCGAGCGTTTATTGCGCTCTAGATTATGCGCTAGCACTCCCGCTCAACTTGGCTATCTTGCTGGATTGCAAGGCAGTAAAGATTGGATGGAACAGCACATGTCAAAGGTTCAATCAAGGCGACAATTATGTCTAGATAGAATCTCACAGATTGAAGGACTAGAAGTCGAAGCACCAGGGGGTGCATTCTACATGTTCGTCAGACTAACAGATGAAATGTGGTCTAATAATGACAAGGAATTCGTGCTACAATTACTACATCAAGAGCATGTTCTAGTGGTCCACGGAAGTGGTTTTTCCCCTGAGAAGGGGCTTGGCCACATTCGAATTGTGTATTTGGCTGATGAAGATACACTGAATACAGCCTTCAACCGTATCGATTCGTTCTTGCAACGTAACAGAACGGCGAAGAAGTGATGAAGTCCACGCCGTAGGGTTAACTGATGAGGAGACTATTACTTGCATGTTTTGCGTGCCTGATGATGGCTCCTTTAGTTAGTGCAGGTTCTGTAGAAAATCCTTCTGAACTGTCCCTAAATCATGCATTCCCTTTCCTGATAGCCTTCATCACTGCAATCATTCTTTGGAAGTGGATGATTCCTACTCAACTTTCAGGTCTGCAAGTAGGTTTCGAGATTGACGATGGACTGTACGAAGTCCATAGTTTGACTAAAGGTAGAGGCGGTGTTAAGAGACTACTCGGCCTTAACAATGTAGGGTTTGGCATCGCTCTATACATGATGGCAATGACAGGTGTCTTGTTGTTAATTGCAGAATTGATTTTTGACCCGGAGGTTTACTACCTTCCAAATCTGTTTTTGATGGGTATATTGGTGTTTATACCGATTATAATCTCACCATGGGAATCATTGAATGGTCAATTGGTTGGGCGCAGAGGTATTGGTAAAACTAAGGTTTTCAGATTATTGTTTAGGCGCTCAGGTACTCTTATTGGATTGTTCATTGCAGCTATTGGGTCTTACTTGTTACTCTTGCCAGAGATCAATGATTCTCAGAAGCCTCTGGCTCTAGCTATAGCAGGTCTTGTATTCATGGGTCCAACAATTCTCGCTTATGGCCGAATCATGGGGGCATCTTGGAATATGCTGATGATTGGCAAATTTAGGACATGGTTGGGAAAGCCTAACCCTATTGATGCAAAGAAACTAGGAATTGTAGGACGAGCATTCGCCTTTATCCTAATGATCTTCCTTTTAACCATGCCACTTACTGCAATAAATGGAATAGTTACTGTCACTTATGTGATGTTAAACAATCCGGATAATGCCCAAGAGGTCTTGAATTACGGTGGAATTTTAGGCCACCAAGTATACTTGCAGATACAAGAAAACCCCTTACTTTCAGAATGGGAAGCCCTCAAGAGTTTGCCCGAAGTTTTGGCTGCATATCTATCTCTAAACATCGCTATTGTTGGTCTTGCATTCATCTTTGAACTTATTAGAAACTTGTTCCTTGGGGGCCAGGCATTCGGTGGGCTGGGTGGCGTACTACTGGCTACTCCTAGGGAGATTCGTTCTGAAGACAAGGCCCAGGCTAGAGTTCTGTATTTCGCATTTGCAGGTTTTAGTGGATATACTGCCTTACTCCTGATACTGGTATGTTACAAAGAATTTGGAGATTTAATGCCGTTTATTGAGTGGTTTGAGACTAATGGTTTCGACGAGAAAAACCGACTGCTGGTGACATGGATTTTCATCGCAGTAGGTCAAACTATTTTCTTAATCACTTGGGTATTATCGGTTGCTAAATTCAATCAACTTCGAAATTTGAAATTTGATTTGAATCCGGACCAGCGCCGAGAAGGTGTGATTTTGAGCGGCGGCGGAAACTGGATGTTCGATATTGTTGACGAGGCAGCCTTACGAAATGATATCGATGGATTAGTTCGTTTCCAACGAAGGTCAATTGATGAAGATGAAGCAATTGTCAGAATGGCTAAGAGTCGTGCAAGGATGATTGAGATGGCGATACGTGGTCTCTGGCCTTCTGCTATCGAAGAAGGAAAGAAAGTCCTTGCACAAGCCGGCGGCGATAATGATGAAGCCCGAATGATAATCGCGGCAGGTCATATTGCTTGCCGTAGGTTAGATGCGGCAAGAGAAGCATTGCACAATCTACAACAACCTGAAGGATACGATGAGCCCGAATTGATGGCATTCGTATGTGAATGGTTCGATCCTTGGAATGGGTCGGTAGACGAAGATGATATTTGGGATTGGGAAAACAATCCATGTATTGATCATCTAAATGACTTGATGCGAATGATTCGTTCATGGAGTCCACAGCCTGCAGACGGTGCACTACACAAGGATAATCTAACTTTGAATGCCAGACTTTCACATGTAGCATTATTGCGTGCACAGAATCAACACAAGGAAGCATTAGAGATTTCTCTACGACTTGTTAGAGAATATCCATTGATGGCTAAACCAAGAATTGCAGCAGCATTATGTTTGGTTGACAAAGGAGAATGGCATAGTTCACTTAGCGTTCTAACTGAATTAGAAGAAACAGATGGTCACGACCCTAGAGTCAGGGCTCTAGCAAATATCCTTGGTCGGCCAAAAACAGATGACGATGATGATGTTTTGGAGATTGCTCTTACAAAATCTGCCACAAAGCGCTCAAGGAGATGGATTGATGATGCACCGGTTAACCCAATTGCAGCATTGATGCTAAAAAGTGGTGTCGATGAGGCTCTAAATGCCAATATTTTTGTTGCATCATCAAATGCTGTAGAACGGAAGATGACACCGAGATTCACATCAGGAATAATCTCACAAATAATCAATTGGGGTATCTTGACACCTCTGTGGTTAATGGCAGGAATTTATGCATCTGGTGAGTTAGGTATGCTCGAGGGGCTAGCAATTTCCTTAGGTCTTATATTGGGACATCAAAATGCAAGAAGGTTCAGGAAGCAACAATCTAGAGTTATTCGACACCGTGATCAAAAGGCTATGGTTGCTTATGCTAAGAGGATTAAGCGGCATAAAATCAAACTTCAAAGAAACGAGATGCCGGTTGGAACTCATCTATTACTTTCAGGTATGCTTCTAACAATAAATGGTATTGTTTACGACATAGGATTCCCTGGTTGGATGACTACACTTGTGCCTAAAGAAAGTGAAAGGTCTGTCCGCCCTAAGCTAGTTCGCAGGGCCAAAGCCATGAAGAGAGAGAGAGATGCTCGAATGCAAAATCTAACTCCGGGTTGGTGGCTCAAGAGGCCTAAAGAAGAAGGAGCAGAAATACCTGCAATGGAGCGTTTAGTTGGCCCAGTTGCTTATCGTGGACGTGACCAATTTATCCAGCGCAAATTGGGCCGAGCGGCAAAGCCAGTAGGCAGATCTCGCAACTCGAAAGGTATAATGTCAACAGATTTGAAAGCCAAAGGTATCCCTCATAATACGATTATTTCAGAGCGTCAATCTAGAGCTACTCGTAGTGGTGGACCTAGGCGTCCAAGTTGATTCTCAATCATCCTTCGATTCAAAAGGGTCAAAGGCTGTATGTTCAACCACGATGTATGGTAGACCATGATGGCGCTTGGAATGCAAGTCCAGAAAATTTGAATCATGCACAAGTCGTGATGGATGCGGTTTCTGCTAGCGGCACATTATACCGTGAAGGATTAGGGATGATTGCAAGTGAAAATATTGTTTCACCTATGGTCCAGAAAATAGTTACTAGTGACCTACATGGGAGGTATGCTGAAGGTTTACCATTCAAGCGATATTACCAGGGTTGTGGTGGCTTTGACACAATCGAAGAATTAGGCTTAGATTTAGCCAAAAAAGTATTCAATGTTCCATTCGCAAATATCCAATCTACAAGTGGCACAGTTTCTAATATTGCTGCATTGAAGGCGTTGTCTAAACCCGGAGACTCCATCACAGCTGTTTCAACAGCAGATGGTGGCCATATCTCTCATGCTAGGATGGGAGCAGTCGGACTTCGTGACCTTAATTTGTCAACATATCCATGGGACGAAGAACGAATGGAACCCGATATTGATGCGTCTGCAAAACTCATCAGAGAAGTAGCGCCTAAGGTTGCACTATTTGGCCAATCGGTTTTCCTATTCCCAACACCGCTTCAGGAATTGGCTGATGCTGCACATGAGGTGGGTTCAACAGTGATGTATGATGGTGCTCACGTTCTAGGCCTGATTGCAGGTGGGTGTTTCCAAGACCCGCTACACGAAGGAGCAGATGTAATGACTGGTTCTTCCCACAAGACCTTCCCTGGGCCTCAAGGAGGTTTCATTCTATCATCTAGCGAAGATGAAAGATTCCAAAGAAAGTTG
>Ga0315320_10005794_pt1 | contig 10088 bp, 7 predicted proteins | sample M140m21515metaG_FD_203458 | JGI IMG/M metagenome (GOLD analysis project Ga0315320, IMG submission 203458) | Ammonia-oxidizing marine archaeal communities from Monterey Bay, California, United States - M1 40m 21515 | ecosystem: Environmental > Aquatic > Marine > Coastal | place: USA: California...
CCGCCATGGAGTGGGCCCACAGTCATTGGAGCTGGGAGACCACAGTGACTGCCTACGAGACCCTGTTCAAGGAACTCCTAGCCTGACCCTCGAGGCGGAAACAGCCGATCTCTCCCCCAACCTGGGGCTCGAGTAAGCCCTCGGCAACGCCCACACGTCTCGTTTTGACCTTCAAGCACTGAGACCTCTCGGCACAGGAACTGAAGCCCCAGTATCCTATTCGCCCCTGCAAAAAATCGCGCCCATTCCCCTTGGTCCCTTTGACCTGCTCGCCCCGTTTGGGCATGGCGGCATGGCATCGGTGTGGAAGGGTCGCCACCGCAGCTCCGGCCTCGACGTCGCCGTCAAAGTGTTGGAGGGCGCGCTCACCATGGATGGCATGTTCAAGGATGCATTCGCATCCGAGGTGCGCGCCGTCGTAGGTCTCGACCATCAAGGCGTGGTGCTCGTCTTCGACCATGGTGAAGTCCCCGCCGAAGCCGCCGAACTCTCCGAAAACAAGCTCGTCGAGGGCGCCCCCTACCTCGTAATGGAGTTCGCGAGCGGTGGGACTCTTCTCGACCGCCCCCCTCGAAACTGGATGGAGCTCCGCGACGTCCTGACTGCGATGCTTGACTCCCTGGCCCACGCCCACGCCCGGGGGGTGGTGCACCGCGACATCAAGGGCGGCAACGTGCTGCTCTGCACCGAACACGACCTCCGTCCCGGATGGAAGCTCTCTGACTTCGGGCTCGCGCTGCCCGTCGGTGGCGACGAGGTCGAGGACATCTTTGAAGACACCGCGGTCGGCACACCGCCATACATGGCCCCTGAGCAGTTTCGTGGGAGCACACGCGAATACGGACCATGGACCGACCTCTACTCCCTGGCCTGCCTCACCTGGCTCCTCACTACGGGCCGGGCCCCCTTTGGCAAAGGCACGCCCGCTGAAATGGCGAAGGCCCATCGACTGGATCCAGTCCCTCGATGGGCTCCTGCGGGCCCCCTTCCATCGGGGCTTGAGCATTGGCTGAGACGGCTCCTCGAAAAGGACCCCTGGGACCGATACCAATCCGCAGCCGAGGCTCTTCGTGCGCTTTGGAAGTTGGACGGCGCGGGGACCCCTCGACGCACGGGCACCCCGTTCGAGCCAGAGGTCTCCTCGGTGCAGCTCGCCCCCATGCTGGAGAACGCCCCAGCGCTCAGCACCGTGCTCCTCGAACTCTCCGAGACGATCAAGACGGTGTCGCTTCCAAAGAGCAAACATCTCCTGCGGCCGGAACCTGGTGAGGTCGCTCCCTTTCCGCAGACCTGGCGTTTACCAGAAGACCGGCCTGACCCCATCCAGCTCCAGGATGCAGGACTGGGTCTGCTTGCCCTCCGTCGCACCGGCGTCGTCGGTCGCGAAGGCCACCGAGACCGGCTCTGGGAAGCCCTCGGTCGTGTGTCCACGGGCAATGGCGCGGAGTTCGTGCTCTTGCACGGGGAGCCCGGTCAGGGCAAGAGCCGCTTGAGTCAGTGGCTGGCGGAGCGCAGCGCAGAGGTCGGAGCTGCGCGCACTCTATCTGCACGGTGGGGTCAGGCCGGCGGCTCCGGCGAAGGTCTGGGGGCCATGCTGGTACGCCACCTGGGCCTCCAGGGCATGTCCTTGACCAGCGGACGAAAGGAACTGCTCCGCCACCTGTCACGCCTTGGCGGTGACACTGACGACATCCCAGCGCTCATGGCCCTCATCGCTCCCGAGAACGAGCAGACGATGACCGGTCCCCGCACAACCCCGGAGCAACGCTTCGCGGCCCTCGCTCGACTCATGGAGGCCGAGAGCCACAGGCTTCCTGTCATCCTCTGGCTGGACGACTTGCATCACGGCCCAGAGGGCATCGCGTTTGCAGAGCACTTCATCCGCCGCGCACATCCAGGCGGCCCCCGCGTGCTCCTCTTAGGAACATGTTGGACAGAGCCTCTTGGCCACCAGAACGTGGTGGGCCATGCGCTCCGCGCTCTCCTAGAGCTCCCTAGAGCTCGAGACCTGCCCGTCCGACCGCTTTCCCAGGAGAGCCAAAACAAGCTTCTGACATCGTTACTGTCCCTCGAACCGAGCCTCGCTGACGAGGTGCATCGCCGGGCGGAAGGAAACCCCCTCTTTGCGATTCAGATGCTCGGCGACCTGGCGGAGCGGGGGGTGCTCGAACCAGGACCCATGGGCTTCGCCCTCATCCCGGGCGCCCGCAGTTCGCTGCCCCCCGACATCTACACCCTGTGGCACCGCCGTGTAGAGCGAGTGGTTGAGCCTTTCGGCTCCGCAGCTTTGGCCGCACTGGAGATTGCCGCTGCGCTAGGCGAGCGGGTAGAGAGCTCAGAGTGGCTGGTGACATGTGCCCGGGCCGAGGTGACATTCCCCGAGCGACTCGAGGCATCGCTCCTTGACGGCGGTCTCGTGGTCGCAGACGAGAGCGGCTGGTCCTTCTCTCATGGCCTCCTCCGAGCGAGCATCGAGCGGAAGGCGCGTTTGGCCGGACGCTGGGAACACTGGAATGGGCTCTGCGCGGACGCGCTCTACCAACTCCCAGGAAATACGGCTGGACTGCGACTCGAACGCATCGGGCATCACAAGATGCAGGCGAGACAATGGCCGAGCGCGTTCCGTGTACTCACCCGCGCCGCAGCCAGACGCACCGTGGGGGATGATGTGGGCGCAGGCCTCCGCATCCTGGACCTCGCAGGGGACGCGCTCAAGAAGATCGGTGCTCCCGCGTCGGACCGGCGCCGAGGAGTCCTGCTTGCAGAGATTGCATCCACGCAGCTGATGTCCGGTGATGTGGTCGCGGCTGTGGAAGCCGCACGTGAGCTCTCTCGTCTGGCCCGGGAGTACACCTGGCCAGACAAAGAGGGCCAGGCTCTTCTTGTGCTGGGCCAGGTCCAGCTTCGGGAGTACCGCTCCGCTGAGGCGATCCTCCTCCTCCGCAAGGCCCTTGAACTTCTTGAACGGACGACGATGGCCGAGTCTGTCGAGCGAGCTATGCGGCTTCTGGCGCGCGCGATGAGTCACGAGAAGAAGTTCGTAGAAGCGAGAGACATGGCGAATCGCGCGCTCTCATCCGCCCAGGCGAGCGGCGATGACCAACGTATCGGCGAAGCCATGCAGTGCAGCGCAGCCCTGTATCGAGACCTCGGCAAGCCTGCGGAGGGCGAAGCGTGGACCCGCCGCGCAGCGGAGTACTTCGTGAGAGCGGGGCACCACGTGCTCGTAGCCGACGCCTACTCCAGCCTCGGCGAGGCGCGGCGTGAAGGTGGAGATCTCAGCGAAGCAAAGGTGTGGTTCCTTCGGGCTCGCGACCAGTGGCGCAAGGTCGGGAGCAAACACGAAGTCATGGGAGAGCTTTGTGCGGCCGGCGTAGACATGGAGGCAGGGAACCCTCAAGAGGGTCTAGATACGGTGCGAAGTGTCCTGCCCATGGTGCAACCCGGCGGCTACTTCGAAGCAGTGTGCTGGATTCTCTTTCTTCAAGGCTCGACCCTCCTCGGCGACTGGGAAGACGGGACCTTCATGATCGAGCGGTTGGAGAACTTGGCCAAGAACCGTCAACTCGCAAACCCGGAGTTCGTGCAGATTATCCAGGAGGCGCGCGCCCGCTGTCTTCGGGACAATGAAGTGGGTCTGGCGAAGCGGCTGATCGCACTCGAGGACCGCGTCAAGGGCCACTGAAGACGCGAAGCAGACCAGTCCATCCGGCGCGCGAGCGCTCTCATGAATCCAGCCCCTCTCTCGCGGCAACGCCAAGAGCAAACGCCTTCACCGGGTCTTCAAGGAGGCCCCCCACCGCCTCGACCCAGGCTGGAGTGTCACCAGCACGCACCAGCAATCCAGTCACCCCATGCTCGATGTGCTCTCGATGAGCACCGATGTCGCTCGCGACAACTGCGCAGCCACACTGCTGTGCCTCCCGCACAGCAAGAGCGAATGTCTCCATGTACGACGGAGCGAGAACCACCGCCGCCCGAGCCAACTGGTGGTCGACTTCCTCCTGAGGCAGCCAGCCGGTCGTCTCCAATCGAGCCGCGACCGGCTCCGGCACAGTCTTCTTCCACCGACGGATCCAGCGGCGCTCAGACTTTGGATTGTCCGGGAGCCCTCCGACCAGAACGAGGTGGGTTGTCGACTGTCGAATGAGGAGAGGCTGAAGGAGGGCGAGGGCGTCCGCTGTGCCCTTCATGACGTCGTAACGGCCTATCATCACGACTCGGCCCGGCTCCCGCCGCGAGACCACATCAGCTCGGGGCGTCACAGGCACCGGGACGATGCGAGTTCGAGCGAAGTCCCCGAACAGAGTCCGGGCGGCCTCGCTGGGAAGCCACAGCTCATCCACCTCCCCCAGCGCGACCTCCTGTGCGCGTTCGCTTGCGGTGGGCTGCGTAAGCCCACGCAAACGGCGGAGAGCGTTCTGGGCCACATGGGCGAAGAGCACCGTGTTCGCTCCCGTCCCGTCTCGAACCCGACGGGCAAACGCCCAAAGCATCGCGTGGTGCACCACCACCCGCTGGGGCCGAAGGGCCACGGCGAAGGCGAGAGCCTCCTCAAGACCGCCGGGCCCACTCAAGCGACAGACCATGCCTTCTACCTTCGCGCCCCCACCTTGAGAGGAAGGCCTCCAACCGTCAAAAGACACCACTCCGGCGAGCGCAGGCTCCCGGCCTACGAGAGCCGCAACAGCCGTGGAGATCCCCCCACGGGTCCGCGGGGGCAGATCCCGAGTGATGTGAAGAGTTCGGATTGGAGCCTTAAGCTCACCTGTTCGCCCCGAGTCCAATGGGCTCATTGAGCGCCACCAACAAAGCACTCTCTCGAAAGGAGTTCCGGGAGGAGTCCCGGGGCCAGGAAGGACTGAAGATCACCATCCCGAAGCTGGGAGTCATGACAAGCAAGAGCTGCCTTCTTCGAAGACCTCGCGTGTAAGCCCAGCTCGCACGTGATGTCTGAGTCGCCACGGAAGTCGTCGATGGTCATCCCCTTCACCACTCCGTCAAAACCAAACCGCCGAAGCTTGCGCCAGATTCCGAACATCCGATCTGGCGGAAGGGCAACGAGCCAAGAGCCGGGGTAGACCTCAGTAACCCATTGCATCAGCGCGATGTGGTCCAGGTGCCCATAGTCCCCGCCGGCGCCATGCGTAAGGACCACATCGGGCGCAAACTCGTTTATCTGCTTACGGATCAGCGCCTGTCCGCGTTCCACGGGGAACGTGGACAGGCCGCCATCTGGCAGGCCCAGGAGCACCGGATCCAGCACTCCAAGGGCCTGACACGACGCATGGAGCTCCGCGCGACGAAGCTGACCCACCTGCGTGACACCCGTCGCCAAACCACGACGGTCAACGCCCTTTTCACCATCCGTCGCGCACACGATGCGGACCTCCGAACCGCGGGCAGCCCATGTCGCCAAAGTTCCCCCAAACAGCCAGGCCTCGTCATCGGGATGGGCAACGAAGGCGAGCGCGCGCTGAGGGAACCCCATGGAGGTCGCGCGGCTCAATGGAGTGCGGCGCGAATCGGAAGCCCGCGGACAATCTCTGCCTCCGCGCTTAGGAAGTCATCCATCCGAGCATCAGCGACTTCACGGCCGAACAAGCGGCGAGCGTGGTCGAGAAATAGGCCATGATGCCGAGCCTCACACGTGAAGAGTTCCTTGTAGAAAGCGCGGAGTTCCGGCTCGGGCAAGACCTCGCTGGCGATTTTGAAGCGCTCACATCCCCGGGCCTCGATCACCGAGAAGATCACAAGGCGATCAAGCAGATACTCATTGGCATCCTGCTTCCGCAAGAGCTTCCGCAGAGGTCCCGCGTAGGGGTCGGGCTTGTCCTGACCGATGGTGTGCCCCCGCGCCGCGAGAAGGTCATGCACCTGCTTAAAGTGACTGAGCTCCTCCTGAGCGAGCTCAATCATGTCGGCGACCAACTCCGGGCGGCGATGGTTCTGCTGAGCCAGCGTCAGTGCCTGAGCCGCGACCTTACGCTCGTTGTGACCATGGTCCTGCAGGAACGGAACAAAATCGGAGGAGATCGCCTCTCCCCATGCGGCGGGCGTCTCGTAGCGGAGCCTAAACATAGCGGCAGTCTGCTCCTGACAAGAGCGTCCGTCGAGTCCCCACGAGGGCCAGGCGAGTGCTCGAAGTCACCGGGAATCCGCTGTGGCGTGATCAGTAGTCCACACCGAGCGCCTCACACAGGAAGCGCTGAAGCGGTGCCGCTTCTTCGCAAAGCGACACGAAGCGGTCCACCAACTCATCGCTAAGCACGGTCTCTTCGTCGATCTCTTTGATGACAATGAAGTCTTTCCGCTTGAGGTCTTCGACCAGCGGGTGGTCTTTACTGAACCCTCGTGGGGTTCGCTTCAAGGTATCTCCAGCGAAGGGAAGTCTTGACTCGGCAAGGCTCGTCTTCACTCCCATCCACCGATGCTGGTGGGTGTCGATGGCGACGCGGATCGCTTTCACACTGCTGCTCTGTGGCCGCCAAATGCCCCCCCCAAAGAAGGAACGACCTGGCTCGAGGTGGAGATAGAAGCCAGGGGCGTGCACATCTCTGGCGCGAGCGTGCTTGAAGTGCAGACCCACGTGGGTCTTGTATGGCGTCTTGTCCTTACTGAACCTCGTGTCTCGATAGATTCGAAACAGGGAGCCTCCCTGTGCCTTCGGGATCGCTGTGAAGTGCTCACTCACGGCAGCCAGACGAGGACCGAGATCAGTGATGAACTGAAGCGCCGCAGCCTTGACGTACACCTCGTAGCGCTCTTTGTGCTGGAGAAACCAGGATCGCTCGTTGTTGTCTGCAAGATCAGCAATGAACTCGTAAAGCTCGTCGTCAAACCAGGGCATCGGGTTCTCCTGGAGTTCCCCCCGCAAATGGTTAGAGGATGGGTCCATCCACGACGGAGAGCTCACCCGCGGACGCGGCTTCGAGCAACAAACGGGAGGCGCTCTGCTCATCGCCAGCTCCAGCCTCGACTTCGGCCCATCGCTCAAGCAACTCGACGAGGGCGAGACGCCGACGCGAGTCCTCCAAGAGCAAGCGCCCATCGCTCAGCTCACGACGCGCCTCATCAAGCTGCCCTCGGGCAGCTCCAAGCTCACCGAGAGCACCACGACCGGCTCCTTCAACCGCAGGGAGACCCAACCGTCGCGCCAGCTGCACTGCCCGCTGCAGGTAACTGTCCGCCGCTGCGAGATGTCCCAGCGACAGATCAAGTTCACCCAGCTCCCGAAGCAATTCCGCTTCCAGGGCGCGGTCTCCCACCTCCCTAGTGACGGTGAGCGCGGCGAGGAGTTCATGTCGGCACCCCTCACCCACCTCCGCGCGCCTCTGAGAGACCGCCCTGTGGGCCCTCACCTGCGCCTCGATCCTTCGGTCCCCGCAGTCCCTCGCTTCGGTGAGAGCCTCATCCCACGTCCTCATGGCGCGTCCCAGCTGCCCCTGCTCCGCGAGGATCCCTGCCATGCGGTCCAAGAGCGGCGGCCGCGCGTGTCGGTCGTGAACCTCTGCCCGAAGACGAAGTGCTTGCTCGTAGAGGCTATGGCCACGCAACGGACGCCCACGCTCCGCATGCAGCGCCGCGAGGTCCTGCAGCGCACGCGCTTCCGCACGCTTCTCCCCGGAGACCCGGAGCAGAGCCAGGGCTCTGTCCAGATGTTCTTCTGCCTCTGCGGTACGCCCTAATTGATTCTCGATCCGCGCTTGCACCGCCAGAGCGAGTCCAAGACTCGCGTCGTCGTCATCGGCGTCTCCAGCCAGAACCGCACCACGCGCAAGCGCGTCCGCCTCCTCCGGGTCCCGGTCCAGAAGCGTCTCAGCCACACGGGCGAGTAAAATCGCCCGGTCTCGATCTTGCAGCGCCACGCTGGAACGAACCGCGTCATCGAGCGAGCGGCGCGCCTGATCCGGCGAGCCAAGGCCCGCAAGCAGTAGTCCCCGTTCCAGCTGGATCCAGGCACGGTCCGCCTCGGGCAGACCCTGCATCCGAGAAACTCGTTCGAGCAACGTCTCGTCACCGAGCGCGGGCCCGCGAAGCTCCGCGAGCAGCGAGAGCCCTCGAGCGCAAGGCACAGCCACGTCGGTGTCCTCCCGAAGGACCGCCCGGCGAGCCGCGATCGCGAGGTCTTCCCGCGCAATCACGAGACGGTCGACATCGCTTCCCCCCTCCCGGGCGAGTCGGCGAAGCATCTCCGGGGCACCCCAGCGCGCAAGCCACAGCCCGTGCCTCAGCGAAGCAGACTCATCGGCTCCTTGCTCGCGCGCGTAGTCACGGACTGCCCGGAACAACCGGAAGCGTGGTTCGTCGTCATCGCTGATCAGCTCGGCTCGCAACAACGAGCGCTCTCGAAGACGTCGCAAGAGACCGAGAACCGAGCCGGATGAGCCCAGGACAGCCTCGGCGTCCTCTACCCCAAACGCACCAGCGAACACGCCGAGTTCGCGCAATCCACTGCGTTCGTTTTCCTCCAGCAACTCCCACGAACTCGCCACTGTCGCCCGCAGAGACTCGTGACGCGCTGGACGGTCCCGACGGTCCGACTGAAGGAGGTCAAGTTGGCCAGACAGACGCTTCAAAAGCGCGTCCGGGCCGAGCAGGTCAGCCCAAGCGGCTGCCATCTCAATCGCGAGCGGAATGCAGTCCAATTGATCAACAAGCGGCGCCACCGCAGCGTCGTCTCCGTAGCCTTCTACGGATGCGCCCACGCGCCGCCGGAAGAGGGCAACCCCACCCTCCAGCCCAAGCGGCGCGACCGGAAGAGGCACTTCGCCGGCAATACGGAGAAGCTCCCTCGACGTCACGAGGAACGCGGCTCTCGGACACTCGTCCAGCCAACGAGACAGAACGAGGGCAAGGTCTGCGGCACAACGCTCCGCGTCGTCGAGCAACAGCAAGATCGCACCGCGCCCCTTGAGCACCCCCGCGAGAGCTAACACGCCCCCGTCCAGGTCGTCAGCGGAGACTCGCGCGTCCAGCGCGGTGGCTACCGCGCGAATGACGTCTTCCCCTCGGGTGCAGGAAGAGAGATCAGCCACACGAATCTCGCGCCAGCCGCCGTCTGGCAGTTCATTCGCCGCAAAGCGCAGCATCAGGGCGCTCTTCCCGATCCCCCCGGTACCGACCAACGTCACAAGTCGCGCGCCCGACTGCACGTTCTCGGTCAACCGCGTCAGCTGCTCCTCGCGTCCCACGAGCTCTGCGAGCGCGGATGGCAAGTTGGATCGGGTCGGCTCATCCGCTGGCATCGTCGGCCGGGGTTCGTTCGCCGACGGCTCACCAGCCAACTCTGCCAACTCGGCGAATCGGTACCCGACCCCGGTCACAGTCAACAGATGGTCGGGTTCCCGTGGATCACGCTCTACCTTGGCCCGCAGGCGACCCATCGTCGTCTTCACCGTCCGCGTGACCACTCCGCCCCGGTACCCCCAGACCTCACGGAGAAGTTCCTGACGCTCAACCGCGCGCCCCTCTTGCAAGGACAGATAACGCAGGAGTCGGGTCTCAGTGGGAGTCAGAGTCCGCTCGCCGTCCGGCCAACGGGCGACGCACGCAGCGAAGTCCACCACGCACCCACGAAGCTCGAGATATCGGGGACCACCGAGCAATTCCATGGGGAGCTAGTCCCTGCTCTCTGCCGCGAGCATCTCGAGCACCTGCGCGGTGCGCTTCTGCTCCCAACCGAGAGCCTGGCCAGCCTTCTCGAGGACCTCGCTCTCAGGGGCGGAGAGCTCGCCATCGGACATAGACATCGTCCACCAGACACGCATCAAGTCGACCTTCTCCGCCTCACCGAGCAATGGAGGGAGCTCCCTGAACGACGCCCGGGCAGCCTCTTCAAACACGTCCGTGTAGCCGCCGCTTGCCTCAGAGACAAAGCCCGCCACAACCATCGCTTCACGGGGGAACATCCCATGCAAGGCAGCCAGTTCCGACTCTTCCAAGACGCGATCTGCGCCAATGATTCTCTGGGCAACGTGGTGCCCCATCGCGAGAGTCAATTCCTGCTTTTTGAACTGGGCCATCGGTCCTCCGGGGTACGAGCCCAAATGGTATCCCATAGAACGAGACCGCCGCTGATCTCCGGT
>Ga0315320_10005797_pt1 | contig 10086 bp, 6 predicted proteins | sample M140m21515metaG_FD_203458 | JGI IMG/M metagenome (GOLD analysis project Ga0315320, IMG submission 203458) | Ammonia-oxidizing marine archaeal communities from Monterey Bay, California, United States - M1 40m 21515 | ecosystem: Environmental > Aquatic > Marine > Coastal | place: USA: California...
CTCGGTTTTTTCGAGCGGCGGCGTGGCAACGATGTACGACGCCCCCAGACGGGCACACAACGCGAACCGCCGACGCGCTTCGTCCTTCACCAGTTCGTACTCCCAGCCGTCCATGTCGCCCCATTGGCGGATGGCGATCATGCTGGGGACGATGAGTCCGTTGTCGGCCAAAGCTTTTTCGATGTCACGCACCTCGCCGCAACGGCCGATGAAGTCGTAAACATCGTTCACCCAAAGCTCGATGCCGTCGTAGCCCGCTTGGGCGGCGAGTTCGATTTTACGGATCAGCGGCTGCGGCTTGATCGTGCTGGAGTTTAGGCAAAATTTCATGGCTTTAAAATTGCCCCAAGCGGGGAGGGGAGGGATCCATGGTGAACACGCTCGCGTCGAAACAATCTTTCATGAGTCGTAGTTTGCGATTGGCGTGTTCGGGGATGTTCCAGAGATTTACAAATTCATCAGGATCGTTGTTAAGGTCGTACAATTCGCCCTGATCGGTGCCGTGATAAACGACGATTTTCTCCCCGTGTGTGCGGAGCATAGATCCGTATGAGTGTTTGTGCGTCCATGCGTTGTAATATTCACTGAAGACATGATCGCGGTGCTGACTAGCATCCGCTTGGCCTAGCAAGATGGGTATCAGCGAGCGGCCTTGGATGGTTTCTGGAATCTCAATATTGGCCGCCTCAAGGAGGGTCGGCGCGATGTCAATCAGCTCCATGAGGCAGTCGGCTCGTAGGTCAGTTGCAAATCGGTCTTTCCACGAGAAGATCAGCGGCACACGGACGGCTTCATCGTAAAAGTGAGGTCCCTTGAGGTACACGCCGTGGTCGCCAAGCATCTCGCCGTGGTCGGACATAAAAATGACGATCGTGTTTTCCAGTTGGCCGGTTTCCCCGAGTGCGGCGACCATCCGGCCAACCTGTTTGTCGATCAACTCGACCATAGCGTAGTAGGCAGCGGTGACCTCCCGTTTGTCACGATCGGTCATTTTGGTGATGTCGTATCCCCCGGGATCGCTGTGAGAGAACTTTCCGTCGAGTTGCTGGTAAGTGGTCTTGGTTTCGAGTTCGCCCGGTTTGACCTTGGGCAGTGGCATGTCGTCGGGATTGTATCGGGCGAGGAATTCCTCCGGCGGGTCAAAGGGATGATGAGGCGCAAAACAGTTGTAGCTGAAAAACCAGGGAGCGCCGTTCTGCTCGTGGATAAACTCGATTGCTCTCTCGGCGCACCAAGTGGTTTGGTTGTGCTCCTCGGGGACGCCGTGCTTGATGTAATCCGTCGATGCGCCGCCGTAGAGTTCCTCCCACGATGTACCCTTGGCATGCAGCCATTGCGTGTAGGCGTTCTCGGGCCAGTCCGGCTGCGGGTGGTGCGACCAGTCAAAGACGCTGTACCCGTCGTCAATGCGTGCCTCGACGACGCCGTTGTCGCAGGTGGCGAGGTGCAGTTTGCCTCCCAAACCGCAGGTGTAGCCTGCGTCGGCGAACAGGCGGCTGACCAGTTTTTCGTTAGGAGGCAGCGCTTGGCCGTTTTGGCGGCACTTGGTCGTCCGCGGGTAACGACCGGTCATGAATGCCGCACGGCTGGGGGTGCAGACCGGGCTTTGGGCGTACGCTTGGGTGAACGCTACGCCTTGGCCAACCAAGTTGTCGATGCACGGAGTGTTGATGTGCTGGTTGCCCAGTGCGCGGATTGTGTCGTACCGCTGTTGGTCGGTGCAAATCCAGAGCACGTTGGGCCGCTTGCCGGACATGTGATCAGGCTGGAATCGGGAACCCGGCTTGCTCGCGGAGTCGGTCGAGCACGCGCATGTTGCCAAGCGTGTCCTCACGGGTGATCCACGGGGCGGCACCGTTAATGGCTGCAGCGAAAGCCTCCGCCTCCAGCGCGTACACCGGTGTGTCAGTCTTGGCCTCGATGGTTTGAGTTACCCCGCCCTTGGTCAGCGTAAAAGTGCCGTCCCCCAGCCAAGGGTCGTTGATGGCTATCTCGCCGTCGTCGCCGGCGATATAGGTTGTCCAGTCGTTTGCAACCGTCATACCGCAGGTGAATGTTGCCAGAGTCTTGTCGCCGAACCGCAGCACTCCCGCCGCGTAGTCATCGACGCCGAGTTCGTGCAGGTGCGCAAAACAGGCGGTGTCGCTCGGTTCGCTGCCCATGACGGCGCGGGTTAAGTTGACACAGTAGCAGCCAACGTCCATCAGTCCGCCGCCGGCCTGGGCAGCTTGGTAGCGCGCATCACCTTCCAGCGCCTCACGGGTGAATGAAAAGTTGGAGCGGATCAACTTCACTTGGCCAAGCGCACCGTCCCGGACCATTTCGATAAGCTTTTGAACTGCCGGGAGCGTGCGGTACATGAACGCCTCGATGAGCAGTTGGCCGGTTCGTTCGGCGGCGGCGAACATGCTCTCGGCCTCGGTGGCGTTGCAGGCGATTGGTTTTTCGCAGAGAACATCCTTGCCGGCCTCCATCGCCTTGATCGACCACTCGGCGTGCAGCCCATTGGGCAGCGAAATATAAACAGAGTCCACATCGGGATCGTTGATCAGCGCCTCGTAACCCGCGATGCCACGGCCGCCGTGCTTTGCGGCGAATGAGTCGGCTGTTTCCTGCCGTCTGGAGCCGGATGCAACGAGGATGCTGTTGGAGGTGTGCTTGAGATCCGTGGCGAGTTTCTCTGCGATCATGCCCGTTCCGAGAATACCCCAGCGTAATGGTTGAGTCATAAGATTGGCCCCTTAAAGTAGGGAGGCGACAAAAAATGCCAATCCACAAGCCTCTCGACAAGATGAATCCAGCGTAAAAAGGTCGAAATACAAGAGGATCATTTTGATTTTTTTACTTTTGGGAGGTTGACCGCAGCGAAGGTTTTTGATAATAGGAGCCGCTTTTAGCAGATAAGTGAAGGAGTTTATCTTGCAGCAACCAGTACAAATTTGGCTCGGACACGACTCGGGGTTGAGTTGTTAAAGTAGTTGGGAAACGGCCCAATGGGACTTGAATTTCATATTTACCTTAGGGATTTGCGTGTGCGTTACACCAGTAACACACGCAAGCTCAGCATGATTCTAAAAGTGAAACACCCCGCTTGGTCCAAGATCGAGAGAGGCATCAACCCGCCGCCCAAGCCGAGTATCCTGAAATTTTTTGCTCGAGTAGTTCAAGCCCAAAGCTACGAGGAGGTTGAGTTATTCGCCTTGGCCAAGCGCTGGAAACCCAGCCCAAACACAAATCGCCCGCATGATCTCTTGCTTCCTCCTGCCGAGGCAATACCGATTCTTGGCGAGCGCGAGTACAACCGGCGCATGGAGGCTGCCTACGAGGCCAACAAGCCGGACTACCAGCACAAGCACTACAAGGCAGCGCTTCCGATGGGCACTGCCGAGGTGGCAGAATCAGATCAAGAGCAAGAAGCGCAAACCATCATCCACGCCAATTAAGGCCGAGCTTCCTCAGTTGGTTTTCTTCCGTTGCAAATTGAATGCTGTGAGTTTTTGTCGTTCGTTTATCTCCCTGCTTGGTTTGTTTGCATTGAGTGAGTGCACATCGTTGGGCACACAACGCCAACCCAACGTCGTATTGGTGCTCACCGACGACCAGGGCTACGGCGATGTTCGTTCACACGGCAACAATCTTATCGATACGCCGATTCACGATCGGATCGCGGCGGAGGGCGTTCGCTTCGATCGGTTCTTTGTCAGCCCAGTTTGTGCCCCAACACGAGCCAGTTTGCTCACGGGCCGCTATCACATCCGCACCGGGGTGCATGGCGTGACACGCGGACATGAAATTATGCGGGCGGACGAGGTCACCATCGCCGAGCTGCTGAAAGGCGCGGGGTACGCGACAGGCGCATTCGGCAAATGGCACAACGGCTCGCAGTACCCCCATCACCCGAACGGTCAAGGATTTGATGAGTTCCTTGGCTTTTGTGCTGGGCACTGGAACAATTACTTTGATACCTCCCTCGATCGCAACGGTACGATGGTGAAGTCGGATGGGTTTATCATCGATACGCTGACAGATGCGGCAATTGAGTTTATCGAGCTGAACCACAAGCGCCCGTTTTTCTGCTACATCCCCTACAACACACCGCACACTCCCTGGCAGATCCCGGAGCGGTATTGGCGAAAATATCAGGCCAAGGGCATCGACGATCCCACAATCGCCTGTGCCTATGCGATGTGTGAAAACATCGACGACAACATGGGCCGCGTCTTGGCCAAGCTCGAGGAACTCAAAATAGCCGACGACACCATTTTTATTTATCTCTCGGACAACGGCCCAAACACCGACCGCTACAACGCCGGCATGAAGGGCCGCAAAGGCAGCGCCCACGAGGGGGGCGGGCGAGTGCCATTTTTTGTTCGGTATCCGCGCCGGATTTCACCCGGGAAAGTCATCAAGCCCATCGCGGCCCATATAGACCTGTTGCCGACACTCATGGAATACTGCGGCGTGCGGAATTACAAAACCAAGCCGCTCGATGGGCGAAGCCTGGTGCCGCTCATTGAGAGCAAGCCAAGCGCTTGGCCAAGCCGAACCCTGTTTACCGTTTGGGGCGGCACCCGATTGCAGGACGGCCGCCGTGCCGTGCGCACCGACCGGTGGCGAGCGGTGAATGAAAAGCGAGTCTGGGAACTTTACGACATGCTTAATGATCCGTTGCAAACACAAAACCTCGCCCAAGCCAAGCCGGATGTGCTTGCCAGGTTTAGCGCCGCTTACGGTGAGTGGTTCTCGGATGCCGCCTCCGCCGGGTTCAACCCTATCCCCATTCACGTCGGTCATCCCGCTCGGCACGAGGTGGTCCTGGAGGGGCACTATGCCTACTTGCATCCGACTGAGGGCAAGCGGGCCGATGCGAAACTGCACGGCATCAGCTACCACGGCCGCTCCGGTTGGGCCAACGACTGGGTGGACAACTGGGCCAGCACAAAAGCCCATCCGTACTGGCATCTCAACATCGTCCGTAGCGGCGACTACCGGGTCGTGCTGAAATACGCCTGCGCCGAGGCCGATACAGGGAGCTTGCTACGAGTGGAGGTGGGCGGCGACTCATTGGAAGTGGAAGTCGACAATCCGTTTCTCCCGGTGACGATTCACAGCCCAGATCGAATTGCACGTAAGGAGGCTCAGGAGCGCAGATGGGGAAGCCTGCATGCGGGCACGGTACGTTTGGCCAAGGGCAAAACCCAACTCAGGGTTCGCGCGCTGGAGATACCTGGCTCCGAGGCGTTGGAGCTAAAGGCCGTGCACCTGATTCGCCAACATTGACTTGCCCACATCGCCTAATTCCGCAGCGGTCAGGTTTAAACGATTGAAACGGAGAAACATCCCGTTGGTCAAAGGGCTTGGTCAAGGGCGCCGTTCAGGCGATATTCACGCGTGCGCCGCAACCCAAGCCAGCAACCCTGTTCTTCCTGGATGATTGTTTCACTCGGGTTGTGTCTGCTCGCTTGCGCAATTACTCCGGCGGCGGGCGATTGGCGATCCGGCGATGGCTATCGCTTCAAGACGTTGACCGTCTCGACCAACAGCCAAGCCGGTTTCACTACACTTCCCGCCGACTTGACCGGCATTGGCTTTGTCAACCGCTTGGCCAAGGAGAGGTACACCACGAATCAAATCTATCTCAATGGATCTGGTGTGGCCGCTGGCGACTACGATGGCGACGGCTTGTGCGACCTGTTTTTCTGCGGCCTCGATTCTGAAAACAAACTGTACAGGAACTTGGGAGACTGGAAGTTTCAGGATGTGACAGCCAAAGCCCGGGTCCGCGGGCTGCATTTCAGTATCTCTATAGTTCCCATTCCCACCGGGGCAAAATACATCGTAATTTCAAAAGCTGATGGGGTTAATGTCGTTCATTAAACTGTACGCGAGATTACTCGTGCTGGGAGCGTGCGTATTGGCGCTTTGCCGAGTTGATGCGGCGACTCAATGGGTCGAGGAGGGCGATCATCAATGGAGATCGCTGGAAGTTTCTACGGGGTCGGGTTCGGGGTTCACGCTGCTTAACCCCGAGCAAACAGGTATACACTTTCGTAATAAACTTGGTGCGGAGAAGTCCCTTCAAAACCAGGTTTACCTGAATGGATCGGGTGTTGCGCTGGGTGACATCAACGGTGATGGACTGTGTGACATATACTTGTGCAGCTTGGATGGCCCCAACCATCTTTACCTGAACAGGGGCAACTGGAAGTTTGAGGAGGCGGCCAAGTCTTATGGTGTGGATTGTGACGGCAAAGACTCAACGGGAACTTCGCTTGCTGACTTGGACGGCGATGGGGATCTCGACTTGATCGTCAACACGATCCATTCCGGGACGCTCCTGTTCAGGAACAACGGCGCTGGTTTCAGCCAAGCGCTTGGCCAAGCCGCCGGGATGGACAAGGCGCGTGGCGGCATGTCCGTTGCAATTGCGGATATTGACGAGGACGGCTTGCTTGATTTCTACGTAGCTCATTATCGCGATACAACTTTAATGGATATGCCAAACGCGTATTTCAAGTTTCGCACAATCGGAAACAGGAAAGTGATTTCAACCGTCAACGGGATTGCGGTAAAAGGTTCAAAACTGGAAAACCGTTTCAGGTTGAATGAGCGCGGTGGCATTGAGGAAAACGGGTTGCCGGATGTGCTCTATCGCAACCTTGGCCAATTCCGGTTCGAGCGTAACGTAGTCGGCGGGGGTCGGTTTATGGCCGCAAACGGGGCACCTCTGCCGGGGACGTTGTTCGAGTGGGGGTTGTCGGTGATGTTTCGGGATATCAACCGTGACGGGCACCCCGACCTGTATGTGTGCAATGATTTTGACGGCGAAGATCGCTTTTGGCTAAACGTTGGCCAAGGCCGGTTTCGTGAGACCCCCTCATTGGCGCTGAGAAAAACCAGCATGTTCTCCATGGGGATCGATTTCGCGGACATGAACCGGGACGGGCTAGATGATTTTATTGTCGTCGATATGTTGAACAGAGATCGCTGGACGAGGAAAAATCAAATGATCCCGAGAGTGCAGTACACACCTGTTCCCGGCAAATTCAACGACCAACCTCAAGCAATGCGGAACACGTTGTTTCTTAATCGCGGCTTTAGTTTGTTTTCTGAGATTGCCAACTTCGCCGGGGTCGCCGCATCGGATTGGGCGTGGTGCCCAATGTTCATCGATGTCGATCTGGACGGTTTTGAGGATTTACTGGTCACTAACGGTGTAGAGCGCAATGCGCGCCATCTGGACACAATCATCAAGCTGCGGAAACAGCGCGAAAGCAGAACGATAGCCAACCGCGAAATTCTCCTCGCCCGCAAGATTTTCCCCGCGCAAAACACAGCCAATGTGGCGTTCCGGAACTTGGGCAACCTGAAGTTCGCCAGAGCCGGCAGCGAATGGGGATTTGATGCCCAAGGCGTTTCTCACGGCATGGCAAGCGGCGATCTTGATGGCGATGGCGATCTCGATTTGGTCGTCAACAACATGCGCAGCCCTGCGGGGATCTACTGCAACAACGCCGCCAAGCCGCGGATCGCAGTCCGATTAACCGGCCCCGGAGGGAATACCCGAGGTATCGGCGCGAGGATAGAAGTCGCTCACGGCGACAAAACCCAAAGCCAAGAAATGATCAGTGGCGGACGCTATTTGTCCTCTGACGATTCCTTAAGGGTATTTGCCATGCCCGGCCCGGCGCAATTGAAAGTCATCTGGCCAAATTTAAAAGAGACAGTCATCAGCCAAGTTGAGTCGAACCGGGTCTATTGGGTTCGTTATGAACCCAACTCACTGGCACCGAATAATAGCGGCAAACCTACTCCTCTTTTTAAGCAGTTGAATTTTCCCGAGGCCAAGCAGCACCATGAAAGCGTCAGCAACGATAAACAGAATCAACCGCTAATCCCATGGACGCTTGGCCAAGACGGTCCCGGTGTCGCCTGGGGTGACATCGATCAGGATGGATGGGAAGACTTGGGCATCGGCAACGGCAGGGGCGGTGCCGTGATGTTATACCGAAACATGGCCGGGAAAGGGTTCGAGTTATTCAAACCAAAAACGCCGTTTCAGAAGAATCCACGCGACACTCTTTCTGTGTTGATTGCAAATGGCAACCTCTTCCAATCCTTGTCCAACCACGATGACGGCCTTGCTTTCGGCGACATGGTTTCAATCAACCAACCCAAGGGCACAGCACTGCAAAAGATCGCCGCCAAGGTTGCCAGTGCCGGGCACTTGGCCATGGCGGATATCGACGGTGACGGTGACTTGGATTTGTTCGTTGCGGCCCGGTCAATGCCTAACAACTATCCGCAATCGGCGAGCTCGTGGATTTACATGAATGAGGGCGGCGAATGGAGGGAGAGCGCAGCTTGGTCCAAGGCTCTACGGAACGTCGGCTTGGTTTCGGGCGCGGTTTTTTCAAACATCGATACTGATCCCTTGCCGGATCTGCTGCTCGCCTGCGATTGGGGGACGCCGAAAGTTTTCGTGAATACCGGTGAGGGGTTTCTGGATCACAGTGAGCAATACGGCTTGGGCAAGTTTACCGGTTTTTGGCGGGGGATCGATGTTGGGGATTTCAATGGTGACGGAGACATGGATTTTGTCGTGACCAACTGGGGTTTAAACTCCGGCTACACGGCATCCGCAGAGCAACCGTTTATTATTTATCATGGTGATCTCGACGAGGACGGCAGCCGCGAGATCATCGAAACGGAATGGGGAAGTGACGGGAAACTTTATCCCCGCCGGAATCTTGCGACGTTGAACGTGGCGTTGCCTTGGCTCGCCGAGGGCATTAGCAGTTACGATCACTATGCCCGCTCGACAGTGGAAGACGTATTTAACGCGGCGCGCTTGGCCAAGATGCAGCGAATCGAGATTACTACTTTACAAAGCATGGTTTTCCTCCAAGCCGGAGGCGGGTTTGAGGCCAAGCGGCTCCCCACCGAGGCCCAGTTTACCGCCAGCTTCAGCCCTGTGGTTGCCGATTTTAATAATGACGGTCTTGAGGATATCGTGTTCAGCCAGAATGTTTTCAGTGTCCACCGTGAAGAGTCGCGGCAGGACGCCGGTTTTGGACTGCTGCTGTTGGGTCGCGGTGATGGTGGGTTTAAACCCGCGACAATCGCGGAGAGTGGCTTGGCCGTGTTCGGGGAAGGACGGGGTGCGGCGGCGGCGGACTTTAATCACGACGGGAGGACAGATCTGATTATCTCCCAAAACGGGGCCAAGCCAAAGTTGTTTTTGAACCAAGCCAAGCAGCGTGGTCTGCGAGTGAAACTTCTGGGTAAAGAAGGCAACCTGCTAGGTATTGGTGCACAGATTTATCTCGTGTTTGGCGACAGTACAGGGCCGTTGCGAACCGTGCGGGCGGGGTCTGGTTACTTGTCCCAAAACTCAGCCTCTCAAGTTTTGGGTGGGGGCGACAAGGCTGTCGCGCTGCACGTCGCTTGGCCAAGTGGGAAGGGTGAGCGCTATAATCTCTCGCCGAACCAATTGGAGTTCACCGCCGTTAAGGGGCAGGGGAAAACTTGGCCGCCGGCTAGGTGATCGCGTTGAGCGCATCCACGGCAACGCTCCACCGATCGTTTAACTGGTCGAGTTCATTATTGATCTCCATCAACTCACGGTTCAGTTGTTGTGCTTGGCCTCCAGCACTATAGGTTTCCGACTGCTCGAGCAATTCGGCAATTACCGCCTGTCGCTTTTCGAGTGATGAGATTCTCACCTCCGATTTTTCGATGACGGCTTGTTGCGACTTGCGCTTCTTCGACAACGCCTGTCGCGCCTCGGCTTCGCGGCGTTTCCTCGTTTTTGCATCCACGTGCTTGGCTCCCGCGGTAGATTTCAACGGGGAACCGTTGCCGAGGCTGGTTTCTGTTGCCCGTGAGGATTGTTGGCCGGTTTTTTCTAAGTAATAATTATACGGGCCGGGATAGTGACGGAGTTTCCCCAACTCAACATGAATCACATGCGACGCCATTTTCCGAATGAAATGAACATCGTGGCTGATGAAAACAAGTGTTCCTTCAAACTGAACCAACGCCTCAATCAGCATGTCAATGCTCCCCATGTCAAGGTGAGTGGTG
>Ga0315320_10005800_pt1 | contig 10084 bp, 7 predicted proteins | sample M140m21515metaG_FD_203458 | JGI IMG/M metagenome (GOLD analysis project Ga0315320, IMG submission 203458) | Ammonia-oxidizing marine archaeal communities from Monterey Bay, California, United States - M1 40m 21515 | ecosystem: Environmental > Aquatic > Marine > Coastal | place: USA: California...
GTTTGCTGTGCGGCGAGGATGCGGACGATTTCGCGGATATCCATGGCCTCGAGTCCGTCGAACTGCAGTCGCCGGAAGCCCGTGCGGCATTCGTCGCCTGGCGGGATCGCGATCCAGACACCACCGGCGACCCATCGGGATCCGGAGATGCTCGATTGCGTCCGGTCGATCCGGGCCTCGGTGGCCCTGGCGGTGGCCGGCTGTTCCGGCCCGGGGATCCGCCCGCTGGTGCGGCGCCCTTCGGCCACGACACCATCGGGGTCCTGGGTCGTTCGAACGACGGAAGACTCGCCGCGGGTTGTTCGACCAGCGGTCTCCCGTTCAAGGTCCCCGGACGGGTCGGTGACTCGCCGATCGCCGGACACGGCCTTTTCGTCGAACCAGGCGTCGGCCTGGCGACCGCGACGGGTACCGGTGAACTGATTTCCGGCATCTCCGCCAGTTTCCTCGCCGTCGAGACGCTTCGCCGCGGGGGAACGGTCCTCGATGCGGCTCGGGAGGTCGTTGGTCGAACCGAAGCGATGGGGGACCTTCGCGAGCATCATCAGGTCGCGGTGATCGTGATGGATGCCGAGGGGCGAATCGGGTCGGCGGCGTTGCGTCCGGGCTTCGTCCTCGCGGTCCGCGACGCCGATGGCGGTAGATTGTGCGAGCCCGACTTCGTCCAACGCCCGGACGATGCCGGATTGCCGGAATCCGCTCGAGAAGGATTCGCGAAATCGATGCCTTCACCCAATCAGGAAGACTCATGAAGCTCTACACCAGGACCGGCGACGACGGAAAGACCGGACTCTTCTCGGGAGACCGGGTCGGCAAGGATCACCCTCGCATCGAGGCCTACGGCACCGTCGACGAACTCAACGCCTGCATCGGACTCGTCGCCGCGGGGATCGAAGGCGACGCCGAGGCCGACACCTCGCTCCGCGAGCTGCTCGGAAGCATCCAGTCCCGCTGCTTCGACCTCGGTGCGGATCTCGCGACCCCGGAAGGGGCTCGAAACAGCGAGAAGGTGAGCCGGATCGACGACGCCGACGTCAAGGTGCTCGAGAACGCGATCGACCACTACCAGGCCGCCGCCCCCGAGATCTCCTGCTTCGTGCTTCCGGGCGGATGCGAACTCGCATCGAGGCTCCATCTCGCGCGGACCGTCTGCCGACGCGCCGAACGACTGATGGTCCATCTCGGTCATGCGGAACCGGTCACCCCCGAGGCGATCCGCTGGGTGAACCGGCTCAGCGACCTGCTCTTCGCGATGAGTCGCGCGGCCAATCACGCGGCGGGCGTCGCCGACGTCCCGTGGAAGCCGAAGTCGGGCGGCTGATCCGGTCGCCCCGCTCGAACGATTCAGTCCTTGCTTCGACCCCGGGGCTTGCCGATCGCACTCGACCCGCCGGTCGACTGCCCCTTGCGGAGCATGCCGATCCCGTTGATCCGCTCCCAGGCGCTGTCCGCGTTCCCCGCACCGTACTCCGTGGTGATCGAGCGGCGGTTCCACGCGCGGGCGACCGTCGAGGTCGTGCCGCTGCCGCAGAACGGATCGAGCACCAGACCACCCTCGTCCGAGCACGCGAGGATCACCCGTTCGAGATAGACCTCGGGGATCTGGTTGTGATGCCGGGCGCGTCGTTCCTTGTTGTTGCCCTGCACGCGACCCCAGTAGGGTCCGTACCAGACGTCCATCGGAACCCGCATGCCCGCGTTCCGACCCTTCGCCTGGGTGCGTGGGTCGTTGTACACCGACGCGCGGTCCGACTGCTCGAGGATCGCGTCCGGATTCCAGATGCGCTGGTTCGGATCCTTCGCGAAGTAGAGCGCGTGCACCTTGCTCATGATGAAGGAACTGTCGCGGTGTTGTCCGAAACGGAAGTGCCAGGCGCACCAGTTGATCATGGTGAGGCCGCGACGCTTGAGATGCATCACGATCTCCGCCGCGGTGTCGTCGGGGATGTTCACCCAGATCGAACCATGCGGTGCGAGGGCGTCGACGCAGGTGTCCAGCCAGTCGTAGGTGAAGCGTTCGTACTCCGCCCGTGGCATGCCGTCGGACCATTCGTCGTACGGCACGTCCCAGTTGAACGGCGGATCGGCGAACACGAGGTCGACCTCGCCATGATCGGGGAGATTCGGGATGACGTCGCGGCAGTCGCCGACGTAGAGCCGGGTGTCGGGGTCGGCGGACTGGTGCGCCGGTTCGACCTTCGCGGTTGCCGGGACGTGCGGCGCCACGTCGTCGCCCAGCAGGCGAATGTCCGCGTCAGGCAGATCCGCGGCCGATTCGCGCTGGATCTGGGTCGCCCCTCGGGGCGTCGCATAGCCGCCGGGACGGTCGAATTCGGTGTTCTTGCGTTCGGCCATGTTCTCGATGATCACCGATTCCATGCGATCGCGCCACCGTCGACGGGTTGACCACAACGGTTTCCGGCGGGATGACGCCCGAAGCGCTGGATCAGAGCGTGCCGAACACGCGATCCCCGGCATCGCCGAGCCCGGGAACGATGTAGGCGTTTTCGTCGAGATGCTCGTCGAGCGCCGCCGCGTGGACTTCCACGTCGGGGTGGTCCTCGGCCATGCGTTGCACGCCTTCGGGGGCCGCCACGAGACACAGGAAACCGATCGAGCCGCATCCGCGGCGCTTCAGGTACTGCACCGCGTAGGTCGCGCTGCCACCGGTCGCCAGCATCGGATCGACGACCAGGACCGGGCCGTCGGCGATGTCCGAGGGGAGTTTCTCGTAGTACTCGACCGGCTGGTGGGTCTCTTCGTTCCGCTGAACGCCGATGTGACCGACCCGTGCCTCGGGGACGAGTCGCAGAATGCCGTCGGTCATGCCCAGGCCGGCGCGGAGGATCGGAACGATGGTGACGGGTGCGGCGAGTTCGACGGCCGAGCACGCCTTGATCGGCGTCATCACTTCACGGGTCCGGGTCGGGAGGCCACGAAGCGACTCGTAGGTCATCAGTCCCGCGATCTCCCCGAGCACCCGCCGGAAGGTGGGCGGCGGGGTGGCGACGTCGCGGAGGATTCCCAGTTTGTGCTCGATGAGCGGATGGGCGTGGACGAGCAGGTTCGGATGATCGGGGATTCGTCGCATCGTCGGGTTCCTCCATCGCCGGGGGCGTCACATGCGTTCAGGAGCGCCGATGCCCAACGTGCCGAGGCCGTCTCGGAGCACGTCGCGGGTCAGTCGGACCAGTCGGATGCGGGCCGCGCGGATCGAAGGGTCCTCCGCGCGAAGGACCGGGCAGGCGGCGTAGAACGAGCTGAACTCCGTGGCGACCGAGTAGAGGAAGCGACAGAGCCTGCTCGCTTCGAGCGACGCGGCCGCCATCTTCATCGTCTCGGGATATCGGAGCAGCAGCAGCGCGAGTCGTCGCTCTTCGGGTGTTTCGATCCGGAAGTCGGCGTCGGCGGTCGCGTCGTCGCCCGCCTTCTCCAGCATGGAACAGAGTCGGGCGTGGGCGTACTGCAGATAGGGGCCGGTGTCGCCTTCGAAGGCGATCATTCGATCGAGATCGAAGACGTAGTCGCGGGCCGAGTCGCCCGAGAGGTCCGCGTACTTGATCGCGGCGATCCCGACCGCCCGGCCGATCGCCTCGAGTTCGTCGGCGGGCAGACCGTGGGTGGGCGCCTTGGGATCCGCGGCCCGGCTGGTGACCGCCTCGACGCCGCGGTCGACCGCGGCCTGGAGCAGGTCCATCAGCTTGAAGTTCGCGCCCGATCGCGTCTTGAGCGGTTTCTTGTCGGCGCCGAGCACGGTGCCGAAGCCCAGGTGGACGAGCTTCGACTCCACGCCGTCGGGGAGGGTGGCCCAGCCGATCTTGCGGCAGGCGTCGAAGACGTCCCGGAAGTGGTCGCGCTGCCGCGCGTCGACCACGTAGACGACCTCGTCGCTGTCGAGCTCCTGGACCCGGTACCGCAGGGCCGCGAGGTCGGTGGTCGCGTAGAGGAAGCCTCCATCCCGCTTTCGGATGAGCATCGGACGTTCCCGGTCGTCGAAGCGGACCACCAGGGCGCCGTCGTCCTCGACCGCGAGCTCCGATCGGACGAACGCATCCACCACCTCGGCGAGCTCGTCGCGGAAGCTCGATTCGCCGCGTTCGCTGTCCGGGGCGATGCGGGTGCCGAGCAGATCGCACGCGCGGTAGACCTCGGTCATCGTCACTTCGATCAGCCGTCGCCACGCCGCGACCATGGTCTCGTCGCCGGATTGCAGCCTGACCAGCGCGTCCCGGGCCGCCGCCTGGGCCGCACCCGCGCTTTCGTTCTGGGCTTCGAGCTCGGCGATGCGATGGGAACCGCATCCATTCGAGATCGCGGCGTCCAGTCCACGCACGTCGCCTCGGGCCTCGAGCTGGGCGTCGCGGTAGGCGACGTTGAGGGTGTCGAGATCCAGCGCGTCGAAGTCGATCTTTCGAGCGAGGAGGGAGTGCAGCGTCATCGCGATGGGGAGGCCCCAGTCGCCGAGGTGGTTCTGTCGGTGGACGGTGCGGCCGACCCGTTCGAAGAGCCGGGCCACGGTGTCGCCGATCACGGTCGACCGCAGGTGGCCGACATGCATCTGCTTCGCGACGTTCACGCCGCAGACGTCGATGGTGACCCCGTGGGTCTCGGTCTCCGGTTCGATGCCCAGCCGATCGTCGTCCATGCCGGCCAGGGCTTCGGCGAGGGCGGTCGGTCGGAGCCGGATGTTCAGGAAGCCGGGGCCGGCGATCTCGGGGACCTCGATCACGTCGGCCAGGCCGTGTTCCGGCGACATCAAGGCGTCGGCCAGTTCCGCGGCGACGTCGCGGGGCGGACGACCGAGCTTCTTGCCGAGCGCCATCGCGGCGTTCAACTGGAAGTCACCGAATTCGGGCTTCGCGCTGGGCTTGAGGGCGGCGTTGATGCCGGAGGCGGCGTCACCACCGACCGTGCTCACGGCGACGGTGACGGCGGCTTCGACTCGGGCGACGGGATCCTGGACGGCGTTCATCCGACGAAGGATACCGACCGGTGGGTCGACGGGACCCCTTCGCGGGAATCGAGTCGTTCCGGGGCTACGGCGTCCAGTCGCCGAGCATGATCCCGATGTCACTGCCGAGGACGCATCCGTCGCCGTCGAGATCGGCGTACCCGGGGTCGTCGCAGCCCCACTTGCCGAGCAGGAGTCCGAAATCGGCGCCGTTCACCAGACCGTCCCGGTTGAGATCCGCAGGCGACCCGGCGGCGTCGATCAGTTCCCGCCAGATCCTCGAGGCGAAGTACTTGGCGCCGTCGAGGTTGGGATGGACGCCGTCCACCAGAAGCTCCTGCTCCCATTCCGACCACGTGCCACGCTCCTCGAGGACGATCTGATGCAGGTCGATGAACGCGACATCATCGCCTGCGAGGTCACGAAGGCCGGCGGCGTACTCTGGAAAGAAGTCTCCCTCGTAGGTCTCATAGGGCGAGACGATCAGGAATCGGATCTCGGGGAGCGACGGGTCTTCGGCGATCGCCTGCGCATGGACCGATCGGTATCGCTCCAGGATCGCCGCGACGTCCTCGACCGGTCTCCATGGAGTGGACCCGTCGATTCCACCGTTGTTGGTTCCGATCCACAGCATCACGTGAGACGTCTCGTGCGCAAGGAAGTGCCGCAGGAGTGCGCGGTCGCTGTAGGAACCCGCATAGGTGGATCCGGTCGGCCCGATGACCGGCACTTCGGGGTGGCCGTGGGGATATCGGTGGTTGCCCGTCCGCCAACTGCCCTGGCCGATGTACGCGAGTCCCAGTCCGACATCGAGATCGAGATTGGTGAGCACGGTTCCGGCCAGGCCGACCCGTTCGCCGGCCAGCAGGGGATCGTTGGGTCGCGTGTAGAGGCCCGACCCCACGTTGCCGGCTCCCTCGGGGCTGCCCGTCAGCAGTGAATCGTGCCAGACGAGTTCCATGTCGGTCCCCACGTCGAACTGGACTCCGTATTCCGAATGTTGCCAGTCGGTCCCGTCCGCGGCGTTACGGGTTCGCACGTCGAATCGACTGCGATGGAGGAGTGAGTCGGCCGCGATGATCATCGAACGATGTCGATACGTCTCGTCGGACCGAAGCATGCGACCTCCGCCGTCCGCATCCCTCAGCATGCCGGTCTCGTACTGGAAGGAGCCGCCGCGGAACCCCGCGGCGATCGCCTTGCCCGACCACTGGAGATCCTCGACCGGCGTCTGCAGGACGCGAATCGTCCACGTGTTCGTTCCCGCGAACTCTTCGATGTCCGGAACCTCGCGTCCCGGCATGAGCAACGGGTAGTCGCCCGCGCCCGAGTACTCGACCCAGGAACCGACCGGGATGCCTCCCGAAGCGACGGTGGTGTGGATCTGCCGCCAGCGGTTCGGATTCCACTGGAGCAGGTACCCCGTGTACATCCAGTTCCATTGCCCGAACTCGTTGATGCTGTCACCGACGATGGTCAGATTCGCCTTCGAACGGACGACGCCCTCGGCGAACTCGCCGAGGTTGACCTGGTTCTCCGGAAGCCCCATGCGGCCGATCGTTGTCCTGGGCCTGCTCGAAGGTCTCGAGATCCCGTGGTTTCGCGATTCGACACGGATGGAGTCACCACCATCGACTGGTCCGGTGAAGAGAAAGGACGTGAGGATCGCGACGAGTATGGACATTGGAAAAGCCTTCGGACCCCAGAACTTTAGGCCGAGAAAGCCGAAAGTCCAAGAATCGAAGGGGCATGGAACCTCCTCCGAAGGGTTTTGGTCGGCATGGTCCGGTATCGGACGCGTTCAATCTTCGAGGACGATGGCGTTTCGCCGTCTGAGCCGCCGCAAGCGGACATTCAGCGGCTCCGCGGATCGCTTCGAATCCAGTCCGCTCGCCATGACCTCCAGCATCTCGATGAGTCCGTGATAGTCGTCGACGCCGATGAACTCCGGTCCCACCTTCGCGGGACGTTGCCCGGCGACGACCTCGTCGATCGCCTGCATGTTGTGATAGTTCCCGAGCGGCAGGCAGAGGCACGTCGACTGGAAGCCGAATGCGGAGAAGGCGGTCGCCTCGCATGCGCCGCCCGCCATCAGCTTCCGCTGCCACTTGAACTTCGGCATCTCCGCCGCGTGGGTGGTCATCAGGGTCGAGATGTCGTTGGTGAGATCCGGGCTGAAGACCGTCATGCGGTCGCCGACCCGGACGATGGGGCCACCGTGGATCGGGCTCTCCGGGAAGGAACGACTGTTCTCGAGGCACACCAGTCGGGCGTTCTTCGGCACCAGGCCGTTGGTGGCGGCGCCGATCGCACCGACGAATCCGACCTCCTCGGCCACCGTGAACAACAGACCGACGTGTTCCTGTCCCTTCCGGGTGCGGATCCGGTCGAAGGCGCAGAGCGCGGCGGCCGCGGCGGCGAGGTCGTCGCACGCGTGCGTCTTCAGGAGCCTCTTCGCGCCCCGTCCGGTGATCTTCGCATCGGGGAACGCCCATCGGCCGATGTCGCCCACGGCGAGTCCGGGGTGGCGGCGAGACAGCCGCACGGTCACGGTCTTGAACGGGCAGGCGTCGTCGGGCTTCCGGAGTTCGGTGATGCGCCCGCGAACGTTCCCGTCATCGGCGTCGTGAAACTCGACTCGAGCGTCCTCGAAGTAGGGGTCGTGGACGCCGCCTCGGAACTCCGCTTCGACGGTCCGGTCGTCGACGACCTTCGATACCACGAACGCGGGATGGTCCAGGTGTGCGGTGATCAGGAGCGGGGCGGGACCGCCACGTCCACGGCCGCGGGTCTTGCGGGTGATGAGGAGGTTCCCGTCCGAATCCCGTTTCCATTCGAGCGTGCGACGGCGTTCGCCGAGCCAGCGGTCGAGATACGCCTGAACCCTGGACTCACGGCCGGCGGCGGTGGGAAGCGAGGTCAGTTCGAGCGCGATCTTCTCGTGGCGGCGGCGATCGGCGGCGGTGGGACGATTCTGATGGCGTGCGGTCATCGGGGCATCGTACGGTCCTCCGTCGGCTCGGGACGCGGGGCCGAACGCGATCACGGCGGCGATGGTCGTGACGAAGACGTACGCTCTTCGGCCATGCCGCTGCTCGACTGGATCGTGGTCTTCGGATATCTCGCCGTCGTGGCGATGATCGGCGTCGTCGCGAGCCGCCGTCACGATCGGGCGGATGCGTTCTTCCTCGCCGGTCGGTCGATCCCATCCTGGGCCGCATCGTTCAGCGTGGTGGCGACCGTGCTCAGTGCGGCGACCTTCGTCGGCATGCCGCAGCAGGCCTACCGCGGCGACCTGACCTACATGGTCTTCAAGTTCGCCGGGCTTCCGGCCTTGGTCGTGGTCGGGATCTTCTTCCTGCCCGCCTTCTATCGATCGACCCACGCGAGCATCTACGGGATCGTTCGTGAGCGATACGGCCCGGGGGCCGGAGCCGCGGCGGGGATCGGCTTCCTGATCGGTCGGCTGCTTGCGAGTGGTGCCCGTCTTTTCATGGCCGCGCTCGCGGTGTCGTGGGTCCTCTTCGGCTCCGCGGATCCGGGGCCACTGGCACTGACCATCGCGATGGTCGCGATCGGCACCGCGCTCTATGCGATCGCCGGAGGGATCCGGGCGATCATCTGGACCGACGTCCTGCAGGCGGTCGTGGCCGCGGTGGTGGGCGTCGTCGCGTTGATCGTCCTCTGGAATCTCGTCGATCGACCTCTGGACGACGTGATCGCGATGCTGCGGTCGGGCGGTGAGACCGGTCGGGACAAGCTGAGGATGTTCGACACGACGCCCGATCCCTCGAAGTCGTTCGGCGTCTGGAGCGGGTTGTTCGGCCTGCCGGTCTTCCTCGTCGCGGCGTATGCCGTCGATCAGGATCACGTGCAACGGCTGCTCGTCTGCAAGACGCCGCGCGACGGCCTCCGAGCCGGGGTCTTCAGCAATCTGATCGGCTGGCCGATCGCCTTCGTTTTCCTCGCGATCGGGCTGCTGCTCTGGGTCGAGACCCAGGTCCATGGCACCGTCCGGGTGGGTGCGGATGGCGATGACCGTGCCGTGATGATCCAGTTCATGCTCACCGAACTGCCGCTGGGAATTCGCGGCCTGATGGTCGCAGGTCTGCTCGCCGCCGCCATGAGCAGTCTCGACTCGGCCTTGAACGCGCTGGCGGCCACGACCATGAACGATCTGGTGCAGCCGTGGCGGGAACGCCGCGGAAAGGCACCGCTTGACGACCGAACCGTCACGCGGTGGAGTCGAGGCTCGATGGTCGGCTGGGCCGCGTTGCTCGCCGGCGTCGCGTTCGCGCTTTCGATCTGGCAGGTCAGAAGCGGAAAGACCCTGCTGGAATTCGCCTTGGGCGTCATGACCTACGCCTATGCCGGACTCCTGGGCGTCTTCGTCGTCGCCATGTTCACCCGGCGGGGATCAGGGCGTTCGGTCGTGGCGGCGTTGGTGGTCGGCGGGCTGGTGATTCTCTTCACCGATCGGAACTTCCAGGCGGCATTTGGAATCGACTCGTACCTCCCCGGCCTGGCGATCGGTTGGCGTCTGATACTCGGGGCGGGACTGAGTGCCGCGATCGCGGCGATACCTGCTTCTTCGGAATCACCGAAGCGATAGAAAGACCCCCGCAGTGGCGAGCATGTCGTCGCTGCGGGGGTTCTTGACATCCGTCACCGGCGTGGAGGCCGATGCGTCATCGGTTCATTCGCCGGCCCGCTTCATCCGGTCGAGCCGCTGCTGCATCTGCTCGCGGGTGATCTCACCGTTCTTCACCATCTCGGTCATCTTCCTGACGGCGGCGTCGTAGTCGGTTCTGGACCTTCGACGATCACCGGCCTTCTCGTCCTTCGAATCGGCCCGCTTCATGCGATCGAGCCGCTGCTTCATCTGCTCGCGGGTCATCTCGCCGTTCTTCACCATCTCGGTCATCTTCTTGACGGCGGCGTCGTAGTCGGACATGGACGTCCCGCTCGCGTTCTTCTCCTCGGCGGCCCGGTACCGCATCCACATCCGCTTCTCGCCTTCGGCGAACTTCGCGCGGGCGTCCGCTTCGCTCATCTCGCCGGCCGCGACCTTCTTGCGGAGGTCGGCGCCCATGGCCCGGACACGTTCTTCGATCTTCGCTTTCAGTTCGTCGA
>Ga0315320_10005801_pt1 | contig 10084 bp, 9 predicted proteins | sample M140m21515metaG_FD_203458 | JGI IMG/M metagenome (GOLD analysis project Ga0315320, IMG submission 203458) | Ammonia-oxidizing marine archaeal communities from Monterey Bay, California, United States - M1 40m 21515 | ecosystem: Environmental > Aquatic > Marine > Coastal | place: USA: California...
CCAGATGAACTGATCGAGGACTTGAGCGATACTGAATCGGTCCACTACGACCTCCGTAAATATGATGGCCAAGTGGACTGGTACTTCAGTTCGGGAACCCAGTTTGGGAGTGGATTCTCCAACGAGAACTCCATGAATTTCATCACAGAAAAGAGCTGCCGCTGGTTCTAAAAGCATGGTTTTGGCCAACCCGAGGTACCCTATACACATGAACCCTCGTCTGGCATTGGTATTGGCGGGAGGTGGAGCACGGGGCGCTTATGAAGCCGGTGTGCTGCGCTTCATCCTCAAAGATCTGCCCGCACGTATCGGCCACCCCATTGCTGCAGATCTGATCTGCGGTACATCCGTCGGCGCCATCAACGGATCGGCCATCGCCGCATGGAATGGTGAGCCGGAAGGGCCCACCGAGTTGTCTAATTTCTGGAATGAGCTGTCGGTCTCCGATGTCTACCGCTTCGAAGCGCTCGACCTTCTTCGGTCTCCCGTACGAATGATGCGTGGACCCGCCAGCGATGAAATGGCTTGGCTTGACGCACGCCCCTTACACGCCCTGATGGCCAGCCGATTCCCATGGGAACAACTCTATGAGGTGATTGATAGTGGACGACTACACGCCCTGGTTCTGACCTCCACAGAGGTCATTACAGGTCGTTGTGCACAGTTTATCGATGGCCAAATCGAAGCCAGTTCGATGGAAGAACACCAAGGCATCCGGCGCGTGTTTGAACGAATTGACCATCGCCATGTCTTGGCATCCTGTGCAATTCCATTCCTATTCCCACCGATCGATATCAATGGTACGCCGATGGTCGATGGCTCTTTGCGGCAAAACACACCCCTCTCTCCAGCCCTTCGCATGGGGGCTGAGCATGCGCTGGTGGTTGGTACCCGCGTACCCAAGCCCATTCCACCACTCACCCCCGCCGATGAGGCCACCAAACCATCGACGGGGTTCTTGCTGGGTAAAGCATTGAATGCCCTACTTCTGGACCCGGTCCATCAGGACCTCGCACGGATTGATCTGATCAATGAAATTTTGACTGCGGGCTCAGATGTGTACGGTCCAGACTTTGTCGACCGACTCAACGTAGCCCTCGGAGACCGGCTTTCTAGACGGCTTCGGCCAATCAACACCTTGTGTATCCATCCATCTGAGGACTTGGGGCGAATCGCCGCTCAAATCTGGGACCCCCAGAAAATTGAAGCCACGCGAGGCACCCGCTTCTTACTCTCGACCGTTGCCGGAGAGTCTGAAGAGGCGGACCTACTCTCCTATCTGTTGTTCGATGCCAGTTTCACCGCGGTCATTGAGGACCTCGGCTACCAAGATGCTTGTGCTCGAGAATCGGAAATCATCCGCTTCCTCGAACAATGCTTCAAGGAAGCTGATTCGTAATGTTGAGCACATGCAGTTGGCGCCAATCGGCACCCGCCTTCGGCAAGGCAGTGAATGCCAGATAGGTCTGGCCGTCAACCGTTATCACCGAGGGCTCTCCCGCGGCCACCAGGTCGGAATCAATCCGAATGGTCCGACTGCCATCCACTTTACTCATGAAAATCTTGTGTGACTGCTCGGGATCGGACACCCCATATGACACCCACTGGGCATCGGGCGTAAGGGCTGGCTGCGCCCGAAGCGGCAAGCGTATGTTCTTGGCCAGAACCGATTTACTGCCTACGGTCGACGATGATGCAATGTCCCACTGGTCATCGCCACGTTCGTTGGAGAAAAACAGAATGGTATCTCCCGCCCAAGTTGGGCGAGATTGGTCCCCATTGCCACCCACCCAAGGGCGAGAATTGGCTCCCTGAAGGACAAACATGTCTTCACCACCCCGATTCTTACGAGAGTATGCAATCTGTTCGCCATCCGCGTGAATCGCGGGTGCCATTTCGGAAAATGGACTGGTCAGCATGCGGGTGACCGAATTGGTACCCCGGTCCCAAACATGGATATCGCCGGAACCAGACACATCGGACACAAACACGACCCGTCGACCATCCGGTGAAATCGCTGGCCACGACAAATCACCCTTGATCTGGGACCCGGTAATGAGTTCACTGGCTCCTTGAGTACCGGGCGACAGTAAAAACAAGCGTGTCGTCCCTCCCGCATTGCTCCCTTCAAATATGAGGGCCCCCTGTGGATGCCAAACCGCAGCACCCGCCACTGTTCCTCCACTGGAAAAGGAGGACCGGGCTCCAGGAAGCTGGGCCTTGGCCGGCGCACCCTTGGGCGAACCACTCATCATCTCAACCACATATAAATCGTTGGTACCTTCATAGTCATTGACTTCAAAAGACAACCAACGACCATCAGGAGACCATGTAGGATTGAACACATGGCCAGCGGCGGTGTGCTGCACTTCTGCCGCTGAAGCGATTGAAAGACTGAACCAAGCGCCCAGGATTACTGCCAACATCCTTCTCATCCATCACCTTCCTGGCCTGCTGGGCCCACAGTGAACCCCAAAGAACCGAATGGATACAACCGAGTTGTATCCGACAATGCACCCGCATTCAGCGTGACTGCACCCTCAAAATTACCAAATTCCATGACACCAAATGCGGCACTAAACGTTCCACCCGCGGCCCGAATCTGCCCCGTCATACGGGAATACCGCAGCGTAGATTCTGTACCACTGACGGCCCCACACTCCGAACTATTCGGCTGGTCCAGACATGTTTGACTGATACCGGTCACCTGACCGCTGCCGATACCGTACATCAGTCCGACCGCTGTCCATACTGGACCGAAGCGGGCCGTGCCCATCACGGCACCAAAACCCATGTGCAGTTGATCGGTCTCAACATCAAAGCGGGCCAACTCCTCGAGGCGCCCATCTTTGTCCCCGGGTGAGCCCGACAACCCCTGGTAGCCGGCCTGAAGCATGACACCGAAAGGACCGCCCACACCCATTTCCCAGCCAGCCGCTAGGCGACCACCAAGGCCGCTGAAATCACCTGGCTGAACTCCGCCTTGAGCGTCTGTCGCTTGCGTCCAACCCAATCCAAAATCTGCGCGGGGACCCATATAGGTAAAACGGAATGGTTCTTTTTCTCCGGCAGCACGCGTGGTGACTTGCCCGCCGCCCCGTTTGTCTAGGTCCAAGACAATCGTAGACCCGCCAGGTATCACCGTGAAGGTACTGCTTCCAAACGTGTAGTCACCCGAAGGCAACAGCCCGTTGTACGAGCGCCCCTCGGTGATTCTTTGCTGGGCCATGCCTATCGTGGAGCGCTGATCAGGCTGCAGCGGCATCACCGCAACTGCAAGATTCGCCTCTCCTTTGTATCGTTCAGGGATGATGAGTTCGACCTCGCCATACTGACGCATGACATCCGAAATCCAGTTTTCTACATCCGGATTGGATTGAACACTTTTAGCCCGCAGCAACCGTCGATAGACCAAGGTGACATTGCCAAGTTCGCGGGCCGCCTGGGCAGCCAGATAGTGGTCATCAAAGGTCAGTTCCACATCCTTGCGCTGCAGTGTCTCCATCGTCCTGTAAGAGCGGTCTACACCACGCCAATGACCGCGTTTGGCCAGCTTGCTCATCTCTTCGGCCAATCGAACATGCTCTCCTTGTGCTTCGGCCTTGGAGACAGCAAACGACTCCGATGGCGAAACCAAGGCCAGAGCAGCGGTACACCCCAGAGCGCGTATCAATTTGGTGTTCATTCTTCGCCCTCTCCTGCCGGCAAGTCTTCGACCGTCACCTCATCATGACAGACGGGAGCCTCATTCGGGTCGCTTTCCCAATCATCGAGGGCGTCAAAGTCCGGAAGTGGGCCTGCCCAAGGGTCAAAAAGCACCTTCGAATACGGGTGCTGTGGCGCATCGTCTTTGGCATTCAGTTCCTCCACCACTCGGCCATGAAGCATGACAAGAATTCGGTCACACCACTGGGTTGCTTCCGACATGTCGTGCGTAACGATGATGCAGGCAGACTCCTTGGGCAGATTTCCCACCAATGCCTGCAATACATCTTCTCGTCGTTCGGGATCCAGGCCGGATGTCGGTTCATCCGCAACCACCAAGCGGGGCTCTAAGGCCAGGACCCGAGCCAACGTGACGCGACGCTGCTCACCACCCGACATTTCACGAGGCAACGCTTCCGTTCTCGACTCCAAACCCAACCGAGTCAACATTTCCAGCCCCTGTACCCGGGCTTCCTGTGCATCCAGCCCACCCAACACCCTCAGTGTCTCTTCGACATGTTCGAGTGCCGTCTGCTGGGGGTCAAGCGCAGCCATCGCATCCTGGGGTACATACTGGTAATCCACCCGTTTTGGACGTCGTTTACTCTCGGGTAAATCGTCCCACCGGACTCCCTCAATCCAAACGCCCCCCTCTGACGCGGTCTCCAAGCCCAGCACAATTCGAGAAACTGTGGTCTTGCCTGAGCCCGATTGTCCGACCAGTGCCACGACCTCACCGGGATTCACCACAAAGTCTACACCCCGCACAGCAGGTACCGAACGGCGCGAACTCCACGGCCAGGCACCACTCTCTTCGAATGTTTTGTGGAGGTTCCGTACTTCAACGATGGGTTGACTCATTCACCACCCCCAGAGAGACGAACAACATCGTCAGCCATTCGGGCAACGGTGTCTTCATGATGACTGATCAACAACAATCCAGCCCCGTGTACCTTGCACACGTCCACCAACAGCTCCACCACTGTGCGGCGGAGCACCGGGTCTAAGCCCGTCTCTGGTTCATCTGCAATGACCAAGCGAGGCTTTGGCGCCACCGCTATCGCCAAGGCTGCCCGTTGAGCCATCCCACCAGACAGGGAGCCGGGCAATGCACTGGCCACCTCTGGACCCAATCCAACATCATTGAGAATAGACCCAATCTCAGCGCTCAGGTCCTCGGGCGGCGTATCTCGACGTTCGATGGCCAATTGAAGCTGGCGACCAACCGTACGGCCGGGGTTCAGTGCTGAGCTTGCGGCCTGAGGCGAATAGGTAAAATACGAACCCCGCAACGCACGGGTGTCCGCGAGCAACTTGGCTTGGGCCTGTTGGCCGCCACCATGCAGCCCGGCAAACCAATCCTTTTCCGCATCCAACTCTGGATACCGGAGTTCTCCCCGAACCAAGCCAGGCACAACATCGATAACCCCCATACTGCATCGAGCCGTCAACGATTTACCGGATCCCGAAGGACCGATAAGCGCTGTCACGCGACCGGGCTGAACGACCATGTTTACACCTTCGACCAGCATCCGCTCATCGGTACGAATCGCCAAATCCTTTAGTTCTATCAGCGCAGTCATCGTGCCCTCGCAGCGCGACCAATGGCAATCGCAGACATGGCCACCAGACCCAACAAAAGCAGCCCCAGCACAAGCGCATGCCCAGAGTTGTAGTCCAAACTCGGAATGAGAGATGGGTACCCCAACTTTAGGAGGTCAGCCCAACTCTTGAGAGAGTCCGCATGGGTGAACGATGGCTGATTTTCCGCCAATGCAAGATAGGACAATGCAATTTCAAGGAAGGCGACATGCATCATGGTTTCAGCACCCTGACGAACCACCACGGGCCGAAGGTTGTAGCCCACAACATGAACCAGAAAGATTCGGCTGGCGCTGTAGCCGTGCGCACGAAGCGCCTCTACAAAACGGGAACCACCGAGTCGCTGCGCTACGGCTGCAGCCTCGTCCATGGCACCCGGAGCCGCCAATAGGGCCCACGTCCACGCCAAAGGAAAGAGTGAGCGATGCTCACGGGGCAGCAAAAGCGCCACCACAAGAATGACGACCATGCGAGGCAACGCCCCCACAATCTCCGTGACCCATTGAATCCATGCATTGACGCGCTCGGATCCGGAGCAGCGAAGCAGTCCACCCAAAACACCAAACAAAGCCACCAGTACACCGGCACTCAGTGCAGGGAGCGCCAGTACTCGGGCACCCTGGGTTGCATAGTCCACCAACGAGCGGCCGCGTGTATCCGTGCCAAATGGCATGACCTCGAACGGTGACTTCAGCACCCTATCGGGCTCAATAGTTCCCAAATGCTCGGGTGCGATTGCAGCGGCAAGCATCAACAGACCGATACTGATTCCCGCCCAAATCAATGCCCAACTACGGTTCATGGGCGCACCTGTATTCGTGGTGAACGACGTACATGGAGTGCGACCAACGTTTCAAGCACCGCCTGAGCCACCAACAATACGGAACTCACTACGGCAAACAAGGTCGCCGCAGCCAACACGACCCCAAAGTCTTGCCGGAGGGTTCCGCCCCACAGCAAAGAACCGAGCCCATCAATCCGAAGAATGACTTCTACAATCACACTGCCAGACAACAAGTGGACGATTCGTGCGCGCATTTGACCAATCAGGGCCGGCGCGACATTCGGCAGCGTGTTCTCGATGGGGAGTTCACCTCGAAGAATTGCGACCCCCACATACCTCTGCTGATTCTCGGTATCGAAGGTCGAACGTGTTCCCAATACCGCACCACTGAAAGCACCGTCTGCAATACCAAGAACCCCTGCACCCACAGCGAGCCGGGCAAACTGCCCCGACGATGAGAATGAATCAAAACCGTAGGTCAGCTCGATGAAAGCGGCACCAAGTAGGGCAAGAACCAGTGCGGGAACCAGTCCTATGAATCGAATGGCCGGATCGGCCTGCCGAGGGAGTGTGCCTTTGGCCGCAAGGACCCCGCCCGTCACCACCACCACCGTAGCCAACAAAATCAATGTAAGGGTGGTGGGAATGGCCGCCGTCAGCAGTCCGAGCACCGGTAAGCCTTGGTGAAGCCGCCAAGAGTTTCCAAACTCCAGCTTCGCGGCATCGATGAGCCACCCCAAGAAGAACTGTACTGCGCCCCCATCCAAGTTCCAGCGACGAGCCAACGCCTCTGTACCGCCACAGATATTGGGGGGACAGATCAGACTAGCGGGGTCTCCAGGTAAGGACCAAATAAACCCTGTGATTACCGCAGGCACAACCATAGGCAGCAACATCGCAGCCAGCAGTCGTACGCATGGTCGAATCCACCAGCGGTTCACAGACACTCCCCCGTGACGGCGCTATCCGTCGACCGACCAGGAGTCGATTTCAGTGAAGTAATAGTAGGGCGCAACGATATTTCCACGCACCTCGGTTCGCCACGCACTCTTGGTGTCCAGTTTCCACAAAAACAGGTACGGAAGCTCAGTGCTCAAGATTTTATGGAGCTTATGGTACGCATCCCGCTGCTCCGTATCCGTCACAGCATCATCGTACTCTTTCAGTACAGCATCGACCCCAGCATTGGCATAGCGGAACATGTTTTGCCGTCCAGAGCTGCTGAAGAGTTCATTGACCTCTTCCACCAAACCAAAGGACCATTTCCCAATCACCAGGTCGAAGTCGGCCTTGCCAGCCATGACGCTGTTGTCCCACTCATCCGCACTGATTTTGCTGGTCAGGCGGTCAAACCCTGCCGCACCCAACTGGTTTGCGACTTGACTCAACAGATCTGGGGCCTCGTGGTCGAGGTTGGCCAGCATCCCTACGCGAAGTGTGATCGGTTCGCCATTCGCATGCCAACGACCACCCAGTTTTTCGAGCCCAGCGGACTTGAGCAAGGCTTCCGCCTTCGACAGGTTGGCAGCCGCTTGTACTGGAACCGAAGCATTGTAGTAGGGGCTTGAACGAACAAAGGGCCCAGAAATGAACTCACAGGGACTGTTCTTCTCGCCTGGCTTCACCCCAATGGAATACTGGCGCAGCTCGGTTCGATTCAACACGTAGTTCAACGCCTGCCGCACTTTCACATCGCTCAGGGCAGGATTGTTGGTATTCACGGAGACATACCACCAACTACGCAAGTCGTATGACTTCATCGAGACATCGTCTGAAGCCGACAGATCCGGGCGCTGGGGTGGAGGAACGACGACGATTCCCTGCACATTGTTGTTGATCAAGGTCTTGGTCTGAACCAACGGGTCTCCACCTTCCTGCAGCTGCATCTGTACAAGCTTCGGCTGATGGTGAACATTGGCAAACGCATCAAACGTAACCATTCGAAGACCGCGCTTTCCATTGAACGGGCCCGTACCAATCGGACGAGCCGAAAACTGCAGGTCCGGGGAAATGGCCGTCGAAGAGAACTCGCTTGCTGGTAAAATGGGAAAGCTGAGGCGCTCACGTGGGTTTGGAAGTACCCGCTTGAAGCGAATCAATGCCGTCTGCGGTCCCCGCGCATCACACGCCGCGATGAACTCGCGGTAGTGGGCTGCTACCGGACTCGGCGTTCGACTATCCAGCATCGCTTTGATGGTGAAACAAAGGTCCTTAGAAGTCAGCGTTTGGCCATTGTGCCATCTCACCCCTGTCTTGAGGGTGACCTCTACTGCACGACCGGCTTCCGCCACTTGGTACTTTTGCACCACGCGACTTCGCAACTCATTGGTGATCGCATCGTGAAACCACAAGCGGTCAAAGACCAACTCCGTTGCCCGATAATCCGCCATAGTCTTTGCATACAGCGGGTTTAGAGACATTGGAATGCTCTCTTCAAAATAGGCCAGTGTGGCACCGGTCCCCAGCGTGGCCAGGGTCAGTCCTGTCAGCGCTCGAATCGCGTTCTTAAACGCCATGGGGTTTCTCCTCGTCTCAGCCGTTAGTGTACAGGGGTTGTTGGAGCTGCGTTTCGACTTCGCCGCAGATGAAGCGCCTCAAGAGGCGCTCTGGCTGCAGTCAATGCCGGGTAGCTCGAGCCAAATTGATGAAGCAAGTCTTCAGGACGCATGGGGTTTCGATTCCCAGCATCCCATGCGGCAACCGAAATTGCGAAAACCGGATCGATGCCGACTGATTCCATGCGCTCCAGCGCATTCAGGCGAAGGATTCCCGCGTCTCGATATTGATCATTTACATCCGCGACAACCATCCCGGCCATCAACACCGCAATGCGAGCGCGGATTGCAAAGGGTCGATGAAACCCTTGCTGACCACCACCGATGTCCGCCATGGCGGCAGCCAGTTGTTTCTGGACCGCAAATGCAGAATCCATCACACTCTGGGGCACCACTTGGCCGTCTTCGATCGATGAAGCGAGGGCGGCGGCCAACACACTCCGGTCTGACCAGGCAGAAACTGCCGCCACACCGTCCGCGGAGGCCGCAGCAATAAAGCCTGCATCTGCAGCCGATAAGTCAGCCGAGCCAAAAAGCCATGCATCGTCTATCGGCAGCGCCGCTTGCGCCGGTGCTTTTGATGGCTGGACCATGTAGCGAAAATCCATCTGTTCCAACACCGCCCCATCCGTTTCCGGAGCGATGGCTTCTGCAGCAGCGGCATGCCAAGCCGCGCGCGCCAACAGCACAGTTGGGTCGTTCACCTTCATGGGCAGGGCTTTCTCAGAGCGTTCATTGAACTCAAAGTGTGGAGTGTCAGCAACAGGGGGCTGTTCTCCAGGTGTCACCTCACCCAAAGAACCTGAAATGGTGCTCAATACACCCAGCGCTGGAATCTGACCATCCTCTTGAATCACCGTGCTCCATTGTGCGGATCGAGCCGCAACTGCACTGCCTGCAGGAACTGCAGCAAAGTGTACCCGGGCCTTTTCATACTCGCCGCGAATCACCGATGAGACACCCAAAACGTAGGCCATTTCTTCCGGATCGGTGTCGACCGCATCCGCACCATAGGCCTCTACTGTGGCGTTGGCCGCCAGCAATGCGCCTTGTGAATACATTTCGGACAGTTGGTGGTGAACCCGGGCCATTCCGCGCGCATGCTTTGTTTGAGCGAACGCACCCAATGCCTCGTTGAGTTCATACTCAAAAACATGGCGCCAGCCTGGGTGGGTCTCAAATGGAGACCGCGCCTCATCGTTGGCCATTCGAGCCGGCCACGATTGACTCAACAGTCGCCCATCGACGGCAGCAACAATCTCTGTATTGACGGCAGCGCCCTGTTCTGGGGACTCATTTGAGCAAGCCCCCAGACTCATCGCAATCAATACCGAGCAACAGAGTCGAATCATGAGGGACAAAACTCCGTATTTCCACTTGCGGACACACACGCGGCCATGGGCTGGGACGTATCCTTACCGGATGCTTTGGCGTAATC
>Ga0315320_10005804_pt1 | contig 10081 bp, 10 predicted proteins | sample M140m21515metaG_FD_203458 | JGI IMG/M metagenome (GOLD analysis project Ga0315320, IMG submission 203458) | Ammonia-oxidizing marine archaeal communities from Monterey Bay, California, United States - M1 40m 21515 | ecosystem: Environmental > Aquatic > Marine > Coastal | place: USA: California...
TGGTCTTTGAGTTGAGTTTATCAAAATTGACCATTACTAAAGGAACAATTAAAGGATCCAATTTTGAATGGATAATCATTTTAAAAACACCTGCTTTAAAATCACCAGGGGAATCTTCTGTAGAGAACGATTTGCCTTCGGGATTAATAATGAGATTCTCTCCATTTTCCAATGCTATTTTTGACTGCAGATAAAACTGTTCTTTCCAATTTTTCATGTGTGTTGGGGTCACATTTTTAGGCAAGAATTGTTTTGAATACACTTTAATAAAGCCAAATTTATCATAGTAGGTATTGTGTGCATTTTCAGAGGGGAGTCCATGCCTGACCACTCTTAATCCTGGGGTATTGTAGTAAGTATAGGATATAAGACTACTGATAAAATGACTGTCTAAGGTAATTTGAAAATCGTTTTCTAGAATGTATTCTTTGTTATTCGCTATGTGATTGTAAATAAACACTACACCCGTTTCAGGGGGTAGGTTTTCGGTTCCCCTAAGGTCAAATTTGTTTGAAGCAAATAATTCTTTTGAAAGTTTAGCAGCTTCAACTCTAGCGTCAGCTTTAGAAGAATAGGACTTAGAAACTACTTTTTGATAGTATTGTTCAAGAGAATTTTTAAAATGGAGTTCGTTCAAAACTAGTCTCTGAAAATTAAATTGATAAAATGTCTATTCGCCTCCGCCACCACCAGCATCGCCACCACCAGCATCGCCACCACTAAAATCACCTCCATCAGACGAACTACCGGCATCGTAAATTGGGAAAAAACCAGAATCAGAAGAATTTATGGTATTAATATTCATCTGGAATTCATCGATCACAAAGTAAATTTCTTTTGGATCTAGTTTTGAATCAAGTTTGGTTTCAGTCAAAGCTCCTGTCTTTAAATTTAAGCTTACTGTTTTCTTTTTTGAGAATAAATAGATTTTTTTGTTGATTAGAGCCATCTTTGGACTGGTCCATCTGAACCCTGTTTTTACCCGAAAGTTTTCAACTCCTGTCTTGAGCGAAATGGACACAACCTCCTTGGTTGTATCTAAAAAGATGATTGAATCACTGAAGATATGGACATTGTATAATACCTTAGCAATCTTCCATTTTATGTGACCTGTTTCATAATCTACCATAGAGGTAGATATAGATCCCCAACTGCTGGTTAAAACAAAAATAAAATTTTCAATTCTTGAAATCCCTAAAATTTTATCTTCAAAAGCGGTATTCCATTCTTTTTTTTGATCATGACTATTGTATTTAAACAATTCCTTTTTTTCACTGACTATAATGATGCCTTGTTGTTTCATTTCATTAGTTTTTGGTTAAAGACTGATTTAAATGATCTGAATTTTAATTATCTAATGAGCTGTAAACGGCTCTCCTAAATTCTTTTTGAATATCGAAAGAAAATTCCCTTGCTCTTGTCATAAATAATCCGAAAAGATTTTTTTCTTGGTCAATCCAAAAGTGGGTATTGTGATATCCTGACCAGCCAAAGATTCCCTTGGAACTATTTGCACCATCAAGGAGTGGATCCGATAAAACAAATAAGGAATAGCCATAATCAAAGGGATCATTAGAAACTGTGGAGTAGGATTGGGTCATTTCGTCAATACTTTCTTGTGAAATAATTCTAGTTCCATTATAGACGCCACCATTAACTAACATTTTACATAGATGTGAATAATCAGCCATGGTTGAGGTCAGTCCCTCTCCTCCAAAATATGCTTTATTATTTATGTCATAGGTTAATTCGTCAAGATCATTTGTATATCCTTTGAGTGATCCATTGTTTATATAGAGAGGCTGAAATCTTTCTCGATCGCTAGCTGTCAGATAGAATTTAGTATCTTTCATTTGTAACGGGTCAAAAATTTCATCCTTTAAATACTCATAAAATGTTTTTTTTGTAATCACTTCGACGATTCGACCCAAGATGGCCATATTAATACCGTATAAGTAATTAGACCCCGGTTCAAATTCTACAGGATGATTTGCAACATCCTCACTGAACTCGTCTAGGGTATTATATTTTACAGTACTTGTAAAAAATTGTGGATTACTGTAGTAACCGTATCCAGAACGATGCGTTAAAAGGTGAAATATAGTCAATGCATTTTTACACCTGTAAACAGATCCATCTGGATTTTTACATCTTAGGTTCTTAAATTCTGGAAGATATTTGGAAACGTTATCCTCAAAGTCAATAAGCCCTTTTTCTTTCAAGGTCATCATGGCAACTATAGTTATGGGTTTTGACATCGACCAAATCGGAAAAATGGAATTAGTGTTGATCGCTTTTCCTTTAGAGTGAAAACTGTTTTCTATATGGTGATAAATTTCCTGTCCGTCCTGCCAAACCATGGCGACATTACTTCCTGTAATTTCATTTTGAATTAGTTTTTTTTGAAATGAATTTATTTCTACAAATTGGGAAAATGTTAACTGAAAAATAAAGAGAGAGACTGGGAAAAATAGTTTTTTCATTTGGCTTATATTAAGTTGTAAATACATGTGATTTATTCGTTTGTTTGGATTAGGGATTGGTAAGTTGCAACTTTAAGGTCCTCTCTTAAACTCCATGGAGAACCCATTAATTGGATCATTGACACCACAACTAGGTCCTCCACAGGATCAATCCAAAAAACGGTTCCTGCTGCTCCGCCCCAATTATATTCTCCATCGCTACCAATTACTCTGTTGTTGGTGCTATTGGTTACGATTCCAAAACCGAGTCCAAAACCAAACCCATCAGACTGTGCCTTAGATAGAGGATTTTCTCCAGAGTTAACGGTATTGGTTAAACTTCCTTCGAGGTGGTTTTTAGTCATGAATTGAACAGTTTTAGGACCTAAAATTCGTTTTCCATTATAGATCCCACCATTTCTTAGACATTCAGTAAAAATCATATAATCCATCGCAGTAGAAACTAAACCTCCACCCCCTGAATACAGGCTTACTTTTTCATAATTACTCATTGCACTGTTCGGGTCAATCGGGAGGGTTTTGGGGGATTTCGTAGAAGCGTCAAAATAATGATTGGGTAAAAAACGGTCTGATTTATTTTTTGGGACTTCAAAAAAGGTATCCTTCATTCCTAAAGGGTTAAAAATATGATCTTGAAAATAATCTTCTAACGATTTTCCAGACAGGCGTTCAACTATCAATCCAGTTAAATCAACCGCAATTGAATAATGCCACTTTGTTCCGGGTTCAAACTTTAAAGGAAGCGCAGCAATCTTTTCTGTAAAATCATCTAAATCTTTTGATTCCCAAAGTTTTGCCTCACCATACTTCTGATCTACCATGTCATTTGGATTGAATCCGTAGGAAAATCCAGCTGTGTGGGTAAGTAATTGCTGCATTGTCATTTTTTCTTCAGAAGAAACGACTACACCTTTATCATTTAATACTTTAATATTTTCAAATTCAGGAATAAATTTTGTCACGGGATCGTTCAAATGAAATTTACCCTCTTCGTAAAGTTGCATAGCTGCTACAGCAGTTATTGGCTTGGTCATGGAGTAGATTCGGAAGAGATCATCTTTTTTCATTTTTGACTGATCATCAGCACCTCGATTACCAAAAGCTTCATAATATACAATTTTTCCATTCCTTGACACCATGGTAACAATGCCAGGAACCTTATTTGATTTTACATATTCTTCTGAAAGACTGGTAATTCGATTGATCCTTTGGGAAGAAATACCAACTTTTTCAGGAGTGACTTCTTCTAACTGAGCAAGGGCACCCATCGCAGTAAAGAAAAATAAAAGAAAGAGATTTTTTTTCATGACGTTTGATTTACAGTTTGACTAAAAGTGGCATGAAAATATAAAATTTAAAGGGAGTATGCTAATTGTAAAGGACTTCAATAATAATTTCATTTCGACGATTATAAAATTTATAGGGGGAATTATATCCTAAGACAATAGGGTTGCCAATGACCTTGATTCCCAATTCTTCAAGAGACCCTTTGAGTAGATTGGTATAATAGTCTACTTTATTTAAATTAGAATAACCCCCGTATTGGATTACAGCGAAGTAAGCTTCTTTTGATTGAATAATTTCTACATTTTTATTTCTTGGACTGGGGGGTTTCTTTAAGTTGCCTGGCAATACAAACGCCATTTTATTTTTGTCTTTAGTTTGTTCCATGTGAACAGGAGTGGTCATTGCAATTTTAAGATTGGATTCGTTTGCCCCTGAAATATATCGAAACAATTTTCTAAAATTTTGGGTTGAGCCAGGGCTACTTTCAGTCTGTGCCATAATAACCGATGGATAGTATCTCAGCTCGAAATCGTCGTAGTTTTTAAGAAGTTCATACGGTTGGGTTTCATAGCCTTGTATCATAACTAAAAAAATTAAATAGGAAAAAAAATGCACTACTAGAAATTTCAAATCAAATTCAAGTTAGTGAATTCAATAAGGATGTAATGAGTAAACGCAGTGAAACATTTTATAAATAAAAGCGAAAGTAGGTGATAAATGGGTTCCTAATGTCTATTTTTGCCATGTAGGGCTTCACACCCTACTTTTTTAAAAGGGTAACAAGGCTATGGTTGGCTTGAATTACCCTTTTATTTTTTTAAAAGGTTGTGGAAGTCGTTCTATTGTGTATTTTTAGTGTTGCAGAATAACTTAAACGAAAGCAGTTGAAATGGCTATATTCAATCTAAAAGGGAAGACGGCAATAATTACAGGAGGGGGAAGCGGTATAGGAAAAGCAATTGCAAGCACTTTTGCAGAAAATGGAGCCTCAGTTCATATTTTAGAATCAGACTTAAATGCTGCTAACCAAACACTCAACGAAATTCAAAAATCAGGCTTTAAAGCGATTGCTCATTGCGTGGATGTTTCAAAATACGAACAAGTACTTGATGTTGTTCAGGGTATAGGATCACAAGAATCTGTAGATCTTTTGGTTAATAATGCTGGGATAGCACACGTTGGAACAGTTGAATCAACTGAGGAAGCAGATTTTGACCGATTATATAGCGTCAATGTAAAGGGAATTTTCAATTGCGTAAAAGCATGTATCCCTTTGATGAAAAAAGCAGGAAAGGGATCTATACTGAATATGGGCTCAGTCGCGGCTTCAGTAGGGATCAAAGATCGCTTTGCATATTCAATGACCAAAGGGGCTGTATTATCTATGACTTATTCTATAGCCAAGGATTATTTAGCTTCAAATATTCGTTGTAATTCTATTTCACCTGCTCGAGTACACACTCCTTTTGTAGAGGGCTTCATCAAAAAAAATTATCCTGGACAAGAAGATGAAATGTTTGAAAAACTTTCAAAAACACAACCTATTGGCAGGATGGGTACACCAATCGAAATTGCCTCACTTGCCTTATTTTTATGTTCAGATGAGGCAGGGTTTATTACAGGAACAGATTATCCTATAGATGGAGGATTTATAAAATTAAACGGAAAATAAAGATTTAATAGAATGAAATTAATTCGATTTGGAAATAAGGGAAATGAAAAGCCAGCAATTCAACTTCAAAATGGTAAACGTATCGATGTTAGCAGCTTTATAACGGACTACGATGAAAATTTTTTTGGAACTGGTGGAATACAAAGACTCCAAGCTTGGTTAGAAAACAACCAATCGAAATGTCCTGAAATAAATGAAGACATTCGCTTAGGAGCGCCTGTAGCACGTCCTTCTAAAATAGTATGCGTAGGGTTAAATTATGCCAAACATGCTGAAGAAAGCGGAATGGAGCCTCCAAAAGAACCGGTTTTATTTTTTAAAGCAACCTCAGCTATTGTTGGGCCTCATGATGATATTGTTATACCCAAAGGGAGTGTTAAAACTGATTGGGAAGTTGAACTGGCTATTGTCATTGGAGCAAAAGCCTCATATGTAAGTGAAAAAGAAGCATTGAATCATGTGGCAGGATATGTACTTCACAACGATGTGAGTGAACGTGAATTTCAGATAGAGCGTTCCGGCCAATGGGTAAAGGGAAAAAGTTGTGATACTTTTGCACCTCTAGGGCCATTCATTGCTACTCCCGATGAGGTGGGTAATCCAAATAATTTACGACTGTGGTTAAAATTGAATGGTCAAACCATGCAAGACAGTAATACTTCTGATTTTATTTTTAATGTGCAAGAGGTAATCAGTCACATAAGCCAATTTATGACCTTACTCCCTGGAGATATTATTTCCACCGGGACACCTTTTGGCGTAGGTTTAGGGCTAAATCCCCCAAAATATTTGATCCCCGGTGATGAAGTTGAACTAGGAATCGAAGGTTTGGGGATTTCAAAACAAAAAGTAGTTGCATATTCAGCAAAAGTATGAGAATAGATTCCCATCAACACTTTTGGAAGTTTGATAAATCCAGACATGCCTGGATAGATGATTCAATGGTTGTCCTCAAAAGAGATTTTCTTCCTAACGATTTAGAAACTCATTTAGACCAGCATTCTCTTGACGGTTGTGTATTAGTTCAAGTAGATCAGTCAGAAGCTGAAACAGAATATCTACTTTCCTTGGCAGCTCAACATTCATTTATCAAAGCAGTAATTGGATGGGTAGATCTAGGCGCAAAAAATGTGAACGACCGCTTAAGGTTTTATGCTCAAAACCCTTATTTCAAAGGTGTAAGACATATTGTTCAGTCTGAAAAGCCTGATTTTCTTTTGGGGGCTGACTTTCAAAATGGAATTAGTAAGCTGGAAAGTTTAAATCTTACGTTTGATGTTTTAATCTACCCGAGTCAGTTGGAATCAGCAATCCAACTCGCTACTTCATTTCCAAATCAAAAATTTGTCTTGGATCATTTAGCCAAACCCTATATTAAAGATCAGAAAATTTCAGATTGGAAAGAAAAGATTCAACGATTAGCATTATCACCTTTTGTGTCATGTAAAATTTCAGGACTGCTTACTGAAGCAGATCTTAATCAATGGGAAAAAGACGATTTTATTCCCTATTTGGATATCGTCTTTGAGGCTTTTGGTGAAGATCGTGTCCTTTTTGGATCTGATTGGCCAGTTTGTCTTCTTGCTGGGACTTACGATGAGGTTCTTGATTTGGTTTCCTCTTATTCAGCAAGTTTTTCAGAAGAAAAAAAGAAAAAGCTTTTTGGAGACAACGCTGTAAGAATTTATAATATCACAGAATAAGAAAAAATGGACTTACAACTAAAAGACAAAGTAATCATTGTAACTGGGGGGTCTAAAGGAGTCGGTTTTGGGATTTGTGAACAATTGATTAAAGAGGGTGCCCTACCAGTAATAGTTGGAAGAAATAAAACCACTATACTTCAAGCGATAAAGACCCTTGAGACTTCTGGAGCAAAAGTTGGACATGCTTATGCTGAACTTACCGACCCAGAAGCATGTAGAAATGCAGTAGAACAAATAGAACAGCAATACGGGATGATTGATGGCTTGGTTAACAATGCAGGAGTCAATGATGGAGTCAGTCTTGAAAAAGGTGATTTTGACTCATTTACTCAATCCATTCATCGCAATCTGACGCATTATTTTATGATGGCACACTATAGTCTTCCTGCCTTGAAAAAATCAAAAGGTGCAATTGTCAACATAGGTTCAAAAACGTCAGTTACAGGCCAAGGTGGAACTTCAGCATATGCGGCAGCGAATGGAGGAAGAAATGCCTTGACACGAGAATGGGCGGTAGAGTTATTACCTTACTCAATTAGGGTCAACGCTGTTATCGTAGCAGAATGCTACACACCGCTTTATCAAAAATGGATTAAAACTTTTCCAAATCCCGAGGAAAAATTAAAAACAATTGAAGCCAACATCCCCTTAGAAAATAGAATGACTACTGCTTCAGAAATTGGGAGTGCAGTAGCCTTTCTTCTTTCAAGACAATCAAGTCATACGACTGGTCAACTTTTTTTCGTGGATGGGGGGTATACCCACTTAGACCGATCACTATAAGCTATAAATATGAATTTAAATAAAAAAGTTGCAGTAGTTCCAAAAGAATTGTTCGTTCCGTTTATTTTAATTACTTCTCTATTTGCACTCTGGGGTTTTGCAAATGACATTACCAATCCCATGGTTTCTGCATTCAAAAAAGTATTGGAACTCAATAATACTAAAGCCTCTTGGGTTCAAGCGGCTTTTTACGGAGGGTATTTTACTATGGCGCTTCCTGCTGCTTTTGTAGTTAAAAAATATTCATACAAAACAGGAATATTAGTAGGTCTTGGCCTCTATGCTATCGGGGCACTTTTATTTTATCCTGCAACAGCTCTAGAAAATTACATCTTCTTTTTAGCAGCCTTGTACATTCTCACTTTTGGGTTAGCTTTTTTAGAAACGACTTCAAATCCTTTCATTCTCTCTATGGGCGATGAAGCTACAGCAACACAGCGTTTGAATCTTGCACAGGCATTCAACCCTATGGGAGCTCTAATGGGTTTACTAGTTGCTCAAACTTTTATCTTAGGATCTTTACAGTCCGATGATGTTGATGCTCAAGGAAATGGAATTTATGAAACTTTATCTTCCTCTGCTAAAGCTGCGGTAAAGACAGCAGATCTTGAATTGATTCGGAATCCATACGTAGCTCTTGGTGTTTTTGTAACGGCACTTTTAGTGCTTATAGCTTTTGTCAAAATGCCAAATGAAACCGAGCATAAAAAGGTTACAAGTATGTGGGACTCCATCAAGAGAATTTACAAGAAAGAGCATTTTGTAGGAGGAGTTATTGCACAACTCTTTTATGTTGGTGCACAAATTATGTGTTGGACTTACATATACCAATACGCCGAAAATATAGGAATCGAGAACAAAAATGCAGTGAATTATGCTTATGCTGCACTGATACTTTTTTTACTTGGAAGATTTTTATGTACATATTTATTAAAATTTATCAATTCAGGGAAGTTGCTGATGACCTTAGGACTCCTGGCTGTGGTATGTTGTATTGGAATAATTTTTATTCAAGGGATTGGAGGGCTGTATGCTCTAGTTTTAACCTCGTTTTGCATGTCGTTGATGTTCCCAACCATCTATGGAATTGCACTAAACGGATTAGGGGAAGATGCCAAACCTGCTTCTGCATTTTTGGTAATGGCAATTGTAGGAGGTGCATTTATGCCGATTCTACAGGGTATGATTTTGGATATTGGTGGTCAGGGGTATAGCGATGTTTCAATTGTCGGTGTTTCAGAAGTTAATTTTTCATTTATTTTACCTTTAGTCTGTTTTCTTGTAGTTTCTGTGTACGGTTTTAGAAGCTTAAAATGGACTACTTAAGATGAAAAATAAAAGAAAAAAATATTGTTTTGCCCTAGACCTAAAAAATAAACCAGAGTTGATTGACACCTATGTCGAACAGCATCAAAAAGTATGGCCTGAAATACTTGATCAGATCAAGTCAACAGGGGTTTTATCTATGGAAATATACCAGGTTTCCAACCGATTATTTATGATTATGGAAACCGAACCTGATTTTTCACTTGCAAAGAAGCAACAACAAGATTCAGCCGACCTCAAAGTTCAAGAGTGGGAAACCTTAATGGCCAAATATCAGCAAGCATTGCCTTGTGCAAAACCTGGAGAAAAGTGGGTCTTGATGGATCAAATCTTTAAATTATAAAAATGTTGAGTTATTGGGAACAATCAGCAATGCTTGATTATGACTTTATTGTTTTGGGAGGAGGTATAACAGGAATGTTTTGTGCTTTGACCTATCGAAAGGAATACCCTAAAGCAAAAATTGGAATCTTAGAGCGTGGGCTATTTTCCTCAGGTGCGAGTACTAAAAATGCTGGATTTACTTGTTTTGGATCACTTTCTGAATTGGTAGACGATACACGTCACATGAGTACTCAAGAACTCATTGGTCTAGTTCAGTTAAGACTCGAGGGCCTTTCACTTCTAAAGCAAACTTTAGGAGAAAAAAATATTGATTTCCAAACATATGGTGGGTACGAACTCTTTTTCGAAAAAGCACCGAAGTCACTTGAACGAATCGATGAAATTAATAGGCTTTTATACCCCCTCTTTGATGCCAATGTTTACCAATCTAGTAATGCCAAAATTGAATCTTATGGATTGAGTAAAACACATATTCATCA
>Ga0315320_10005809_pt1 | contig 10074 bp, 7 predicted proteins | sample M140m21515metaG_FD_203458 | JGI IMG/M metagenome (GOLD analysis project Ga0315320, IMG submission 203458) | Ammonia-oxidizing marine archaeal communities from Monterey Bay, California, United States - M1 40m 21515 | ecosystem: Environmental > Aquatic > Marine > Coastal | place: USA: California...
CGCGCGGTTGATCAAGTCGACCGGCGCGACGGTCGTCCCGGTCTTCTTCGAGGGCCGGAACTCGATCGGCTTCCAGGCCGCCGGCCTGATCCATTCCCACCTGCGTTCGGTGCTGCTGGGTCGGGAGCTGCTCCGGATCCGCGGCCGACGAACCCGGGTCGCGATCGGGACCCCGCTGCGGGTGGACGAACTCGATCGTTTCGCGGCCCCCGAGGATCTCATCGAGTTCCTCCGGCTCCGCACCTTCGTGCTCCGGTCGCGTCTCGAACGCGCATCGTCGGAGGAGAGTCGGCGGGTTCATTCCATCGTGCGGTCGATTCCGCTGCGGTCGAGAAAGCCCGAGCCGGTCCGCATGGAGCCGGTGGCGACGGTGCCGGTCCATGATCCGGATCAGCTTGCGTCGGAGATCCTCGCGCTTCCGCCCGAACAGATCCTGGTCAAGCGCGGTGATCGGCGGGTCGTCTACGCCGAAGCCGATCAGATCCCGATGGTCCTGCAGGAGATCGGACGCCTGCGCGAGCTCAGCTTCCGGGCGGTCGGCGAGGGAACCGGACGATCGATCGACCTCGACGACTACGACCCCAGCTACCTGCATCTGGTGCTCTGGGACGAACGGAACTCGTCGGTCATCGGCTCCTACCGGCTCGGCCGGACCGACGAGATCATCGATCGTCACGGGATCGAGGGTCTCTACACGCGGACGCTCTTCGACTACGACGAGTCGCTGATCCGCGAACTCGGGCCCTCGCTCGAGATGGGACGTTCCTTCGTCCACCCCGACTACCAGCGTCACGTCGAACCCCTGATGCTCCTCTGGAAGGGGATCGCCCGCTATTCCGGACGCTTCCCGAAGTACCGTCGCCTCTTCGGACCGGTCTCGATCAGCGCGGAGTACCACGCGACCTCGACGAGGCTGCTGCTCTCGTTCCTCAAGGCCACGAAGCGGATCTCCCGTCTCGAGGGACTGGTTCGGCCGAGGAATCCGGTGGATCTCGACCATCCGCGGGACTGGGATCCGTCGTCGCTTCGGTCCGTCCGCAAGCTCAAGGACATCGACGAGCTGGTCAAGGAGATCGAGCAGGGGGAGCGATCGGTTCCCGTGCTGGTCCGGCAGTACCTCAAGCTCAATGCGGTCTTCCTCGGCTTCAACGTGGACCCGGAATTCAGCAACGTGGTGGACGGACTCGTCCTCGTCGATCTCTTCCGGATGAACCCGAGGCTCCTCCGGTTCTACATGGGCGAGGATCTCGTCGACGACTTCGTGGCCATTCATTCCAGGAAGATCGGCGTCGAGGAACCGGCGCACACCCTGGAGCCGATCGTCTGAACCGCGTGCCGTCGTCGGTCGCGAGGTTCCGCGTCTCGCTCGCCCGAGCGTTTCGAGACGGGGTCCGCGCAATGCTGCTGGTGTTGATGACCGCATCGGGGGCCGGACGGGTGATCGCGCAGCCGGCGCCGCCCGTCGAGCCCTCCGCACCGGAGACGTACCAATCGATCGGTGACCGCCGGCTCGCTTCGACGATCGAGTCGGTGTGGACCGCCACGATGGCCCCCGAGAAGGAGCGCGACCGGCCGACGGCGTCCGATCTCGTGGAGCGGCGCGGGCTGCTGGTGCAGGTGACTCCGGTGCCCGGTGAAGATGGGACACCACTCGCGGAGTGGGTGGTCGAGCAGGGGGATGGGGCGATTCTCGTGGTGGCCACCCGCCGGGCGTCCGTCGCCCCGCGGCTTCGGACCATGGTCCGACTGCGGGGACGGTTCGCCGGTGAGATCGAGACGCGGGCGCGTGACGGCCGGGTTCGTCGGTGGCCACTGTTCGTGGGGCGACCGGTGGGATTCGCGGCGTCCACCGTTACGCCGGGAGGTTGGATCGCGGGGGCGGTCGTGCTCCTCGCGTTCGGCCTCCTTCTGCTTCGTCGCCGAATCCGCCGGAGCGGCTCGATGTCCATCGGGCCGGCATCCCCGGCGAGGCGTGATTCGAGAACCGGTTCGGGAGTCGGAGCGCCGCCCGAGCCGATGAGCCTCCCGTCGGATCCCGTCGACGCACTCGAAGTGCTTGCGGCCGGTCGACATTCTCAGGAGCCTTCCGTCATGCATCGCCGCCGACTCGCCTTTGAAAACGCATCGACCACCATTCTGGTGGGCCGCGACCTGTTGCCGAAGGCGGGCGATCTGATCGCCGAGGCGCTCGGGCGATCGACCGAGGTCCGGTCGTTCGTCGGCGTCGATCCCGGGTCGGATGAGCTCGTCGAAGCCACGCACCTCCCGGTGCTTCTCCGGGGGCTCGAGGGTCTCGGCGGCGACGTGTCGACGTCGAAGGTCGAGGCGTCCGAGACCGCGAAGTCGATGCCGGGCGTCGAAAAGCTCTGGGATCGAATGCTCGACGCGGGCGTCGATCGACGGTCGGTGGTGGTGGCGCTGGGCGGCGGCATCGCGTGCGACGTCGTCGGCTACGCGGCGAGTGGCTGGATGCGAGGCGTCGATCTGGTGCTCTGTCCGACGACGCTGCTCGGCATGGTCGATGCCGCGATCGGTGGGAAGACCGGCGTGAACCGTCGACTTCCGAGCGGCGGCCTCGGCAAGAACCTGGTGGGGGCGTTCTGGCCCGCCCGGCTCGTGATCTGCGATTGCGACGTTCTTCGAACCCTCGGGGACCGGGAGTTCCGAGCGGGACTCGCGGAGTGCGTGAAGCACGCGATCATCGACGGGCCCGACGCGCTCGCGTCGCTCGAGCGGGAGCTTCCCGAAGTGCTGGGCCGTGATCCGGAGGTGCTGAGCCGGTTCATCGATCGATCGGCCGGCGTGAAGATCGGAATCGTCGAACGGGACCCGCGGGAGGCTGGAGACCGGGCGCTCCTGAATCTCGGGCACACCTACGCCCACGCGCTCGAGAGCCGGACCGAGCTGGGGCTCGTGCACGGAGAGGCGGTGGCGATCGGGCTCGTTGCGGCCTGTCGCGCCGCGGTCGCCGCAGGGCTGCAGTCGGATGCCGCGATGGAGGACCGGATTCGAGCCGTGCTCCTCGCCGCGGGGCTTCCAACGAGGGTTTCCGGCCTCAGCGTGGGGGATCTCGACGAATTGACGACCACGATGCGGGTCGACAAGAAGGCGAATGCCGGTCGAATCCGTCTCGTTCTTCCCCGCCGGATCGGGGACGTGGTGATGGTGGACGACCCCGGTGACGCCGTCGTCCGGGCCGGTTGGGAAGCGGTGATCGACGCCGGGTGAGGCCCGCGAGGGACCCTCGGAAGTCGGGCTCGTCTGCAAGTCTGGAGCAGGAACTGCCGTTCGGCCGATGTTCAGGTGGTCTGGGCGTGGTTACTCATCGTGGGGCACCACGACGCTTCGGCCGACAAAACCCGCGAGCACCGGTTTCCCATGCGGATCATCTCGATCGTCAACCAGAAGGGCGGCTGCGGCAAGACCACGACCGCCGTCAATCTCGCCGCCGTGCTCGCCTCGATGGGGCGTCGGGTCATGCTCGTGGATCTCGATCCGCAGGGACATTGTGCCGCGGCGTTGGGCGTCCCGGACGAGGAGATCGAATACAGCACCATCGATCTCCTCCTCGATCCTCCCGGACATCCGCTCGCACCGTCGCAGGTCGCGGGCATGACCTGGGAGGTCGCCTACGGTCTCCGACTGCTTCCCAGCACCGTCCGGCTCGCTCGGGCGGAGGCGCCTGGTGGCGGCCTGATGCAGGCCGGCGACCGGGATCGGCGTTTGAAGCGGGGGCTCGAGGCGTTCGCGGACACCATGGACTACTGCCTGATCGATTGTCCTCCGACGATCGGCATGCTGACCTTCAACGCCCTTCGCGCGGCCGACGAGGTCGTCGTGCCGGTCGAGACGGGTTTCCTCGCGACCCGAGGCGCACATCGTCAGTGGACGACCCTGCGAGCGATGGCGGCGCGGATCGGTCGGCCGATGCGAGCCCGACTCGTCCCCAACCTGTTGCATACCGAGCGAACGCTCGACCGCGATCTTCTGGAAGCGATGCGGGATCGGTTCGGCTCCGGCGTCTCGCCTCATCCGATCCGGGATCATGTCGAGATCCGGGAGGCGACCGCATTCGGTCGGGCGGTGATCGAACATGCTCCGGAATCCGACGCCAGCGGCGACTACCAGCGGCTTGCCGCATGGATCGAGACCGAATCGGCCACCGTGATCGAACCGCCCGAGGTCGAGACCGATCCGTCCACGGAGGACCGGCCGGAGGTCGAGTCCGCACCGGCCGCGCTCGGTGACGACTCGGGGGTTCGCGAAGTCGAGATCTCCGGCCGTGCCGCCGAACTCGTCGGCCGGCTCCGACCCGGCGGGGGCGCCCGTCCGGCGGTTCCAGGCAGACCCGATGGCAACCGGGTTCGGATCGTGCAGCCCGCGCTGCTCGGTGGTCACATCGCGGTGACCGGCGACTTCAACCAGTGGCACGAGGCGGGGCTTCCGCTGCGACCCGTCGAAGGCCATCCCGAAGGCGACCGGTGGGTCGGGATCGAGATTCCGGTCGCAGGCTCGGTTCGCTACCGACTCGTGGTGGATGGGCGAACGATGCTCGATCCCGCGAACCCGCACGTGGCCGAAGGGCCCGATGGCCGACCGGCGAGCGTCCTGATGATCCCGTCCTCGACTTCCGGAGCGCCGTCCACGTCGCCCACGTTCGTGGACCTCGGCACCGCCGGAGGCGGTGGTACCCTCTCGACCTGACATCGATCACGTCGTCCGCTGACGTCGTCCGATCGGAAATCCCGGAGCGTGAAGCATGGATGCGGCCCGCGACCCCTTCGAAGAACTCACCGATCTCTTCCTGAGCGACGATCCCGCCGTGGACGTCCCGGCGGACGACGTCTCGCCGGGATCGACGCCGGCGGCCGTCTCATCGCCGACCGAGCCGAAGCTGACCATCGCGATCTGCGGCCACCTTCCCGTGATGGCGGGGTTGTGGGTCACGCAGTACGCCGACCGGGTCGCCGAGGAACATGGTGCGACCGGCCTCGTTCGGCTGGAGGGTGGTCGATGTTCGATCGAGATCTTCCGATCGTCGCGTCGCGTCGAACGCCCCGAGGGCGTCGATCTGGCGGCCGCGGCCGGTCTGGTCGCCGAAGGAATCCGCCGCTGGGTGGTCTGCGTCGACGACCGCGATGCGGCGGAAGCGGTGCGGGCCGGTGCCGATGAAGTCGTCATTCTGACCGCGGCCGAGCAGCCGGCGGTGATCGAGGCGTATCGCCTCGCGAAGGGCGCGGCCGCGCGGGTCGCGGCCGAGCACCCGCTCGACCTCGGCCTGGTCGTGGTCGGCGCGGACGAGGATCGCGCCAGCGGCGCGGCCGGCGTGCTTTCGGTGGCGGCGAGTCGGCATCTCGACCGGCCGCTTCCGGTGGTGGCGACGGTCCGGCGGCTCGATGTGGTGGAGGGATCCCAGCGAATCATGTTCGAAGAGTCGGTTCGGCGCACCGCGCGGGAGGTCGTCACGTCGATTCGAGCATCGCTCGACGTCGCGGGGGTCGAATCGCTGGAAACAACGCCCGCGTCAACGGTATTCGAGACCGCGTCGACGCCTTCCGGCGCCGGACTGCGGCTCGCCGGATTCGAGGAGCCGGGGAGTCAGGTCGAACCACCCAGAATCGCTCGTCCGAGTCCCGTGCGTCGCACGGAGGTCGGGATGCAGCCGCTCTTTCCCTCGGAGTCGCCGACGCGTACGGGGGTTCGTCCGGTCCGGCTGAGTCCGGCACCGACCGGTGAGGCGGGAGCGCCCGCATTCCGGTCGACGGAGGCGCCGGCGGAATCCGAAGCCGCGCCGGTGAACGAGGCCTCGCCCGAGCGTATCGCCGACGGAAGGTCCGAGCAGTCGCAAACCGCGCCGGTCGTGGACGCCGCGGCGACCGAGTCGGACTGGTCGAAGTGGATCGACGGGATCTCGGTCGCTCGATTCCGTTGCCCGATCGCACCGGCGGTGGAGTTCGGTCTCGACGATGACGGGCGACTGCATCTGCTGTGCGGACACGAGGCGATCGAATCCATGCGGCTCGCCGAGGCGTGGCTCCGCACCAATCACGATCTCGTCGCGCTCGCCACCGGCTTCACCGGCGGCGTGGTGCTTCACGTCTTCACGCGGGATGCACCGGCGGTCGCCGATCTCCACCGAACGGGAATCCGACTCCACCTGTTGCTCGACGAGGGTGAAGCCGCCCGTTGCCTGCCGCTGAACTCCGCGTCGAACGCCTCGATGCCGGTCTGATCGCCCCTCGGCGACGCCCGCCGATCAGCCGGTGGGGAAGAGCAGCTGGATCTGGAATCGAATCGTCCATTCACCGGCCGCTTCCGGGCGGACCACGTTGTAGAAGCCCTGCAACTGCATGTTCACCGGCTGCGAGCCGAGTCGCATGACCCGGCCGATGCCACCACCGACCGGGATGGTCCAACGATCGTCCGAACCGGCGTTCCAGTCCGCGGTCAGCACCGGCGAGGCGGTGAGATACCAACCCTTGTCCATGTTGTAGTTGAGGAACGGCTGGAACAGGAAGGCATTCACGTCGGCGGCGTCTGAGGGACCCGCGTAGGACCACACGTTCTGGACGAGCCCACCAACCACCCAGGGGCCTTGCATCGAGAGCATCACGAGGCTCGGGCCGGCGGTCCACTTGTCACTGCCCAGTCGGGCCGAGGAAGCGGTCGGGAACTGCAGCACCGGTCCCACGCCCCAGATCAGACCATCGGTCTTCGCCGGCGAGAAGAAGCCTGTGAACTGGAGGTTTCCGATTCCGAAGTCGCTCGAGATTCCGCTGGCCGGCGACGGTGAGTTGACCACCGGCAGGATCGTCCGGGTGATCAGGTTGACGTCTTCGGTGAGATTGATCGGAATCACCGGTTGGACGTTGAGCACCCACTGGGCGTTGTCGTTGGGGCCGGTGGGGAACGTGAAGTTGTTCTGGAACGGCAGACTGATCATGTCCGCGACCGGGTTCTGCGAAGCCTTTGCGAGGGCTTCGGTGTTCACGGCGTTCGGATCGGCTTCGTATTCGGTGACCGCACCCTTGTCGTCGTCCCGGGTGCCCGTCGCGGTCGAAGCGGTGGGGGCGTCCTCCTGCAACGCGAGAATCCCCGCGGCGAAGTCAAGCTCGACCGACGTGTCGGCGGCGACGGGGGTGGAAAGTGGGGCGGCGATGACGGAGAGGGCGATCGTGGTGATGAATCGGTGCATGGATTCTCCTCGGTCGGTTTGTCACGGGCGGGGCAGGCGAGCGGGAGCGAAACGTTTCGCATTTGATACCAGATTCACCGACACGATGTCAGTAACTCTTCGAGCCACCGTCGCCAGTTCCGCGACCGGAACCCCTGGCAGGCCTCGGCGGGCCATCCACGGTCCCCGAGCCCTTCGGTGAGGCGATCGAGGTTTCGAAGATCGCGGAGGCCGATCGGCAGGGCCGAACCGGGAAAGCCACCGTCGGCATCGGAGCCGAGACCGACCCGGTCCCGGCCGGCGATCGACGCGACGTGCTCGACGTGATCGAGGCAGTCTTCGATCGTCGCGTCGCGATCCTCGCCATGGAGAAAACGACCGAAGAGATTGAGGCCGATCACGCCGTCGCGGGCTGCGATCGCCTCGATCTGATCGTCGCGGAGGTGTCGTGGATTCGGACCGGTGATCGCCGCGGCATTCGAGTGCGTGGCGCATACCGGGCCCCGCGACCGCTCGAGCACGTCGTCGAACGCCGCTTCGGAGAGATGGGAGAGGTCGTGGGCGATGCCGTGTTCCTCGAAGGCGTCGACGATCGCCTCGCCCGCCGGCGTGAGGCCGCCGGGAACACCGTTTCCGCCCGCATATCGCGATCCTCGCGCCCAGCTCAATCCGACGATTCGAAGGCCGCGCCGGTACCACGCGTCCACCGCGTCCGGGCCGGTGATCGGATCGGCGCACTCCATGAGGATGACGAGTCGGGGGACGGTTTCGTGATCGAGGTCCGAGCGATCGCGCACGATCCGGATCCGACCGGCCCGTTCCTCCGCTTCGTACCACGTCATCTGCCGGAGTCCGGCGGTCTCCGCCGCGTCGGGGTCGTCCCCCGCATACGCCGCCGGTTCCTCGGGCGGTCCGTCGCGTTCGGTGAAGATCGTGGCGAACGCGGTGCGGATCCGGGCATCGGCGAGATCGGGCCAGCTCACCGTCGCATCGAGGCCCGCCTCCCGGGTGGGGGTGAGAAAGTCCCGACCCTCGCCCGCCAGGTAGGCGAGGTCGAGATGGGCGTCGATCCAGTCGGTGTCGTCGGTCATGCGGGCATGCTACGTCGCCCTCATCGGGCCAACCGGGATCAAACCGGGTTATCGATGTCGCGACGGACGATCTCGGTGACATTCGTTGCCTCGCGATCGGGGCCTCGGTAGCCTGTTGAGATGTCTGAAGCACCGGGGAACGCCGTTCCGCCACCTTCACCGAGCGACTGGGCCGCGGTGGGCTGGGGTGGCGCGACGCCCGAGCGAGCGACCGGGCCGGTCCGGCTCGCTTCCGGACTGGTCGCGCTGATCGCGGCCGCGGTGCTCACGGTCGCCTGGATCCTGGTGCCTTCCGATGCCGGCCTCGGAACGCATCGACAACTTGGAATGCCGCCTTGCAACTGGATCGTCGCGGCGAACATGCCGTGTCCGACCTGCGGGATGACCACCGCCTTCACCCACGCCGCGCATGGCGACCTTCCGGCGTCGTTCGGGACGCAACCGATGGGTGCCGTGCTCGCGGTCGTCACCGCCGCCACCGTGCTCGTCGCCGGCTGGACGGCGGTCACCGGTTCGATGCTGGCACCGTTCTTCACCGGCCTCTTCGGACGTCGGCTCTTCTGGATCTCGATCGCCATGCTGCTGCTGGCGTGGGGCTGGAAGATTCTGGATCATCGAGACTACTTCTGAGTCACGCTTCTCGTCCGTACGTCGACTTCGTTTCCAAACTCCGCATCGTCCCTGCTCGACGCTCGCGGAATCCGTCCCGGATCTCACCCATGAACATGATTCATCGCGACCACTCCACCGGATTCCTTCGAGGCCTCGTCGCCCTTGCGGCGCTCGCGACCCTCGGCGTTCTCCAGGGCTGCCAGATCTTCGGCGTCGCCAGCGTCATCGGTCAGAACATCGAGCGGGAGAAGAAGGTCGAGGTCCTCGCGGAGTACGACGGCCTTCGGAACCAGACCGTCGCGGTGCTCGTCCAGACCGACATGGCGACGCTCTACCAGTTCCCCAGCGTGGTGGCCGACATCGCGGTCAACCTGAGTCGTCGCATCCAGATGAACGTGGAAGGCGCGCAGGTGCTCAACCCCGCGGCGGTTCTGGACTGGACCTATCACCAGCCCGGCTGGGAGATGATGCCCTACGGCGAGGTCTGCGAGGAACTCGGCGTGGACCGCGTGGTGTGGATCGACGTCTTCGAGTTCCGCCTCAACCCGCCCGGAAACCGGTGGCAGTGGGAAGGCGTGGCCGGTGCTTCGATCGGCATCGTGGAGGCCGACGGTTTCGATGCCGACGCCTTCTCCGAAAACTACGACATCAGCTCCGAATTCCCGAAGATCCCCGAGCTCGGACGCGAGAGTTCGACGGAGGAGAAGATCAAGACCGGTCTCCTCGCGACGTTCGTCCAGCAGGCCGGCTGGCTCTTCTACGACCACATTGAGGACAAGTACCCCGATGCATGATTCACGACGCTTCACCCGCCGCCTCGTCGGCCTGCGATCGATGCTCTCGCTGTTCATGTTGACCGCCGCCACGGGGCTTCTGGTCGGCTGCAACATCGTGGTGCCGGTGGCCTACGTGCTCGAAGGACCCGGCACGATCCCCGCGGCCTACGAACTTCGCGAGACCACGACCGCGGTCTTCGTCGACGATCCGACCAATGCGTTCCCGCGGACGGCGCTCCGATCCATGGTCGGCGTCCAGATCACCGATGCGCTGATCGCGAACGACGCGATCACCTCCAACCTGATGGTGGATTCCCGTGACGTGCTGTCCCTCAGCCGGGCGCTGGAGACGAGCAACGATCGGGTCAGCATCGAACGAATAGGTCGGGAGGCCGGTGTCGAGCAGGTGATCTACGTCGCC
>Ga0315320_10005810_pt1 | contig 10074 bp, 6 predicted proteins | sample M140m21515metaG_FD_203458 | JGI IMG/M metagenome (GOLD analysis project Ga0315320, IMG submission 203458) | Ammonia-oxidizing marine archaeal communities from Monterey Bay, California, United States - M1 40m 21515 | ecosystem: Environmental > Aquatic > Marine > Coastal | place: USA: California...
GATTTATCTTTATATGAGATTAGTGTTGTTTCAGTTCCTGCAAACCAAGACTCTACATTTTCATTAGCTAAATCATTTGATTCAGAAGAAGCCTATAAAGCTTACAAAGAATCATTTGAAAGAAAAGAAGTTGGTACAAGTGTTACACCTGTTCCAGCAGAAGTAGTTGAAGAAAAGGTAGAAATTACTAAAATTGAGAAGGAATCTTCTCAGGATAATATTCTTAAGGACATAGACATGACACAAGAAGAAATACAAAAGGCTATGGAGCAAACAGCTCAAAAGGCTGTAGACGCTTATAAGACAGAAGTTTCTGAGAAGGAAGCTACTCTTAAGGCTGATGCTGAATTAGAAAGCCTAAAAATTGGGAAGACCAAAGCGGATAAAGTTGCAGAAGCTTTAGAAGCAAAAATCAAGGAGAATGACGATCAATACGCGAAAGCTATTGAAGAGATGAAAAGCGAGCTAGATTCTACGAAAGAAGAACTAGCAGCTAGAGCTAAGTCTAAGATGAGTTTTTCAGAAGCAGGTTCTAACGGACCAACTGCTGATGAGCTTAACGCGGCTTTCATCACGTCTAAGATTACTGGTAAATCAGTAGAGAAGTTAGAATTCGGTAAGAAGCTAATTGAAAAAGCTACACGTTGGGCAGACACAGACTGGGAAACTACTTGGAATGGAAACATCTTCAATGCAATCCAGAACCGTGTTGTTGTTGAGCCACAGTTCCAATCTCTTGCTATGAATGCAAGAGTGATGAACTTCCCGTTCAACCCTGATAGTGGTATGGATGCTACTTGGGTAGCAACTAGTGCACTAAATGATGGTGACGCAGTTGGTACAGCTTTTAACGATACTTCATCAGGTGCTACTCAAGCGCACGGCTTAACAGAGGTCACACTGACTGCTTCTAAGCTAGCGACTCGTGAGTACATCGGTTACGAAGAAGACGAAGACTCAATTATTCCAATTGCAGGAATCGTTCGTGACGCAATCGTTCGTAGAATGGCACGTACATCTGACGCTTCAATTCTAGGTACTGGTCAAACAGCACCATTTACTGAATTGGAAGAGCTAGCTGGTGGTCATACTGGTAACACAGTAACTACTGGTTCTACTACTGATATGTTTACAAAAGCAGAGCTACACACAGCTCGCTCTAACATGGGAATCTGGGGCATGAACCCATCAGACCTAGTTTGTTTCTTAAGTCAAGCAGCTTACTATAGCCTATTGACTGATTCAGACGTTACTACTGTAGACAAGTACGGTGACAATGCGGTAATCAAATCAGGTGAGTTAGGTAAACTTTATGGTATCTCTCTAGTTGTATCTGACGCTTTCGAAGCGGCAGCAGCATCTAAAGCAGTTGGTATCTTAGTTAACCCATCAAACTACTTGATTGGTAACCACAGAGGATTAACTCTGGAAATGGCTACTGACGTAGTTGCACAACAACGTGCAATGGTTGCGACTCGTCGCTTTGGCTTCATCGCTAAAGAGGCTGGAGCAGCTGGTAAAGCTTCAATGGCTTTAATCAAGACAGCAGCAAGCTAATATATAAGTTAGTAATAAACTGGCGGGGAGACCCGCCAGCTTTATAAAGAATTACGGGAATAAAAATGGCAGATTTATGTGACGTTAGTGATTACAAAACCTATGCAGGAATAAACAGCAGTACTCGTGACGCAGCGATAAACAATTTGAAAACCCAAGTTAGTACTCTAATAAAGACCTACTGCGGTAGAACTTTTATAGATTACTATACTACAGATAAGACAGAGTACTTTGATGTTATCGAAGGTGAAAACTCTATCTTTCCAACTGAACTCCCAGTAAGGGAAATAGTTCAGATATTTGAGCGTGATAGCTCAAAAACGGATAAACAAACCGTAGAATTAAACCACGCAGATAGTGACAATTACTATCTATTGAGTTCTGGTACTGCACAATGTACCCTCTCAGGCAAAACTACCGAAACAGCATGCATCAATAATGATACTTTTACAGGCTCAGGCGCTAACGACTTAACAATCACTGGTTACAACGCAATGACGACGTCAGGTGAAGTAGGAAGAAGTTATAAAGTACAGATAGATAGTGCAGGCACTCCAGACACGTTTAAGTGGTCTAGGGATGGCGGTTCTAATTGGAAGGAAACTAGCGTAGCAATAACAGGCTCTAGTCAAATTTTAGAAGGAGATGTAGCAATAACTTTTGCTGGTACTAATACTCATACAGCAGGTGATAGTTGGACTTTCACTGCTGAGAGATGGACTGGTGAATGTAGTAACACAGCGTACACAACTCAAGCAACTTGTGAAGCAGCCGGAGAATTCTGGACTGTAGACAGGGAGTACGAGTTAGACTCAGAAGGGCAGGAAATAATTAGAGTACAAAACGAAGATAATTTTAGAAGGCGTTTAAAGAACTCATTTCCAGCTGGACCTAGGTCAGTAAAGTTAATCTATAAAGGTGGCTATGCTGATGTACCAGGTGACTTAAAGTTAGCAGTATATGATTTAATCACATACTACTTAAAGAAAGAAGCAACTCCGGCTAAATCAATGCCTGGCTCTGAAATTAAAAATGTTACAAAGAGTCAGACCCTCCACTCGGAATTCCCTCCACACATAAAACGTATCCTGGAGCATTATAGGCATATTAGCTAATGAGTAGTGCAAAGCTAAACGCAGCTATACAAAAGCATGTAATTAAAATTCTAAAAAGGGATTTACGTAAAGAACTTAATACTTTAATACCTGAGCTAGAAATAGATAAGGCAGATACTATTAAGTGGCTAAAAAGCACTTACTTTAAAGACTTAGAAGATTCTGAGGCCAGTACCAAGGCAGAAGAAGCTTTTCAGTTTATAATAAATGATATTAAGTCAAAGAAGAACTTTGAAATGAAAAAGGGAGTAGCGGGTAAACCCTATATTTTTACTCCCACAGGTTCAAGGGCTAAAGACAAGTATAAAGTAGTATCTAACTGGAAGCAGAAACTAGGTGCAAAATTAGAAAAAGAATTTGGAGTAGGTAAGGATTTTGGCTCAGATTTTCATTTAGGACACGGAAACTCCTCTATACCCACCGTAGGTTACAGACATATTAAAGCAGCTCAGTACTTGGTGGGTAAAGGAGCTGGAGAAGAAGTTTTAAGCGTACTTAGAGAAACTCCTTTAATTAAAGAACTAAAAGTCATGGGTGAAGTTGACATGGTTCTTAGAAGGGACTCTAAGTTTAGAAAAAACTTTACAGTTAGATTGAAACTACAATTGGGGTCTGAAAACCTAAAAGAAAGCCACGAAGAAAAAGAATTACACAAAAAAGCTACTAAAAACTTAATACAGGTACTAGAAAAAATAGCAGTTGAAGAACCTACAAGTCCTTCTTCAGTAAAAGCAGTTTCAGATGCAGTAACTAGACAACTAAAAGGGAAAAAACCAAAAACTAAACGAAGCAAGTCTAAAGCTACAGTTGTTTATAAAAATCCTAAAAAAGGAAAAGTAACTAAAGCTAAGCCAAAAGTAGTAATGCCTCTTAGAACTAATAAAGGCAAGTTTACTTCTGCTATGAATATACAAGCTATACTAGACCAACGTATTAAACAACAAGTGCAAGACAACATGGGAGAAGGTGGCGCTTTAGTAAATAGAACAGGTAGGTTTGCTTCTTCTGTAACAGTAGAAAAAGTTATGCAGTCTAGACAAGGTGTACTGACTGCGTTTTATACTTATATGAAAGCACCTTACCAAACGTTTGAAAGAGGTTTCGCTCAAGGTTCTCTGAGAAGAGACCCTAGAAAACTTATTAGCAGGTCTATAAGAGAAATAGCCGCAGAAACTTTAAATCATAAATTACCAATTAGGACTAGGAGAGTATAATGGCAGCAAAATCACGTTCAGGAATTACTAATGCGATTATAGCCGAATTAAAAAAGATTAATGGCGGTAATATTGGGGGTACTACTGATAAGTACTCAGTAGACTTAGCTGATAATGTTACTAACAAACTTATATTTTGGGATGAAGTAAACGATTTTCCTTTTGTTAGTGTAGTCCCTGGTAATGAAGTAAGAGAGTACCACCCTGGAGGATTTAAGTGGGGTCACTTAGGCATTAATATTAGAGCCTACGTCTATGGGGAAGAGCCCCTAGACGAATTAGAAAACGTTTTATATGAAATTGAAACTCAGTTAGAAAGAGACCATACATTAACTTATGATACTGGTAAATCTACTGAGCAAATAACCATTTTATCAATCGCTACGGACGAAGGCTTATTGGCACCGTACGGGGTTGGTGAAATAACCTGTGAAATCAGGTATCAAGTAGTCTAATGTAATGACAGACAATAGTCAAGTTTATTACTAAAGGCAAGAGAAAAAGAAGGAGACCTTTATGGCACTTTCATTAAGCAGAAATGCAACGCTTATTCTATCTTATCAGGCTTCTACAGCTACCGCATGGGACGGAGCTGGTAGAAACCCTGCAGATGCGAATACATTTGAGATTCCTATTTTAGATGGGTTCTCATTTTCACAATCAACGGGTACGCAAAACGTAACGTTGAACGAAGCAGGTGCATCTCCAAAACGTGGTCAAGCGATGTTTAATACATCAATTGAACCCGTAGATTGGAGTTTTACTACTTACATGCGTCCTAGAATTGACGATTTAACTTCTGACCTTCATGGTATGACTGAAAAAATACTATGGAATGCATTAGTTTCAGGAGTCAAGACGGACAACGTAGGTACTGGTGGTGTTACATCCACTGCTTCAGCATGTACTGTTGATTTAGAAGAATCAAATAAAAATCAGTTATTAAAATTAACTGGTTGGTTTGTTTTCTCTGATTCAGCTACAAACTACAGACTTAAAAATATGTGTGTAAACTCAGCATCAATGGATTTTGATGTTGATGGTATCGCACAAATTACATGGTCGGGATATGCAGAAGCAATTGATTCTGTCAACGCAGGCGCTACACCTAGTACAGGTGACGACGCTTCAGACGGATACGCACTTGCTCCAGCATCAGCGGACTTTATTCTAAATAGACTTAGTACTGTTTCACTAGTATCTAGTATTTCAGGAAGTTCTAAAACATACACCTTTGCACTTACAGGTGGTAATGTAACTATTGATAATGGTATCTCTTATGTGACACCAGAATCTTTAGGTAGAATTAATGTTCCAATCGGTCATCAGACTGGTACAAGAGCTGTTTCAGGTAACTTTACTGCTTACCTAGATACTGCTGCTCTAAGCACAAAGGTCATGTACGACGATATCTTAGCTGATATCAATGCGGCAGACCCTGATACTATTACTAATGTTTTTAATATTACTCTAAGTATCGGTGGAGCTTCAGCTCCTAAAGTAGTATTCACAATGCCAAAATGTCATTTAGAGTTACCATCTCTAGACACAGCGGATGTTATGGGTGTTACTATTAACTGGACAGCGTTAGAAGACGGTTTCGGTACTGGAAACGACGAAGCAACAATTGCTTATACTGGTTTAACAGTAGTATAAGTAGTTTTATAGTGAGGTATCTCATGTACCTCACTATTTTTTAAATTTTTTAATTAAAGGTAAATATTATGACAGAAACAACAGCCCCGAATGGAGCAGCATTTCAGAGCTTATCTGACTTACTTACTCCTAGCAAACAAACTAGTGTTGAATTCCCAGGTTACGAAGGATTCAAAATCACAGTTACATATTTAGCAAGAGAGGAATTGCTAAAACTTCGTAAGAAGGCTATTACTACTAAAATTAATCGTAGAACTAGGCAGCCAGAAGAAGAATTAAACGAAGAAGTTTTCCTCAAAGAATACACAAAAGCCGTAGTCAAAGGCTGGTCTGGGTTAAAGATGAAGTACTTAGTTCAACTTATACCTGTAGACGAAGATAAAATTGCCGACATGGAAGCAGAGCTACCTTTCACTATAGAGAACGCATTAATTATGATGGAAAACTCTAATGATTTTGATGCTTGGCTAACAGAAACAGTAGGCGATTTAGCAAATTTTACAACGACCAGTTAGACTACTGGTCAAGCCGTTTAAAAGAACATTTTGAGGGTACGGGTCAGTCCTACGACAGACAAAAACGTATCGATATGATGATTCAAATGGAAGAAAACGGTATGGAAGTTGACTGGTCTGTTTTAGATCAAGAAGAAGGTATTGAATGGCCTATGCTATTCGAACAAGCTTTTTCAGTTTGGAATAGTTTAACTGACCAATGGGACGGTATGAGCGGTTCTTACTTCGGTAAACAAATGTCAGGAATTAAGGACATTATGGAAATACTTGAAGTTGAAAATCAAAGGGAAGTATTAAAATTAGTTAGAATTATTGACGCTAAATACTCAAAAGAAGTTAATAAGAAAAACAAAGACGCACAAAAGAAGAAGTAACTATGGCTGAAAAAATCGTAAAAAAGGTAATCATTGAGGTAGATGATAAAGGCTCCCTCAAAAAAACTGGTAAAGATTCCCAAACGCTAAATCGTAATATGAAGGGACTGTCACAACAGTCTTCTAACGCCTCTAAAAACTTTTCAAAACAAGCTCAAGGTATGCAAGGTATCTTGGTGCCTGCTTACGCAGAAGTCGCAGCAAGGGTATTTGCCCTTAGTGCAGCATTTATGGCGTTATCCAAAGCTGCCGATTATAACATACTAATACAAGGTCAGCAAGCCTACGCTGCTATGACTGGTAAAAACATGGCAGCAATTGCTAAATCAGTACAGGTAGCTTCTAAACATATGTTAGACTTTAAAGAAGCATCTACTAGTGTTGCTTTAGCCACTACTTCAGGAATTTCATCCAAACAAATTGTAGCAATGACAAAAGCTGCAGTAGACTCATCCTCTGCTTTAGGACGTTCTGTATCTGACACTATGGATCGTTTAACTCGTGGTATTGTAAAAGCTGAGCCTGAAATACTTGACGAAATTGGTGTTATTATTCGACTTGATAAAGTTTACAAAGATTATGCTGAATCAGTGCAAAAAAGTACCCAAGAGTTGACAGAAGCAGAAAAAGCTTCGGCCAGGTACACCGCTATTATGGGGCAATTAGAAAATAAATTTGGAGGTATATCAGACAGTTTAGACCCTAACTATTTTGCTGCTCTATCTTCTACTGTAATGGATATCATAAACACTGTTAGTGCATTAACAGTAAAATGGCTCGGGGGCCCACTTAGATTCTTAACTGAGTCTAAAACTTTACTTGTTGCTTTAATGGCCTTAGTACTTAAAAATATTTTAGGTAAAGTATTCCCGGCAATTACTACTTTAGGGCAAAAACTAACTGATATGCCAGCAAAAATGGCTGCAAAAAATAAACTACTTGCAGAGTCAATTAAAAAATTAAAAAATGATATAAAGGGCAGTGCGTTAGAGGTAGAAAAATTTAATAAGATGACGGAAGGAAGTAGAATGACTCCCGGCATGCAGCAAGCCCGAAGTAAAGGAGACTTAGATAAGTATACTAGATTACAGAAAGCAGCGCTAAAAAGAGCCCAGCAAAGTATAGAACCCGGAGGTACCGTCAAGGGGGGTATTTACAAGGGATTAAACGCTGGCGCTTTGAAACTTATAGAACAGCAAACAAAAAGCTTAGAAAAAGTACAAACTAATTGGCATACTAAACAAAGAATAGAAATGAAAAAACATGGAATTTCTTTAAAGGGGTTGCAACTACGATACCAACAAGTAAAACAAAAAGCCGCACAATTTGGAGCTAAGCAGATAGAGCTCATGAATATGAGTGTTCGTGATGGCATAAAACAGGTTGGTATAAACTGGGCATGGACTGGAAATATGGGTCATAAAGCACTTGTTGTGATGCAAAGAGGAGTAGGGTACTTGACTGTTGGAGTTAAAGCTCTTGGAGTAGCTATTAATTTTGCTTTTAAAGCTTTTATGATGATTACTATAGCTTGGTCTTCTATTAAAGCCATTATGTCCCTGTGGCACGATTTTGATAAACCTTTTAAAGCTGCGGCGGAAAATGCTGCTAATATGCGAGTAGAGTTACATAAGACTCTAGAAGCTTTAGACAAAAAACCTGAATTTATAAATTTTGAAGGCATAGCAGGTAGTTTTAATCACGCTTTAAAAAATTCAAGTTTTGCTGCTAATTTAGCAGATGAAATATACAATTCAACTCATAAAGCTATGTTAAAAATTAGTGAAGAAATGGCTCAAATGGGCTGGTTGGATAAGTTAATAGATAAGATTAAAAGTCTTCTTAACATGCAAACTTTCAAAGACAACTTATCCGATAGTTTAGTATACCAAGTACAAATGGCTCAAAAATCGGGAACTAAGCTTCCTCAAGAACTACAAGCTCTTGTAGATACTAATTATACTGGAGGTACAAAGGAAAATCCTGCTACTTGGGAATCTTATATAAGACAAGACTTAAACCAAAATCAAATAATAACATTTCTAACAATGTTAGACAAGCAAAACGAATTAACTGCTGAAGCATTAAAATCTCACGATAATAATTTAAAAGAGCTTGGGCAGACGTATACTAAAGTAGCAAAGTATACCCGGGAATACGCAGAGTCTTTAGTATCTAAAACAGACTATGATGATTTAGCTAAAGCTCACCAATCTTTAATAAATATATTTGCAAAAGATGATCTTACTGCATCCGAAAAGGTTTTAGGAGCAATTGAGGGGGGCTTTATGACAGCTCCTGAAGAGCTAGCTAAAAATTTTAAAGAGCTTGAAAAATTTGAAAAATTACTGGGGGAATACCAGTCTGGTGAAAAACAGGATAGAACAGGCACTACAGTAAGTGGAATTCAACAGAGTATTAAAGCTTTGAACCTTGCAATTACTACAGCGTCAGCAGACATGTGGGGTACAGGTTTAACTGCAGAAAAAGTACTGGGGGACGATTTCATAGGAAAGCACCAAGAAGCTTTAGCAGCCATAACAGCTAGATTAGGTTTAGAAAAAGAATCAAAAGCGTTACAAATCTTTGGGGGTACTGCTATACAAGAGCAAGCAGCAGTCAAAAAAGAAATGCTTGATCTAGAGATAGCTGTAATGAGAAGTAAAATAGAAGTAGGAAACTTAGATAAAGAAGAGCTAGCAAATACTAAAGAAAAATTAAGATTAAAACTGCTAGAGGTAAAGGAACTGGGAGCAACTGCTTTAGCACAGGCACAACATAAAGCAAAAGTAGAAGGCAGAAGCTTAACCATTACGGAAAGATTTCTTGCAATGAGTAAAGACTTAAAAGATACTTATACTTCAAAAGAACTAGAAGAAAACGGTTTTATAAAGATATTGGAAAGAATGGAGGGAGAAGCAGTACAAACCTTTTTTGCAAAATATATTGAGTCCATAGATAAGACTATTAAACTAGCCAGAGAAATGGAAGATTTTGATAAGAACTTTAGTAAGTTAAGTGCCGCAGAGCAAATAAAAGTAGTAAATGCTCAAATAAAAGCTCTCAGGTTTACTTCTTATTCAGGAAATATGAGTGCAGCTCAAATGGCTAGAGTACTTAAAGATTCTGATGGTATGGGTATAGCCACTTCTCACAGAAAAGCAATGAAAGAAAGAAGCTTTTTAGACGAAGAACAATACGGAGAAGGGGCCTATACCTTTAGAAAGCATAAAGTACTAATAGATATTGCTATGAAGGTTGAACAAATTAAAGCAAAGAATATAAAAGCCGAAGAAAAAAACTTACAAACTAAATGGTATATAGAGCAAGAGCTATGGAAGGCTCAAGAAGCAGAAAGAAGTGCTATATGGAAAGAACGTGCTGCCACCTTCGGAGCTGCAATGACTAAAGTAGCAGATTCGTTTGGAAGTGCTATAGGTAATTACTTCAACGATATATTTATGAATAAAAAGCCTGAAAAGGGAGCTTTCAGAAATACGTTAGCTAAAGGTTTTGCTAGTGCTGGGTCTGGTTTGATAGCTAACACAGTACAGAAACAAGTATTTGGTAATCAAGGATTCTTAGCAGGCATAGCTGGACAGTTCATGAGTCCTGAATGGGTGGATACTTTATTCCCTAAAAC
>Ga0315320_10005814_pt1 | contig 10071 bp, 10 predicted proteins | sample M140m21515metaG_FD_203458 | JGI IMG/M metagenome (GOLD analysis project Ga0315320, IMG submission 203458) | Ammonia-oxidizing marine archaeal communities from Monterey Bay, California, United States - M1 40m 21515 | ecosystem: Environmental > Aquatic > Marine > Coastal | place: USA: California...
TGGACTCTCCATTTGAATTTGAAAACATTGCTACAGCTGTTAAAATCATCGATGTTCTTAGTACTAAAGGATGGCTTATTACAAAAAAGTCAGAAAGAGCTGGTTTTCAAAACTACAAGAAACTAACGGGTCAATTGGGAAGATGGCAAACGATACCTCAAGCGGAAAATCTCTCAGAAATTCTAATCGATTGTGCTCATAATGTCGATGGAATGAGGGTGCTTATGGATTACTTCTCTCAACAGCACCCAGGTGCCCAGCTCCACATTGTATTTGGAACGGTTGCAGATAAAAACCCATGTAAAGTTCTTAAGTTAATTCCTGAAAACTCAGTTATGTATTGGTGTTCAGCTAATGTTGTACGCTCAATGAATACAGACTATTTACAGGACCATGGCCTTGAATCTGGACTCTCAGGTGAAGTTTATAGATCAGTTAATGAAGCAGTAACAGCCGCAAGGTCAGCTGTTAATTCTTTAAATTTAGAATTGGATCAACATGCCAAATCTATCGTATGTGGAAGTGTTTATGTTGTTGGAGAGGTGGTTGAGCTCGCGAAATTTTAAAGGAAGAAGTGAATCCATATTCTGTTTGATTATGATAGACATAAAGAACTCAATTTCAACTTGCGAACTATTTACCTTTAAAACACCTAAAAAACAAGCAGCATTATGATTGCCCAATATATATTGCGCATTAAAAAGCGTCATATACTAACTGTTATGTGATATTATTTAAAAATGAAAAAAAACGTATACCTGATATTTCTCACCATTTTCTTTTTCGCATCAAAGAATGGAAATGCCCAGATTGATGAAGACCAAATAGGTGCATGGAGCATGTACTTCTTTAATACAACATTTAAAGAAAGCCCTTGGGGTGTTCAAGGAGATGTACAACTCAGAAATTGGAACATTGATGGAGATCTTGAACAATTGTTGCTACGCGGAGGCGTCACGTATCAACCAAAAATGGCAGACATTAAACTGACTTTTGGGTATGGCAATGTAACTACGGGAACCTATGGGGATGATGCATCAACAACTGCTGAGAGTAGACTTTATCAAGAGGCTTTGTTACCAGTTCGATTTGGCAATCGTTTATATACGAACCATCGATTCCGCTATGAACAAAGGTTTGTAGAGGGTCAAGATTTGAGAACGCGCTACAGATACAATCTATTTCTAAATATCACATTGAACAACACGGAAATGGACAAGGGTACCTTTTACCTGGCATTTTACAATGAGTTATTTATCAATGGGCAAAGAGGCATCGGAAATGGAAATACTGTGGAGATTTTTGATCGAAATCGATGCTATGCAGCTTTGGGCTACATGATCAAAAAGGGACTTAAAATACAGTTTGGAGCCATGAAACAAACAACAGATACGTGGAGTAAAAATCAATTGCAATTAAGCATTCATCATAAAATTTAAAATCACACAATAAAATCTAAACGTTTAGCCAAAACGTTGTACAACATAAACAAACCCGTTGTGGAGAATGAGTTCATGAAATTTAGCTACAAAATAAAAGATGTTTTTAATTGTTCATTAGAGAGAGCATTTAAAGCACCAATCCTCGGTGATGCTACAAAATTCATGAAAGGCTATTTATTTCAACCACCCGTTGCGGGATTTGAAGATGACAAAACTTGGGGACAAATTCATGGAAAAAGGTACCCAATTAACAATGGAAATTTACTCGTTAAAAAAGGGAGAATGTTTAAAGATGTAATCCTTGAACGAATTGAAAATAAATATTGGAAATGGACAATTTATGATTTCGAATTCAAAACGCTTTTTTTCATAAGTAAAGCCGTTGGAGAATGGAGTATTATAAAATTAAATGACAATAAAATTGAAGTTACTTATACCTACACTTATTATTCTAAAAGTTGGATATACAATCCTTTAACTTGGCTTCTGGTTAAAATCCAGATTAAAGGAATTATGAAAAAAGCGTTCTTAGGGATTAAAGAGCAAGCTCAATCGAATGAACCATTTATTTATGAACTCCATAACAATGTCTAACTAAATTGAATAACTTAGTTTAGAATCAACGTTATCATAAGATTTATGGTGACTTCAAATACTCGTACAGACAATTACATTCAAATAAAATTTGACAAGTCGCAATTAGAAAAAAATAGACTACTATGAAAAATATCACTTTTTTAATTTGTGGATTATTGTGTTCTACGATATTGGCAAATGCGCAGAATAGAAATATTCCTGTTGATACAACTGTTGTAACGGCTCACACCACAACTATAAATGGCGCAACAATATCTTATACTGCAACGACAGGAACGCAGCCGGTTTGGGATGAATTAGGGAAACCCATTGCGACTCTTTTTTATACCTATTACAAGAAAACAACCAAAGAAAACTCTGCTCATCGGCCCTTATTGATTTCATTTAATGGAGGGCCTGGTTCCGCTTCAGTTTGGATGCATGTCGCCTACACAGGTCCAAAAGTTCTGAATATCGATGACGAAGGTTACCCTATTCAACCTTACGGTGTTCATGAAAACGCCCATTCTATTCTAGATGTCGCAGACATAGTTTATGTAAATCCAGTAAATACAGGATATTCAAGAACAATACCTGAGAGTGGAGAGGACGTTAAAAGAGAGCTTTTCTTTGGAATAAATGCTGATATAAAATATTTGGCTGAATGGTTAAACACTTTTATTACACGAAATGAACGATGGACTTCACCTAAATATCTTATCGGAGAAAGCTATGGTGGGACTAGGGTGTCAGGACTTGCATTAGAATTACAAGAAAAGCAATGGATGTATCTGAATGGCGTCATCCTTGTTTCTCCTGCAGATTATAATGTATTTAATTCTGACAGCCCAATTTCATCATCTCTCAATTTACCATATTTTACTGCTGCTGCATGGCATCATCAAGCACTTCCATCGGCACTACAACAAAAGGATTTATTAGATATTTTACCTGAAGCTGAAGAATTTACATTAAACATCTTAATGCCCGCTTTGGCAAGAGGAGGCTCTCTTTCAATAGAAGAAAAACAAAAAATAGCAGCCAAAATAGCATACTACTCAGGGCTATCTGAAAAATCAATCATGCAGCACAACCTTGATGTACCTCCCCCCTTTTTCTGGAAAGAATTACTCCGGGATAAAACTGGCAATACGATAGGTAGGCTTGACTCACGATATTTAGGATTAGATAGAATCGAGGCTGGGTCAAGGCCTGATTACAGTCCGGAGCTTACTTCGTGGTTACACTCTTTTACGCCTGCGATTAATTTTTACTTACGTGAGCAATTAAATTTTAAAACCGATATAAAATATAATATGTTTGGCTCTGTACATCCTTGGGATGACAAAGACAACAATACCAGAGACGACCTAAGACAAGCAATGGCGGAAAATCCATATCTGAATGTGATGTTTCAGTCAGGCTATTATGACGGTGCAACCACTTATTTTAATTCTAAATATACCATGTGGCAAATAGACCCAAGTGGTAAATTGAAAGATCGTTTAAGTTTTAAAGGCTATAGAAGTGGTCATATGATGTACTTGCGCAAGGCAGATTTAAAAGCTGCCAATGAAGACATTAGGGAGTTTATTGAGAACAGTCTTCCAAATGGCAAATCCGCGAGATACTAAATTTTTATTATAAAAGAGTATTATATCTTTAGTTTAAACTTGTGTTGACATCGAAGAAGAAAACGACGAATCGCTAACGATTAGTTTAAGATCTCATAAATCTAATTTCGCTCACATGCTTCTTGGCTCAAAGGCCATAAAAAGAGTGTATCTTAAACATTGTAAAGCACAAAAATTCTCATTATAAATTGGATAAACCCTTTAAAATAGTCATAAAATCATTAATTATTTGTATAATAATGATTTCGCTTACTTACTTATTTCAAGAAAGTCTTTATAATGAACTTATTCAAGAGGATGGTGTTATTGAATACCTGACGGCCTTGTTGCTACTTATAGCTTCAGTGCTTTTATTTTCGAAATTAGTAAAGGTTGGGTTTTCTAGAGGTTGGCCTTGGCTTGTTTTTAATGTCCTGATGGCTTTAGGATTATTTTTTGGATTTGGTGAAGAAATTTCTTGGGGGCAACGAATATTTTCAATAGAGTCCAATCATTTGTTTTTGAACCATAATTCTCAAGGTGAAATCAATTTCCATAATCTTAGGATAAAGGGTATTATCATAAATCAATTGATTTTCTCATATGGATTTTCTATTATTTTTGGCGTTTACTTTTTATTTCTATTAATAGGTTATAAAAAAAATAAACTGATAAAGAGTATTGTTGACAAGCTTGGAATCCCACTCCCAAGGATCAAGCATTCACTATTTTTTGTGGGATTGTCAATAATTATATTCATTAACCCGGATGATAAAAAATGGGAACTCTGGGAATGCTTATTTGTGTTGTTCTTTTTTTTAATACTTGTTGAACCTCATAATAGCTCAGAAAAACTTCTGCTAACAAAAATTTTACCTCTAAAACCGTCCGAAAGTAACTAATAGAAATTGGTAATTGAATGGGATTTAATATTGTGCTTATAGAACCAGAAATACCTATGAATACTGGCAATATTGGTCGTCTTAGTTTGGCATCAGGATCCGTATTGCATTTGGTAAAACCATTTGGATTTGAAATCAATGACTCAAGATTAAAAAGAGCTGGACTGGATTATTGGAAACACATTCAGGTAAATATTTATGAGGATATGGATGAATTTTTCTCAAAAAACAATCATGAAAACATGGTCTATCTTTCCAGCTCTGGAGATAAGGATTATAGTTCAATCGAATATCAAGAGAATATGTTTCTCGTATTTGGAAAGGAATCTGTTGGTTTGCCCAAAAACATACTTTCTGAAAACTCAGATAAGCTTTATAAGATCCCCATTTACAGCGACCATGTTAGAAGCTTAAACTTAGCAAATGCTGTAAGTATTGTAGTGTATGATGGTCTCCGAAATATTCATAGAATCAATCTTTAGCATTAACGACCTTGATTTAAAACCTAGAATTCACAAATAACATGTTCTTAACAATGTGTAATTTGCATTAAAATAAAACGATGAACAGCAACCATTTTAAAGTTGAAATAGAGAATAAAATCGCTCAAGTTTTTTTCAATAGACCAGAAAAAGCCAATGCACTCCACATGGAGGCTTGGATTGAAATGCAAACTGTTTTTGAAACTCTTTCAAAAGATGATGACGTAAGGGTGATAATACTAGCTGGTGAAGGCAAGCATTTTTGTGCAGGAATCGATTTAGAATTGTTGATGTCGATAAGCAGATTGAAAGATATTTCTTGTCATGGAAAACGAAGTGAAAAGGTGAGGGAAATAATTGTAACACTTCAACAAGCAGTTACGGTGATTGAAGAATGTTCCAAACCAGTGCTTGCGGCTATTCACAATGGATGTATTGGTGGCGGAGTGGATATTGCAACCGCATGTGACATGCGTTATTGTAGTGAAGAGGCTTATTTCACGATTAAAGAAATTGACTTAGGCATGGTGGCCGACCTAGGTACTTTACAACGTTTGCCAAAAATTATATCCCCAGGAATGTCAGCAGAAATGGCATATACCGGAAGGAAAGTGTTTGGGCCAGAAGCAAGAAATATTGGTCTGGTGAATCATTGTTATTCAACAAAGAAGACACTGATGGAAGGTGTTGTACAAATTGCTTCAACGATAGCCTCTAAATCTCCTTTATCTATTCGGGGAACGAAGGACATCTTACATTATTCTAGAGAACATTCTGTAGTCGATTCGTTAAATTACATGTCTACTTGGAATGCCTCTATGCTGCTTTCAGAAGATTTGACAGAAGCTTTTCAAGCTACTGTGGAAAAGCGCCAACCTAAATTTGATCATTAATCAGTAGTTTTTTATTCATTCATTTCAACCTATTTGAATATAAACCCTACATTTAGTTATCTGTATTTTTGTATCTTGGTAATTCAGAAGATGACAATCTCGTATAGAAGATAAGTTTGAGATTTCCCCTTTTTTAAATCTACTTCTTTTGTATTTTATTGTTTAACGCACACCGCGTATCGAAATCTGATATTTTTTTTAATCATCAACTATGAACTCGAACTATTCAATCCCTCATGATGGATTAAAAGGGCTGAGAGAAAATTGGCGCAGTGACTTTTTAGCGGCAATAAGTGTGTCCTTAGTTGCTTTACCTCTGGCTTTAGGAATAGCTGTTGCTTCAGAGATGTCTCCTATGTCAGGTCTTTTGTCAGCAATTGTTGGCGGAGTTGTTACAACCTTTTTTCGAGGATCACATTTGGCAATTAACGGCCCAGCTGCTGGATTGATTGCCGTGATTCTCGGTGGGCTTGTCATGCTCGATCACAACATCAATTATGTATTAGCAGCAGTTGTAGTGTCTGGGGGAATTCAAATTGTACTGGGTTTCCTTAAATTAGGTCGATTCGCTAAATTATTACCCTCCTCAGTGTTACATGGCATATTAGCCGCTATTGGTGTCATAATAATCGCAAAACAGATCCCATTCGCTTTGGGAACAACTTCAGATGCTGATTCTGTTATCGGAAACCTATTGGATGTTTTCTATCAGCTTCCAGAAGCGAATCCCTTTATTTCTGTAATTACACTTATCGGTGTTTTAACTCTTGTGTTTTATAAAAAAATAAAAAGTAAATTCATCCGCACAATCCCAGCTCCAATGTGGGTTTTATTGTTGGCTATACCCAGTGTTTTTGCATTTGATTTCTTCAACGAACACAGCATTTCCATATTTGGAAATTCTTACAATGTTGGTCCTAGTTTACTTGTTGATATTCCAAAAAACCCTTGGGATTGTATTATGCATCCTGATTTTAGCATGATTGGAACCATGGCTTTTTGGCTCACAGTATTTTCCATTACTTTGATTGCTACCTTATTGACATTGGCCAGTGCTCGTGCCGTTGATAAACTAGATCCATACAAGCGGACCACCAACTTAAATAAAGACTTAATTGGTGTTGGAATAAGCACAATGGTCTGTGGTGCTTTAGGTGGTCTTCCAATTAGCACAGTCATAGTCCGAAGCACGGTGAATGTAAACAGCAATGCAAAGACAAGGTGGTCCAATTTATATCATGGAATCTTTCTCATTCTTTTTGTCCTGTGTTTAGCTCCCGTTTTAAGAAACATACCCTTGGCGGCACTGGCAGCAATCTTAATTTACACAGGCTTTAAATTAGCATCCCCCCAGGTTTTCAAGTATGCATATGATCAAGGCATAGAACAATTGCTATTTCTTTCCTCTACACTTGTAATTACGTTATTTACTAATTTGCTTTATGGGATCTTTGGAGGAATTATAATCACACTCATATTTCATATGCTATTGGCGAAGGTTGGAATTGTGCCATTCTTTAGAATGATTTATCAATCTGGGTCTCAAGTCTCTCTTTTGGAAAATGGCACATTCGATGTTAGGTTAAAAGGTGTTGCCAATTTTCTTTATGCCTTAGAGCTGGATAAATTGCTGGATAAGATTCCAATTGGATCTGTTGTTATTATTGACATGTCGCATACGCGTTTAGTTGACCTCTCGATCATGGAAAATATGATTGAATTTAAGCGTGTTCAAGATAACAATGGTGGAGATGTAAAACTCATTGGATTAGACCGTCACGTGTCTTCTACAAGTCATAACCGAGCCTTAAAAATAGTCACCGGAAGTGTGAAAAAACGTATGACGAAACGTCAAAACCGTTTTCAAAAGATGGCCAATGCAAATGGATGGTCTTTCGAACCAGATGTAGATTGGAACACTTCATATCTCAGAAACTTTAGATTCTTCGATTCCCGTCCGATTGAGATGAAAAGCAACTCCCTACAAGGACTAGACATAGAAAACAATTCTCAATGGGAGATTGCCGACATTGTATTTGACGAGGGGGCCTTGCTTGCCCTCGAAGTATATCAAACCACTGTGCAGGTAGTTCGATTGCCATCACCTATCCCCAGATTTATCATTGACAAGGTAGGACTCTTCGACAAAATTTTTGATCGGGTGATTTCTTTTTCCGAATCTAACCTGCATATTCATTTTAAGAAACATGCTGCTTTCTCAGATAAATTTCAATTGAGTGGAGAAGACGAAGACGCAATACGATCATTTTTCACTGATGATCTCATACGGTTTCTTGAACAAAATGAGATTCACCATATAGAAAGTAATGGAGAAGCTCTGATGATTTTCACTTACCTCCACATTGCCCGTACTGATGAGGTGCCTAGTATGCTTGAGTTTTCATCAAATTTATTGAAAAACATGGATTTAAACAGAAATTGAATAATTTAAACGAAATGTCATTGGTTATACTTAGAAATCTTTCTCACTTATTTGTTGGTGCTACTCTCATATTTGGGTTACTATTTAAATTTATGCATTGGCCATATGCAGGCGAATTAGAGATTGCCTCACTTTGTGGAATAACCATTCTTTTATTCGAGTATGTGATTCGCAATCGAAAGTCGAAGATATTGTCACGAAATATTATTTACCCATTGCTAGGTGTTGTTTATGTGCTAAGTATACTTTTCAAATTGATGCATTTTCCTGGTGCAAATAATTTGCTTATTGTCTCACTTATTGGTTTGTCGTTTGCATTGGTTGAATTTGCATTTAGCATCAGAAAATCCGTTTTTACCATCCTACCGCTATTGTTTTCAATAACACTGTTTTTTGTGCTTTTTAGATTACTTCATTGGCCTGAACCCCCTTATGTTCTTTATGGTTCTTATTTGCTTTTTGTCATCTTGGTCCCTGTATTACTTTTTTTCCGAGGCTATAAACTAAAAAATACTGAACCTATTATCAGTAGGCATTTCATGGTAATTTCCGCACTTTCATTTCTCCTTTGTGTAGTAGAATTTAAACTTAAGTTGTATCCTGAAGGCTTTGGCATGGAAAAGTATGTGCACTATATTTTGGACGTCCTATTATTGTCGGGACTTATTCTTTACATCAGACAAATCTTGCAAACACAACAGTTAAAGATTAAATTTCTATATGAGCATAAGCTTCTACAATGTCTAGGAGGTATTTATGTAATCATGTTACTGATTTTGAAGGCCATTTGATTTTGGGTTAACTAATATTATGTTAGATTAAAATAAAGTAACTTCTAATAAAAATGAATCATGAATATCGAATCTGACGTAGTCCAAAAAGCAGAATTTAATCCGAAAATTAAAACCTACTTATTATTAGTAGGCGCTTTTGTAATGACGTTAACCGTGGTTGGCATTCCGATACTTATTTTTTGGATCCTTGGACTTGGGCAATATTATAGCAAACGCTATTATGAGAATCTTAAGTGTGAATTAAAGCATCACCATTTAGAGTTTTCAAAAGGGGTCTTTTTTAAAATAGAGAAAACCATTCCTTTGGATAACATCCAGGATTTGACATTTATTGAAAATCCTTTTTTAAAATTTCTCGATTTACGCATATTGAAAATTGAAACTGCAGGACAAAGCAATCCGCAAGGGGGGAGCGACATGAAATTAATTGGAATCATTAAATCTTCCGATTTTAAAGAAAAGGTTTTGCGTCAAAGGGAATTAATCAGTTCTGGGAACGGTTCAAATGTTCTGCAAACAGATACATCTAATGAACAAACAAATAGCATACTAATAGATATCAGAGATATTCTAAATGATCTAAAAAATCAAAATTGAAGATCTAAGTATGATCTCATTCAAGATATGATTAAATAAAGTAAATTAGGCAAACTATTTACATGATTTTATTGACCAAGTGAATGCAAGGATTGTACTTATCAATAATTAAAAACCCACTCAATTGAGTGGGTTTCTTTTTGGTGGGCGATGAGGGGCTCGAACCCCCGACCCCCTCGGTGTAAACGAGGTGCTCTGAACCAACTGAGCTAATCGCCCTAAAAGGAGGATGCAAATATAGTAACTACTTCTCATCTTTGTGCAATGTTCAAAAAAGAAAAAAGAAAAAGTTGGAGGTCTGTTCAATCTCCATTCATTTTCAATCTTGC
>Ga0315320_10005819_pt1 | contig 10062 bp, 7 predicted proteins | sample M140m21515metaG_FD_203458 | JGI IMG/M metagenome (GOLD analysis project Ga0315320, IMG submission 203458) | Ammonia-oxidizing marine archaeal communities from Monterey Bay, California, United States - M1 40m 21515 | ecosystem: Environmental > Aquatic > Marine > Coastal | place: USA: California...
ACCCGTTTCAATCATGGACCTGGCTCTTCATATGATTGAGAGAACCGGACACGTGCATGGTTCTGGAGATGGCCAGATCGACATCATCTTCACAGGCCTACGGCCGGGCGAGAAGCTCCATGAAGAGTTGACACTGGGAGATGAGCCGACGGAGACACGGCATCCATCCATTCGACGCTGCTCGAGCGAGCGCCTGGCATGGAACACCCTGGAACCCCGGCTTCATCGACTTGAAGCTGCGACCGACCGACACGATGTCAGAGAGGCTCGCAGACTCGTCGAATCCTTCATGCCGGACTATCGACCGTTGGAGAACCCGAAGTCATCACTTCATGAACAGGGTCAATGAGCCATGATCGGCTTCGCGGGAACACCGACATAGGCTCCCGGTTCATAGAGATCCGAGACCGCAACGGCACCAGCTCCCAGAATCACATCCTGCCCCAGCGAAACGCCGGGTAGAACCTTCGCACCCATTCCGATGAATGAACGGGTCCCTACCTCGACATCACCCCCGAGAATGGCGCCGGGCCCGACATGAACCGCTGAATCCAGTTTCACGCCATGCTCGATGATGCAAGAAGTGTTGAGCACGCAAGCTTGGCCCAGAACGACTGCGGCATTCACAACAACCCCGGGCATGATCACACATCCATCCGCGACCGAAACGGTTTGCGACACCAGCGACTCTGAAGCAATGACCGATGCCGCCCGCATCCGATTCTTGAGATCCTCGAAAAGACGAAGCCGCGACGCATTGTCGCCCACTCCGATCACGAACTGATCATTCGCCGTGCCCAACGTCGTCAGATCAGAGATGGAACCAAGAACCCTGGTTCCGACATCGAGCTGAGGGCGTTCCAGAAGGTCATCAAGATGAAACACATCCGACCAGAGTCCGGAGCGAATGGCTGTTTCAGCCACCACACAGCCATGACCACCGGCGCCGACTATCAGAAGGCGATCCATCAGTGTGATACTCCACTCAGAACAATTGAAAGGCCAGAATTTCGAGTGACATCATCATAATCGCCCAACAAGGACTTTCGTTTCAGAGTTGAAATGAGTCGATAAAGACTACACTCCGTTGATGGCAAGTCGAACACTCAGCCCCGTCCGCGTCCCGGCAGCACGACTTGGCGGTGGCTCCTCAAACAGAATCTGGTTCATCGTCGGGTTGTCCGCGACGACGATGATCTCCATCGCGCTGCTCCACACCCTGAACAGCAATGACTTTCGTACCACCATCAGTGAAGCATGGTTCATGATCGCAGGGTCGATGGCCTGTTTTTCAATGTCGTCACTTCTCACGAACCGAGCGATCCAATACCCGGGTCAGAAGTCAAGCTTTGTGACCATCCCGCTTGCCTTGCTACCCATTCTGATGCTGATTGCCCTCATTGCACTCGGACGCATCTACTACTCACGCCCCTATCTGATCTGCTTCGCATCACTCACCACGGCCTTCTCACTGATTCGGTATCAGGTGCAAAGGCGCCCCCGGGCCAGAGTGCTCGCCATGATTCCATTCGGCGATCTTGGCTTGTTGAATTCAATCGATCAGATCGAATTCAAGCGAATGGATGAGCCAGAACTTCCCGATGAAAGCGTCGATGGCGTGGTGGTGGACATGCACGCTGAATTACCACAGGAATGGGTGAAGTTCCTTGCTGATCTGGTGATGAGACAGGTTCGCATCTACCACGTGGCGTCACTTTCCGAGAGCATCGCAGGGCGGGTTTCACTTGATCACATGGCGGCGATCCACGTTGAAAGCCTTCAGCCCACGCCCTGGTTCAATCCGACGAAACGCGCGATCGATTTAATCGTCTCAATACTCGGAGGACTCCTCCTGCTTCCAGTTGGGCTAATCACGGCACTCCTGATTCGACTTGAATCCAAAGGCCCTGCGATCTACCGGCAACGCCGCACCGGAATCAACGGAAGCGAGTTCACACTCTTGAAATTTCGTTCCATGCGAGCGGATGCGGAAGCCGGAGGGGCGCAATTCACCGAAGAGAATGACCCAAGAATCACCAGACTCGGCCGATTCATGCGCAAGACCAGAATAGACGAACTCCCACAGCTCATGAACATCCTCAAAGGTGAGATGAGCCTGGTCGGACCCAGACCGGAAAGACCGGGATTCGTCGAGGAATATCGCAAGGAGATACCGCATTACCAGCTCCGCCACAGCACCAGACCCGGACTCACGGGGTGGGCCCAGATAGAGACTGGCTATGCGAGCGACACGCAAGGGACTGTTCGAAAGCTGGAACGTGATCTCTACTATGTGAAATACAGATCGATCTCCCTGGACTGCTTCATACTCTACCGAACACTCCGCACAGTCGTGTTCGGCAGTGGAGCAAGGTGAACAGCTGACCATGAACGTCTGGATCATCACACCGTTCGAGCCGATACCGACGGAGAACGAAGCACGACCGATGCGTGCAGGCATGCTCGCCGCCGATCTCGAAGAGCGTGGACATGACGTTGTGTGGTGGACCCCTGACTTCGAACACTATGGCAAACGACATCGAACCGGCGATGACAGTCGCATCAAGGTGAGCGAAAACTACGAGATACGCCTCTTGAAATCGTTGGGATACAGTTCCCACATCGGATTGAGACGACTCCTGAACAACCATCTCATTGCCAGACGCTGGGCGAGGCTCGCGACCGGCGAACCTCGACCCGACATGATTCTCTGTGCCTGGCCGACACCCGATCTCGCGGTCGCTGCCGTTCGTTACGGTCAGAAAAACGCCGTGCCTGTCGTTGTCGACGTCCGAGATCTCTGGCCGGATCTGTGGCTGGAAATACTGCCCGCTGCGATGAAGCCGCTGGGACGGAGACTGCTTTCCCGTTACTACAGAATGGCTTCGGTGGCGCTGGCCGGGGCCACCGCGATCACCGGTCCCACATCGGAGTACATCGACTGGGCGTTGAATCTCAGCAAAAGGACACGAGGTGATGCTGATCGTCCGTTCGAGTTCGGATTCGAACCCCAGCAAGCGGACGAGAAGGCGATTGCCGCTGCGCGGATCAGATTGAAGGAAATGGGGTACGTGGAAGATGACCGGATGCAGGTGGTCTTTGCAGGAACCTTCGGACGTTCTTTCGAATTCGACACCATCCTCGAAGCTGGCAGAAGATTGGACGAAATCGCTGCGGGACGAACCAGAATCATTCTTTGCGGCAGCGGTGACAAGTGGCAGCACGTCGCAGATGAATCGAAAGCAACGGATTCGCTCCAGGTCATGCCAAGACTCAGCCTCCTCGAACTGCAACAGATCTATGCAGGATCGACGCTTGGGCTGGCGCCCTATCGCAACATCGAGAACTTCCAGAAAAACGTACCCAACAAGATCAACGAATATCTGCGTATGGGCCTGCCGATCCTGACCGGAGTGGACGGCCGGATAGCGACTCTGATCGAACAGAACGGTGTCGGGCACCGGTACCTTGAAAACGATCCAGATTCACTCGCAAAGTTGATCGCTTCGCTGTCAAAGGACACGAATGAGATCGAAGTCCTGAAGCGGAATGTGGACGCACATCTGCAGAACGAGGATTCGACACCGGCGGGAACACGGGCCTTTGCAGATCACCTCGAAGGAATCGCCGCAAGCCGGTGAACATGGAGTCGATCAACCCCTCTCCCGACCGATCCCAAGGACCAGTTCATTGAATCGTCGACTCAATGTCGACCAATCGAAGAGACGAGCGCGCGAGAGAGACCCTGCGACGAGACGTTCTCGATAGTCCTGGTCGGACTCGATCCTGCGGACGGCATCGACGATGGCATCCACGTCGCGAGGAGGCACCAGAATGCCACAGCTGTCGTCGATCACTTCCGGCAGGGAACGGAATCGGGTGGTGACGACGGGGAGGCCCGCCGCCATCGCTTCGATGAGGACACCAGCATGACCCTCGGTCGGGTAGTAGCTGGGAAAGACGAATCCGTCGTACTGCGAGAGGAACTCAGGTATGTCTTCAGGGTCAAGACTCCCGCGCCAGCGAACATTTTCGGTGGCATCCAAGTCCTCCCATTCAAGACCGTTCTCGAAAGGGCCCACGAGATCGAGCGAGAGTTCAGGCATCCTGCGGAAGGCTTCGACCGCTTCAACGACACCCTTGGTCGGCAGCAACCGACTGACCATGATCCAACGTCCCTCCGGATCATGCGCTGCCACGACAGCGTTCGAGAGGTTCCTCCCGTTGGGAAGGGCCTGACACTGCGACAGTCCATGCTGGTGCGCGTCGTCACGCAGAAGTTCCGTTTCAACCACGTAGAGAGGGACGGTTCCAAGCAGCGCACGGACGATTCTTTGCCGCAGCGCTCCACCGTGAGCATGAGCCGTGCCGCCGGTACAACGGACGACCAATGGGGTCCGTGTCAGAAAGGCGATCACTTTGAACGGAAGAAGTGTCGCCGGCAGACCGGACCCGATGGTGAACAGGATCATCACTTTCGCACCAAATCCGAATCGGAGCGTGCGGGCGAGCCGCGAGAGATAACGGCACGCGCCGACAAGTCCTCGCCTCCGGATGAAAGAGAGATCGACGATCGAAAGATCGACCTCGGAATCGGATTCAAGCGACCGCTCGATCTCGCGCAGAATCAGGCCTGACCCGGATATGGCGGGAAGTCGTGCGCCGACAAGGATCACTCCGGTCGGTTTGGTGTGGGAATCGTTCACTGCAACTGAACTCCGAGCATCTCGAAAACTCCCTCATAGTCATCGACGATTCGCTTGATGGAAGCGAGCTCTTCAACGCGGACCCTTGCGCGAACACTCATCGCATGAATGTGCTCCGCACCTAGGACTCTGACCGACGCCAGCACACCGGCAAGTGATTCAGGATCGTTCGGCGGCACGATCCAACCGGTATGACCCGAGTCGACAATGGCCGCGCTGTCACCGACATCGGTGGCGATCACCACCCGACCGACGCTCATGCCCTCAAGTATGGCATTGGGCGTGCCTTCGCCAGAGACTGAGGGGAGCAGCAGTGCATCCGACGAACCGATCAGAGATGGAACGTTCGCCACCGAAGGTAGGAACCGGATGCCCTCACCGCTCGCCCCCGCGGCACGGCAGAGTCTCGGGCCATTGCCATGCTCCTGACCATGCCACTCGACAGAAGGCATGCCCTGGAATTCGGGGCGCGCACGAAGAAGATCGATGGCGCGTGCGAGTACGCCCACACCCTTGGCCTCAACCACCCGACCCAGAACCAGGATTCTGTCGACTGCGGTTCCCGACCACGGGGCCGCGACGAATCGATCGAGATCGACGGCATTCCCGATGTGCCGCACGCGTTTCCGAAGACCGGGCCGGGTATGAACAAGCCAATCAGCCTGTCGCCGGGAGTTGCAGATGATGGCGTCGGCCCGTCCATAGAGCGCGAGGCTCATGCGTCGCTTCACACCAACCGGGCCGGCGGGATCGGTGCATCGTTCGCACACCACGATCGGAGCATCGATGCGGTGCAGCTTTCCGGAGAGAAGCGCCAGAGTCGCGGGTCCAACCAGAAAAGCGCAGATGACGGCAGGCTGACATTCACGTGCCAGTCTCACCAGCGAGCGAATCCAGCCCAGACGGCCACCACCCTCGAGGCGGCGCACTTTGGCGCCAGCCCCTCGAATCTCTGATTCGAGGAAGTCACGATCCGCGTATCTTGCGACGATGACTTCGCGACCGCGAGCGACGAATTCGCGAACCATCATCGCGATCTGGCGCTGGGCGCCACCCTGTCCGAAGTCATCGATGAGGATGAGGATGGGGCCAGCTGAATCATTCGGGGACTCGACGGTGGTCACGGTTTCCCCCAGCGATCGAACCACGAGCGAAGCATCAGTACAGACCATATCCGAGGACTGACATCCACATTCATGGTGCGCATCCGTTCCCATTCATGGCGAATCAAATCTGCATCAAGCCCCAGATGTTCAAGGTCGCAGGGCTGCAGCAGTGATTCCGCCCAGTCACGAAGTTCATGCCGCAGCCAATACGCCAGAGGGACACCGAACCCCATCTTGGGGCGCTCGAAGAGGTGGCGCGGCATCCGTCTTCCCAGAAGCTCTCGAAGTGCGACCTTGGTCGTGTTCTGATGGAGCCGAAGAGACATGGGAAGCCGCCAGGCCGCTTCATAGATTCGATGATCGAGCAACGGAACCCGTGCCTCAAGAGACACTGCCATGCTGGCCCGGTCCACCTTGGTGAGGATGTCGTCGAGCATGTAGCTTCGAGTATCTGCAAGGAGCATCTTCTCGACGAAGCTGATCTCCTGACTGAACACTTCCTCGTCAAGCCAGGAGCGAGAGGAGACCTTCGGATAGACCCCGGATGCATTCGGCCAGGTTGAGATCATTCTCTGATAGAAGTCCAGTTTGTCGTCGGAACGAATCGCCCCCGCTATTTTGTGAAGTGCGGATCCGAAACGAAGCTTCTTGAGCCTGCCAAGCGACAGTCCTCTCGAGAATCCATACATCCGATCCCAGCTTGAACGTGAGAACATCTCGATACCGGTAGCGAGCGTCCGACGAAATGGTGCAGGGATCCGGGAGGCTTGCTCGAAGACCTTGAGACCTGCACCGTATCGGTTGTATCCGCCGAAGAGTTCATCTCCGCCATCACCTGAAAGCGAGACCGTCACTTCGGATCTGGCCAGCTTGGACACGAGATATGTCGGAATCTGCGAGGAATCCGCGAATGGCTCATCAAAGAGTTCCGGAATCCTGGGAACAACCGCAAGCGAGTCCTTGGATGTGACCACCAACTCGGTGTGGTCCGTGCCAAGATGGTCGGCGATCGCCTTGGCAGGCTTGGACTCATCGTAGAGGTCCTCGTTGAATCCGATGGTGAACGTCTTGATCGGCTCCGAGCTTCTTTCCTGCATCATGGCGACGACCAATGATGAGTCGATCCCACCGGAGAGAAATGCGCCAAGCGGAACATCAGCGGTCATGCGATCCCCGACGGCGCGACCGATGATCGAATCCAATTGATCCAATATGGATTGATCATTGCCTTCGAAGGGTGCCTCTCTTGCGGCAAGCGCAACCTGTGCGGAACACCAGTAGCGGGACGTTCTGGTACGCAACACGCCCTCGGACTCGGTCACGACGGCGATCTCTCCGGGGCCCAACTTGTGGACACCATCAAAGATGGAATAAGGCGTCGGTACGTAGGACAAGGTCAGAAAAGCCGAGACTGCCTCGGGATCAAGCCTGCGCTCTACGAAACCGGAAGCAAGCAGCCCCTTCAATTCGGATCCGAAGACAAGGCGCTCATTCGAAGTGGACCAGTAGAGAGGCTTGATGCCCAGACGATCTCGGACCAGACTGAGGGAACGTTCATGTTTGTCCCATATCGCAAAGGCGAACATGCCGGTGCAGCGCGAAACCATTTCTGAAAGTCCGTAATGCTCGATACCTTCCAGAAGAACTTCGGTGTCACAGTGCCCTCGAAATCGCACTCCACGAGATTCAAGCTGAGACCGAAGCTCTGAAAAGTTGTAGATCTCACCGTTGAAGCAGATCGAGAACCGGCCCGAGGCCGAATGCATCGGCTGGTGCCCCTGAGGAGAGAGATCGACAACAGAGAGACGTGCATGCGCAAGACCGATGCCGGTGGAGGCGTCATGCCAGATCCCTTGATCATCAGGTCCCCGATGGTTGAGTGCACCGGCCATGCGACGAAGTCGACCCGGACCATCCTCTACCCGCGTGCGTGGCACGAAGAAACCCGCTATTCCACACATGTGCTGCCGATCAAAAAGGGTGCCATCACGTTCGTCATGATAACCAGAGCTCAACTGAAACGAATCACCGAAGCCGTTTCGGCTGGATTAAATGACCATATAATTGAGCTGTGAAGCGACGGACCAAAAAATCTGATTCGAACGATCTAAAAGGGTCACCGTGTGATGTGATGTTCATCATCTCATCATTGGGAGGTGGTGGAGCCGAACGAAAAACTGCCCTTCTTGCCAGCAGCCTGGCTGAACGTGGACACTCCGTAAGCGTTCTCACACTCAGCCCCAGAACACGGGATGAGTACGATCTCAGTTCAGCTGTTGTCCGAATAGTGATCCCTGAGATCCTGCAGAAAGATTCACAAGGGGCTTCGATCGGAAGACGTACAACCCTCGAACGAATACGAAATTTCTGTCGCAAGATTCGATGCATTCGCAAGCAAATCAAAAAATACAATCCCAGGCATGTGATCTCTCTCGGACACCCTGAGGGAATACTGGCATCACTCTGCAAACGATCCAGAAATCACCACCTGATCTGGACCACCTCGTCCATCAAATCCCCGAAGTCAAATGACCCCAGATACCGCATTTTATTCTGGCTCGCTCGGATGCGAAAAACACAAGTCATCACCCAAACGAATGAGATTGAACGGGAATACAGACAAAGAGGATTCACAAACCTCAAGACCATACCGAACCCGGTATACATTCCTCAGCAGGGAACTCACGCCTCGCATGCTGAGTCCTGTTTTCGCATAATCGCTGTGGGGCGACTTATACCCGAGAAGTCATATGAAACTCTGATCGATGCACTTGGAATACTGGAAAGATCACACACGGAATGGGAGTGCAAGATCGTCGGAAAAGGCCCTCTGCAAGATGACCTAGAACAAAAATGCAGAGACCTTGCAATCGATTCGAGAGTGAATTTCACAGGTTGGTCCAACGACATACGAAGCCTTCTGGGAAATTCAGACGTGTTTGTAATGACCTCACTTGTCGAAGGTCAACCCAATGCACTTCTCGAGGCAATGAGCGAATCGCTAGCGTGCGTGTCAACGAACTTCAGCGGTGGTGCCGCCAGCACCTTGCTTGGAACCACGGGAGCCGGCCTGGTCGTGCCCGTTGGAGACGCCAAGGGCATCTACAATGCGATTGAAACACTTATGTTGAACCTGGAGTTGAGAAAAAAGCTTGGCATAAGAGCAAGATCTATCACTGAGTCATTCAGCATCGACAAAGTGACGGATCATTGGATTCGTGAACTTGGGATGACCGGAAGCGGAAGGCCATGAACAGCGACGCACCGCACAAGATGGGAGTCGGCAGACGGATCGGATTCCTTGCCAAGGATTCACTTCTGTATGGAAGTGCCTATGCATTCATGAAAGGGATGGCATTCATCACCTTTCCGATCATGACACGTCACTTCGACCCTGCCCAGTATGGCATCATCGACTACTACGGGTTTGCCATTGCCTTGATCGCGGTCGTCCTGGCTTTCGGACTGGACCAGACGATCGCTCGGTTCTTCTACGATGACGACGACGTCAACCACCGAAAGCAGGTGATTTCACAGGCACTCCTGCTGAATCTCATCGCTCTTTTTCCGGTACTGACGGTGATCTATCTGGTGTCGGGTCATCTGACGCGGTTCGCTCCGGTCACGTCAGACACCCAGACACTCATCAATCTGATCCTGGCGACCGCGCCCTTCATGGTGATCACCGCACACGCTCTGAACATCTGCAAATGGACTTTCGCCAGGAAGCGATACCTCGCATTGGCCGTTGGGAGTGCGATCCTCAGAGTCGGCGTGCTCGTGACACTCATCCTCGTGTTCGATGTGAGCGTGGTGGGCATTTTCTGGATGAATCTGGGTCTTTCGGCAGTCTCCGCCCTGATGGGCATCGTGTTCATAGTGCCCTGGCTCAGCATGCCCAGGCCCAGCCAGCTCATGATCTCGATGTGCACGTACGCACCACCCCTCTGGATGCTCTCGGTCCTGGCACTTCTCACGCCGGTCATCGAGCGCACGATCACGGAATCTCTCTTTGGAAACGATGCACTTGGCATGTATGCCGCAGGCGCCAAGGTTGCCTTGCTGATGGGCCTTGCACTCATAGCATTTCAGATGTCATGGGGTCCTCTCGCATACGCGATCCACAAGGAACCTGACGCGAACAAGACCTACAGACTTGTGATGAAACTGTTCACGCTCGGATCATGGACGATGGCTCTGGGACTGGGCGCGGTTGCTCCATTGATGCTTGCCCTACTTGCACCTTCAGA
>Ga0315320_10005820_pt1 | contig 10061 bp, 9 predicted proteins | sample M140m21515metaG_FD_203458 | JGI IMG/M metagenome (GOLD analysis project Ga0315320, IMG submission 203458) | Ammonia-oxidizing marine archaeal communities from Monterey Bay, California, United States - M1 40m 21515 | ecosystem: Environmental > Aquatic > Marine > Coastal | place: USA: California...
CTAGTGCAACTAACAAACCATCTCCAGTTGTTGCAAATTTACCTAAAATAATATGTCCAGATTGCTCACCACCTAAGTTAAAATTATTTTTTTGCATTTGTTCCTTTACATATCTATCTCCAACATTTGTCCTAATAAATTTAATTTTATTTGCTTTAAAAAATTTTTCTAAACCATAATTAGACATCAAAGTTCCAATAACTCCACCTCTTAACATTTTTTTGTTTTTCCATCTTGTAGCTATTGCTGCAATTATCTGATCTCCATCAATTATATTTCCCACTTCATCGCTCATAATAATTCTATCAGCATCACCATCTAGAGAAATACCAAGATGAGCTTTGTATTTTTTAACTGCAAGTTTAATCTTATTTGGATGTGTCGAGCCACAGTTTTGATTAATATTTATTCCATTTGGTTTTACACCAATTGCAATTACCTTTGCTCCTAACGACTTCAGCAGTTCTGGTCCAGCTTTATAACCAGCTCCATTTGCACAATCTATTACTATTCTTAATCCTCTTAAATTAAATTCTTTTGGAAAATTTTTTTTTAATATTTTTAAATATTCTTTTGTCCCACTTTCCAACCTTTTTACCCTACCTATTTTTTCAGGACTGGAAAGATTTTTTGAAATTTTTTTATCTATCAATTTTTCAATTTTTTTTTCAATTTTGTCAGACAACTTCATTCCATCTGGACCAAACAGTTTTAAACCATTATCATTATGAGGATTATGAGAAGCAGTTATCATAATGCCCATATTGGCTTTCATTGTTTTGGTTAACATTGCCAAACCATTTGTTGGCATAGGGCCAAACGTATAAACATGCATTCCAGCTGAAGCTAATCCTGAAACAAGTGCAGGCTCAAGTGTATAACCAGACAATCTTGTATCTTTTGCTATGATTGCTATTTGTTTTCTTTTTTTTTGAGATCTAAAATATGTTCCTGATGCCAATCCAAACTTAAAAAACATATCTCCATTAATATGCTTACTATTTATTGCGCCCCTTATTCCATCAGTTCCAAAATATTTTTTTGTCATTAATGATTTATTATTTTTTTAAAAACTTTTATTCCCTGGAGTAATTCATTTACATCATGAATTCGTAAAATTTGTATACCTTGCATCATTAGATATATTGAAGATGATATCGTTCCTCCAATTCTGTTTTTAGTATCATTTTTTCCTGCTATTTCTTTTATAAATCTTTTTTTTGAATTACCCACAAGTATAGGAAAACCTAGTGAATGAAAAATAGAAATACTGCTTAAAATGTTAATATTATGTTTCAAATTTTTTCCAAAACCTATTCCTGGATCAATTATAATATTGTTATGTTTTACACCAATTTTTCTTAAAAAATTTATCTTCTTCTCAAAAAAATCATATATTTCTAATAATTCATTTTTATACCTTGGTTTATTTTGCATATTCTCAGGTATTCCCTGTGAATGCTGTATTACAAAAGGAATTTTGTTTTTTTTAAGAACATTAATAGTTTCAGAATCGTAATCTAATCCAGAAACATCGTTAATAATTTTTACACCATACTTAATTCCTTTTTTCATGATTTCAGATTTTCTAGTATCTAATGAAATTGGAATTTTTTTACTTATTAACTTAATTGTTTTTTCTATTCTTTTCCATTCTGTTTTATTACTTACTGCTTTTGACCCAGGACGTGTAGACTCCCCACCTATATCAATAATATTTGCTCCTAAGTTAAACATCTCTAAAGCATGCTTTACACCTTTCTTGCTTGTATTGAACTTTCCTCCATCAGAGAAGCTATCTGGAGTAAGATTTAATACTCCCATTATATTTGGAATTTGTAAAAAATTTAAATTTGAAAAATTTTTTTTTTTGGATCTTATTTTTTTTAAATCAATTTTAATTAATTTTTTTAATGATTTAGTTAATCCATTGATTTTATTAATAGAAATTTTTTTTTTTGAAGATCTTGATATTATTTCAATATGATCAAATGAAATATTTTTATTTCCACTAAGAGGTATTGATTTATTGCTATTAACTAGCAATCTTGATTCATTTCCATAGTAGAAATTACACACCCTAGTGTAATATCTTCTCATTTGATTTGCTAATGAACTATTTTTGGTTTTAAACCCATGGCACCTAAGGCTGAGTTTTGATCATCATTTTCTTCTGGTTTTTCAACCGCCTTATCTTTTGGGTATACGTTTTTATTAATTATATTTTCTATTTCTTCACCTGTTAAAGTCTCATAAGTTATAAGAGCTTTAGCAATTTTATGTAGGTCATCAATTTTTTCAGTTAATATTTTTGTAGCCTGATTATAGCCTTCATCAATCAACTTTCTAATTTCTTTATCTATTTTTTGAGCCACTTCTTCTGAAACAGATTGTGTTTGTGTAACTGATCTTCCCAAAAATACTTCTTCTTGGTTTTCACCATATTCTATTGGTCCCATTTCTTCACTCATTCCATATTTTGTAACCATGGCTCTAGCAAGTTGTGTTGCTTGATTAATATCTGATCCATTGCCGCCTCCAGCACCTGTTGAAATATTATCTTTTCCAAATATTAATTCTTCTGCAACTCTACCACCAAAACACACTGCCATTCTAGCCTTTAAGTATTTTATTGAATATCCATGCTTATCTCTCTCTGGTAAATTCATAACCATACCTAAAGCTCTGCCTCTTGGAATAATTGTTGCTTTATGTATTGGATCATAGCTTGGCATATTAAATGAGACTAAAGCATGACCTCCTTCATGGTATGCTGTTAATTTCTTTTCATCTTCCGTCATCACCATCGAACGTCTCTCAGATCCCATCATTACTTTGTCTTTAGCTTCTTCAAATTCAATCAATGTCACAATTCTTTTATTTTTTCTTGCCGCTAGCAAAGCTGACTCATTAACTAGATTGGCTAAATCGGCGCCTGAAAATCCAGGTGTCCCTCTTGCTATAGTTCTTAAATTAACATCTGGTGCCATTTTAATTTTTTTGACATGGACTTTTAAAATTTTTTCTCTTCCTATTATATCTGGATTAGAAACAACCACTTGTCTATCAAATCTACCTGGTCTCAATAAAGCAGGATCAAGTACATCAGGTCTGTTAGTTGCAGCAATAATAATAACTCCTTCGTTAGTATCAAATCCATCCATTTCAACTAACAACTGGTTTAAAGTTTGTTCTCTCTCATCATTTCCTCCACCTAAACCAGCACCCCTACTACGGCCAACTGCATCAATTTCATCTATAAAAATTATACATGGCGAATTTTTTTTACCTTGTTCAAACATATCTCTAACTCTTGAAGCTCCGACACCAACAAACATTTCTACAAAATCTGAACCTGAAATGGTGAAAAATGGAACTCCAGCCTCCCCGGCGATTGCTCTTGCAAGTAGTGTTTTACCAGTCCCTGGAGGCCCAACCAATAAAGCTCCTCTAGGAATTTTTCCACCCAATCTACTAAACTTTTTTGGATCCTTTAAAAATTCAACAATCTCTTCCACTTCTTCTTTTGCTTCTTCAACACCAGCTACATCATTGAATGTAACTTTACCTTTAAGTTCGTTCATCATTTTAGCTTTAGATTTTCCAAATCCCATGGCTCCACCTTTGCCACCTTGCATTTGTCTCATAAAGAAAATCCAAACAGCTATAAGAAGTAACATTGGGAACCAAGATAAAAGAACACCAAACAAGGAAGGCATTTTTTCCTCTAAAGGTGAAGCAGAAATGCTTACTCCTTTATCTGATAATTTTTCAATTAAATTAGGATCATTAGGGGAGTAAGTTGAAAATGAATTACCATTTGAAAATACACCTTTTATGTTATTTCCTTGGATCTCAACTTTTAAAACTTCGCCATTTTCAACAGAAGTTAAAAATTCAGAAAAAATTATTTGATTGCCACTTCTAATATTTGATTGAGGATTTTTAAACATATTGTAAAGACCAATAGTTAGAAAAACAATAATTCCCCACATTGCCAGATTTTTTAAATTCATAGAGTTAAGATAATAATTATTGTGAGTTTAACAAGTGACAAAATATCATTAATTAAACGAATTTTGTTACTCTTTAGACAAAATTACAGTTTCATTAACCTTTTTAATAACACAACCTCCTAAAGTAACTTTAAAGGATGATTTAGTGCTTATTAAGTTAATAACTTTATCAATTTTTTTTCCTCTGACAGGATAATACTTTTTACCTACAATTTTTATTACCTCTATTAATGACCTAAATACAACTTCATTTGACTGAGAAAAAAAATTTTCTTTTAAAATTATAAAATTTTTTTTAGTTAAAATTGTGCTGTTATCCTTTAAATTTTTTTTAGTATAAAATTCTATATTCTCATTTGCAAATTTTAAATTTTTAATTGTTAAAAAAAACTTTTTTCTATCAAAACCTTCTAAACTTAATTGTTTTAAAAAATTTCTTATTTTTACTCTTTTAAACTTATCATCTTCATTCGAGGGGTCTTTAACATAAGTTCCAAAAATATAATTACTTATATATATCAAATCTTTTTTATCTATTTTAATTAAAGGTCTAATCATATTTATCTGATTTTTAATAGAGTCTCTATCTAATGAAATTAATCCCTTTAAACCACTACCTCTTAAAATTCTTATAAAAAAATTTTCAAACAAATCATCTAGCTGATGACCAAGTAGAATATTTTGTATTCCATTTTTTTTTGCTACATTTGTTAATAGCTTGTACCTTTTTTCTCTAGCAATTGACTGAATATTTTTTTCAGGCTTTGATCCCTTCCAGTTTAAAATATCTAGTTTTATAGAAAAGTTTTTCAATTTTTTTTGAATATATTTAGCCTCTAATGTAGAATTTTTTCTCAATCTATGATCGACTATAAAATATTTAATATCTATAGATTTTTTAATGGAATAAATTTTTGCTAAAAAAGATAATGCAAGACTATCTGGACCACCCGAAACAGCTACAATAAAATTTTTTTTAGCAGGTAAGTTACATTCAAATTTTTTGTAAATTTGAAGAGTTCGACTGTCTTTTAATTTATCTAATAAAAACTTATGAGTCTTCTTTGATACATTCAAATTTTTTAGACTCATATTTTGCTTTTTGAATTACTGATTGGTTAGCTTTAGGATATTGTAACTCTACTCCATTTATCATTTTACACCCCTGATCTTTCTCTCCAATTTGAACCATAGATACCCCAAGTTTTAATAGATTTATAGGGGCCTTATTGCCTTTTGGATATTTTTGATAACCTTCTAAATAAGCTGATGCCGCATCAGTATAAAGTTGTCTAATTCTAAATGTTTCAGCATACCAATACTGGGCACTACCAGCTAGTTCATGCTCACTATTATCTAAAACAAATTCTCTAAAAGCTCTTTCAGCTGTACTGTAATCACCAACTTTTAAAAAACTTGTTGCAAATTCATATTTTTTTTTTGGAGATAAATCTTGCGGTAATATCTTTTCCTCTGCTTGAAAAGTTTCAGTTACAACAGTGGCGGTAGTATCTACAGATTGAATTTGTTGCGATGTTTCAGATGTTTCAGTATCTTTATATGAGATTGAACCAAGATCTTGTGGCTGAGAACTCCCTGGCAATATTTCGCTTTTTGTATCTGTTTTTGGTTTTGAGGATAATTGTGTTGTAATTTCACCTGAACTTATTGAAGATTCTATATCTTGAAATCTTATCTGATTATCAGCTTGAATTTTTGACAACCTATTTGATAATTTATCAAGCTTAAAATTAATTTCTTCAAATTTATTAGTTAATTGTCGAAATTGATCTTCTACTTCAGATAATTTTAATAAATGTCTTGTAAGAACGTCTTCTGAGTTACTGTCTAGCTCAATATTTGACTGCTCGCTTGATGAAGTATTGATTTCAATTGAGCCAGAATAAACTGCTCTTTCGAGAGTTTTAAGGTCGTTCTTAATAATTTCTAAAGTTTCATAAATATTATGATTATCTGAAAAAGAATTTTGAAAAAAAATTAAATTAAATAAAATTAGTAATATTAATTTAAATTTAAATTTCATTAGTTTTTAGATTAATGGTTATAAAAATGGCAAAAAAAAGACCCTAAAAATTTTACATTTTAGGGTCTTTATATTTAATTCTTTAATTTGCTTTAACAGTTACAGATCTTCTGTTTTTTGACCAAGCTAACGGGTTAGAACCAGCATCTACTGGTCTTTCTTTTCCGTAACTTAAAACTGAAATTCTATCTGAAGAAATTCCGTAAGTCATTAGATAATCTTTTGCAGAATTTGCTCTTCTTTCTCCAAGTGCTAGGTTATACTCTCTTGTTCCTCTTTCATCTGCATGTCCTTCAAGAACAACATTGATGCTAGAGTTTTTTCTTAACCAAGCCGCTTGAGCTCTTAATGTTTCTCTTGAAGCTGTAGTTAGAATAGTTTCATTTGTTGCAAAGAAAACTCTGTCTGGAACACCATCTGCTAAATACTCAACTGTATCAGTTCCTGTATAAACATCACCTTGCATTTGACCTTGTATTTCAGTTGCAACTTCTTTTTTTGTTGCACATGCAGTTAATACCAGGCACGCTACTATTAATAATAGTGTGTTTTTGTAAATTTTGTTAAATGTCATTCAATTGCTCCTTGCTGCTAATTTCAATTACTTAGTTTTTCACAACTAATTAGATGTTTCAAGTCAAAAAATCAAGTTTTTTAGACTAATTACTTAATAAAGATGACCATGATGGGTCAGATGCATCAGTTTGTGTTTCAACTAATCGTTCATTATAGCCTGTTAAATCTATAGACCACAGTTTAGCTGAAAACCCTTCACCCTTTGCGTTAGTTTTTGTTTCTCTATAAAAAATTAGAACTCTTCCATTTGGAGACCATGATGGGGCTTCCTGGTAGTAATTTTCAGTAAGCAACCTTTCACCCTTGCCATCTGTTCTCATCACTCCAATATAAAATTTTCCCTTATGTAACTTGGTAAAAGCTATTAAATCTCCTCTAGGGGACCATACAGGTGTTCCATAAATTCCATTTCCAAATGAAATTCTTTTTACATCACTTCCATCACTTTTCATTATATAAATTTGTTGGTACCCACTTCTATCAGAATTAAAAGCAATAAATTTTCCATTAGGGGAATAAGACGGTGATGTGTCAATGGAGGGATGATTTGTAATTTTTTCAACTAGTCTATTTTCTAAATCCATCGTGTAAATGTCTGATTTTCCATCTTTAGCAAAACTCATTATTATTTTTTTGCCGTTAGGAGAAAATCTTGGCGCAAAAGTCATTCCAGGAAAATCACCTACAACCTCTTGGGTTCCTGTTTCAATATCTAGTAGATAAACTCTTGGTAAATTTTTAAAGTACGACAAATATGTAACCATCTGACTAGTTGGATTAAATCTTGGAGTTAAGACAAGCTCATTTCCAAGTGTAAGAAATTTATTATTTGCGCCATCTTGATCCATGATTGCTAATCTTTTTTTTCTTTGTGTTTTTGGACCTTCTTCAGCAACATAAATTATTCTTGTATCAAAGTATCCTTTTTCTCCTGTTAGTCTTTCATAAACTTTATCTGATATTATGTGTCCTACTCTTCTCCAATTACTTGGTACAGTAGTAAATGCTAATGCCATCATTTCTTTAGCTGCCAATATATCCCATAACCTAAATTCAACTCTTAATTTTTCATCAACATATGTAACTTTGCCAGTTATAAGTGCTTGAGCTTTAATTAAATTCCAATCTTCAAACCTAGGTTTTAAATTTGCAATATCTGGTGCTTGTAAAAATGCTTCTCTATTTAGTGGATTAAATAAACCTGATGTTCTCAAATTATTTTCAACTATAATAGAAATTTCTGAACCAATATTCTCTTTTTTCAATATTTTCTCAAAATTTTTTTTAGATTTATCATCAATGGATAAAGGTGAAACTGCTAATGGAAGTGGGTTTAAATTTCCTCTTGTAATATCTACTTCAATTAAGGCAAAAACCTTAATTGGAATTAAGACTATTAAAAATACAATTATAAAATTTTTTTTCATTTCTTTATATTAACCTTCTAACATCTCTCTTGCATCAAAATTTAATTGTAATTCTTTCCATCTTTCATAGCCTGATGTTGGTACTCTTAAAGGTTGACATAATTTTACAGCTCTTAATGCACTTTCAGCCAATACTTTATAAAAGCCCTGGCCTGGCTTATTCATTCTTGCGTGATCTAAAATTTCAGTTTTTGTAACTGAACCGTCAGGCTCGAGCATTAATTTGATTCTTACTAGCAAATCTTCATTATAAGGGAGTCCAAGAGGAATGCTCCAGCATCCAAAAATTTGTGCTTTTAAAGCATCTTCTTCGCTCAAAGTTAAACCTGAAGTTACGATATTGTTATCTTGATCTTGAGTAATATCATTATTTTTTTTAATTACCTTTGCCGTATCTTCTTTTGCTTTATCAATTAATTTTGCAATATTATCTAGGTCCACTAATTCTTTTTTTTCGAATTCAGAAACTTGTTTTACCTCTTCGTCCAACTTATCAGGATTTTGTTTTTTTTCCTTCTTTGTTTCAATTTTTTTTACTGTTTTTTCAGGTAGTGGAATTGCTTCTGGTGTTTTGCTGTCAATCTTTTCATTCTTATCAACAGAAACAACAGTTTTTGATTTAGTTTTTTTTACTTTCTTAGGCGGTGCTTGTTCTGATACTAATTTTTTTTCTTTTTCTTTTACTTTCTCAATTATTTTTTTTGCTTTTGGAGCAAATGGAATATTTGTTTTTTCAGCAATTTGAATTAATTCCACAGAAACAATAGGTGGTATATCCAAAGGTTTTTTAGCTAAAAATGGTAAACTCATTGCTGTTATAAAAATTAATGCTGCATGCAAAACAGAAGATATAATTATACTTCTATTCATATAGTTTTACCTTTGCTTATAGGGCTCAGAAATTAATGCAACTTTAGTAAAACCAGATCCAGACAATAAACCCATTATCTCTAATACTCTTCCATAGTTAATTGTTTTATCTCCTCTTACGTAAATTCTTGTATCTGTTCTATTTTTAGAAACTGCTAAAACTTTAGCAATAATACTGTCATACTCTACTTTTGCTTCTTGAATAAAAATCTCACCCTTTGCATTTATTGAAAGTGTTAATGGTTCGGCTTCTTCTGGAAGAGAGTCGGCAGATGTTTCTGGAAGATCCACTTGGACACCGACCGTTAGTAGTGGTGCGGTCACCATAAAGATAATTAGCAATACTAACATTACATCCACAAATGGTGTCACATTAATTTCACTCATAGGTTCTTTTGATGAACGATTTAATTTAAATGCCATTTAAATTATTGTTAAAAATCTTTTTGAAAAGTTTTCTAATTTTTGAGAATATTTTTGGGAGTCTGTATTAAATTTATTATAAGCAACTACGGCAGGAATTGCTGCTAACAATCCTAGCGCAGTAGCAAATAATGCTTCTGCTATCCCTGGAGCTACAATAGCTAAACTTGTATTTCTAGAAATTGCTATAGATTGGAATGAATTCATTATACCCCACACAGTCCCAAATAATCCAATAAAAGGAGCTGTAGATCCAACTGTAGCTAAAAAAGTAAAACCTTTATCAATTTTTGACATCTGTTTTTCAATTCCAACCTCTAAGAAAGTGCTCATTCTTTCACTTAAATTATTTTTAGATTTTTTTTTAAGTAAACTTTCCATAGCATCCTGAAAAACTACCGCCATAGGATCATCAACTTTACTGGGTAAACCATTATAAAATGTTTCTGCAGACTTGGAGTTCCAAAACTTTTCCTCAAAATCTTCTGATGATTTATTGATTCTTTTAAATAATCTTATTTTCTCTATTATAACTGCCCATGAATAGATCGAACAAACTATTAAAATAATCATCACTAATTTTACAATTATATCAGCCCTTAAAAATAGGCCCATTAAAGAAAAATCTGTATTAGCGCCCAATCCTACTGCTTGAGATGTAATATCCGCTTCCATACTTTACTCTTCACACTTAAATGTGTCATG
>Ga0315320_10005821_pt1 | contig 10061 bp, 10 predicted proteins | sample M140m21515metaG_FD_203458 | JGI IMG/M metagenome (GOLD analysis project Ga0315320, IMG submission 203458) | Ammonia-oxidizing marine archaeal communities from Monterey Bay, California, United States - M1 40m 21515 | ecosystem: Environmental > Aquatic > Marine > Coastal | place: USA: California...
AGCAGCAGCGGCATCTTCTTCGGCTTTCTTAGCGGCGGCAGCATCTTCTTCGGCTTTCTTAGCGGCGGCAGCATCTTCTTCAGCTTTCTTGGCAGCGGCATCTTCTTCGGCTTTCTTAGCAGAAGCGGCATCTTCTTCGGCTTTCTTAGCAGCAGCGGCATCTTCTTCGGCTTTCTTAGCAGCAGCGGCATCTTCTTCGGCTTTCTTAGCGGCGGCAGCATCTTCTTCAGCTTGTTTAGCAGCGGCAGCATCTTCTTCGGCTTTCTTAGCAGCGTCAGCATCTTCTTCAGCTTTCTTGGCGGCAGCATCTTCTTCGGCTTGTTTAGCTTCAGCGGCGGCTTTGGTGGCGGCTTCTTCTTCAGCTTGTTTAGCATCAGCGGCGGCTTTGGCAGCGGCTTCTTCTTCGGCTTGTTTAGCTTCAGCGGCGGCTTTGGCAGTGGCTTCTTCTTCGGCTTGTTTAGCTTCAGCAGCAGCTTGTGCGGCTTCTTCAGCAGCAGCTTTGGCGGCGGCTTCTTCAGCAGCTTTTTTAACAGCTTCATTATATTCTGCTAAATCATTTGCGAGTTTTTCTTCTTCAGCTTTTTTAACAGAAGCTAAAAATTCTTCATGTTGTTTAGCAGCAGCTTCTTTTTCTTTTTGTTTAGCAGCAAGTAATTCTTGCTCAGCTTTGAAATCATCTTCATCTTTTTGTACAGGTTTGCCAGTGTTTTTTTGTACAAACATAGGTGAACCTTGAGAACCGGCGGTTCTTTTAGATAAAGCTCTTGCAGTAGCTGCGGGTCTAGCGCCAACACCACCATATGAATTATATGATTTTTGATTGTGTGGTTGATTAGTAAGAGGTCTAGTAAAGTTCATTATATAAATATTAATAGATAAAAAAATATAAAAAATTGAGTGCATAATAATATAATATTTGTATTTAAAAACAAAGATGGTGCGTATATGTGATAAAGAATATGAGAATGGAGCAAAATATAATGAATATTTTGCGGAATATCCATATGAATTAAGTGATTTTCAGAAATATGCGATAGAATCAATAATAGAAGGTAAACATTGTTTAGTAACAGCTCATACAGGTTCTGGTAAAACATTACCGGCGGAATTTGCAATAAAACATTTAACAGGGAAAGGAAAAAAAATAATATATACAAGTCCGATAAAAGCACTATCAAATCAAAAATTTTATGATTTTAAAATAAAATTTCCGGAAATAAATATAGGATTATTTACAGGAGATATAAAAACGAATCCAGAGGCAGATGTATTAATAATGACAACAGAAATATTAATGAATTATTTATTTAATATGAAAGATAATGAGAGCATAGTATCAAATTTAGATTTTAATATAGATATAATGGATGAATTAGGATGTGTAGTATTTGATGAGGTACATTATATAAATGATAAACATAGGGGGGAAGTATGGGAGAAAACAATATTGATGTTACCGGAACATGTGCAAATGATAATGTTATCGGCTACGATAGATGGTCCAGATAAATTTGCGGAATGGTGTGAGAATAGATATAATAATAAAGAAGTATATTTATGTTCAACAGATAAGAGGGTAGTGCCATTAGGGCATTATAGTTATATAACATCAGTAGAAGTATTTTATAAAAAATTAAAAGATAAGGATTTAGAAGCTAAAATAAAGAAGGAAACGAAGGGATTAATAGAGATACAATCATCAAATGGTAAATTCAATGAAATAAATTTAGATAAAGTAAGGAATGTATTAGATTTAATGAGAAAAAAAGAGATATATATGAAACGTGGGCATGTATTAAATAGTTTATGTAAACATTTAAAAGAGAATGACATGTTGCCGGGGATAGTATTTATATTTTCAAGGAAATTAGTAGAAAAGACAGCGAAAGAGATAACAATAAATTTATTAGAGGATGATAGTAAAATACCGTATATAGTAAAGACTGAATGTGATGCAATAATAAGGAAATTACCAAATAGTGAAGAATATTTAAATTTAGATGAATATAAAGAATTAATAAAGATGTTAGAGAAGGGGATAGGTATACATCATTCGGGCATGATACCAGTATTGAGAGAGATAGTAGAGATGATGATATCAAAAAAATATATAAAATTATTATTTGCGACGGAATCATTTGCGATAGGATTAGATTGTCCGATAAAGACAGCTATATTTCCAGCATTAAAAAAATTTGATGGAGATGGCATGAGGGAATTATATTCACATGAATATACACAGATGGCAGGTAGAGCAGGTAGGAGGGGTATAGATACAGTAGGATATGTAGTACATTGTAATAATTTATTTGAAATGCCTTATAAATCATCATACAGACAAATATTATCAGGGGTTCCACAAAAATTGGTATCAAAATATAACATATCATTTTCAGTAATATTAAATTTAATAAAAAATGGAAAAGAGAAAGAATTAATAAAATTTTCAGAGAAAACGATGTTAAATAATAAAATAAATACACATCTAAGTTTAATAAAAAATGAAAAGGATATTTTAAAAGATAATTATGATAAATCGCAAGAACTAATAAAAAATATTTTAAAAACACCAATAGAAGAAATAGAAGGATATAATAAATTAATAAAAGAAAGTCAGCATATGAGAGCGAATCAAAGAAAAAATGCAATAAGGAAAGCAGATAATATTAAAAATATGTACAGAAATTTTGAAAAAGATAATGAATTATATTTAAAATCAATATATAATTTTAATGAAATAACAAATTTAGAGAATGAATATACAGAATTAACAAATATGATAAAAAGTGCAACAGAAAAAACATGTAATTTACTAATCAAAAATAAATTTGTAGAGATAATTAATAACGAAAGTTATATATTAACAGAGAAGGGCAAGATATCTAGCATGATAGCAGAAATAAATAATTTGGTATTTTCAGAAACATTAATAAAAAAAGATAAATTTGAGGAATTTACAGGGGATGAAATAATATGTTCATTATCCTTTATGATAGATATAAAAACGAATGATGAGGTTAAGAGCAATAAAGTAAATTGTAGAAATAGTAATGTAAGTGATTTAGTAACAATTATAGATCAAGAATTAAACAATTATAATATATTAGAAATGAATTTTAAAATAATATCAGGAACAAATTATGATACAAAGAATTATGATTTGCCGGATATAATAGAAGGATGGTTAGAATGTAAAGATGAATATGAATGTAAAGAATATATAAAAAATATAATTAATTTAAAATATGAGATAATGACTGGAGAATTTATAAAATGTTTATTAAAAATATGTGCAATAGTAAAAGAAATAAATAAAATGAGTGAGGAATTAGGATATATAAAATTATTAGATAAGATGCAAAACATAGAAGATAAAGTATTAAAATATGTGGTGACTCCGCAAAGTTTATATTTATAAAATTGAATAAAAATTATTTGATATATTTTTTTATAAAAATATCAATTATAAATATGTGGTCAGATAATTATAGAGAATATAGTTCAGAAGAAGAGGTAGAAGAGGAAGAGGAAGAGGAAATAATATTATTTTCAGAAACAGATAGTGATGATGATGATGAATTTATAGAGAATGAAATTGATTATCATATGGATATTAATTATCATAACGATGAAGAGTTAAATGATGGATATTATATTGGAGTGGTTGATAATATGACATTAACAAATTATATAACACCAAATGTATTTTACAATTATCCATTTGATAGAGTAAGAAATTATTTATTGAATTGGTCAATTGTAAGATTAACAAATGAAAATATAGAAATAATGAAGTTAGGCAAGACATTATATAATATTAATGGTACATTGTTTACACTTTACACGGTAACATTAAAAACACGTTATTTAAAGATAGTACAAAAAGCATGGAAACGTGTATTAGAATATAGGAAAGAATTATATAAAAAGAGATTAAGATATAATTCATTAAGATATAGGGAAATACATGGCAAATGGCCAACGGGGTTACATTTTTGTCCCTCAATAAAAGGTTGTATAAATTATCCCAATGTTTTAGATATGGAAATGTTATACAAATATTGATATAAAACGTATGTGAAAGTCAATAATAATATATCATAAATAATGGCTTTATAGCTAACAGTATGAAACCATCTGCTGAAAAAACTATTTGTTTTTTTTGTATTAATGAAATATAAAAAGAATGCACCAGAAATTAAAGTAGTAACAAGAGCGACCATTAAAATTTTATTAAAAAATGTATTAACATTAAAATAATCAATAACAAATAAAGAAATAGATAAATAAACCAAAAATAAGAAAAAATCTAAAACGAAGGTATAATTAAAATTATTTGCATAATATTCTTCAACTAATTTATTATTTCCGGTGACTAATGTTGGTAATTTTAATATATAAACAAGAAATACCATAGTAAATGAATATGCGTATATAAATGAGACAATGCAGTTTTTGTTCATTATTATATATATAATAAACAAAATAGTTAATTATTTAAATGTAGATAAATATAGAAAGTGATTAATTTCAGCAACCATCTCATCTCTAATATTCATAAGGTCAGCATCTTTTTTATTATCTAAATAATTATCCATTTCAATTAATAAAGTACGATATTTATATAATTTATTTTTAAAACTAATATCATTGAGGTTATATAATTTAATATGTTTATTAATATTATTAATACGTGTATTATTCTTACCTAACATAATTTCAACAAAATTATCGGTTTTTTCACGAAGACGTTCATGGAGTTCATCGGTAGATTTATGTTGTGCATAAGAATTAGTTTTCCAATGGTGTAATTTAATATTATCAAGCAATTCTAAAAATGTGTGCACAATAAATTCTTTTTTAAGTTCAAGTTTATTTTTACTAGTTTTTCTTTTACTATTTTTTTTCTTTTTTGTAATGTTATTGCGAGGCATATATATATTAGTAATATTAATTAATATATATAATATTTAAGAGCCAGAAATTTTTTTAGTAGGAATTTCTTGATTAACAATATAAATTGAATTTTCAGTAACAATAATATATTCTTTACCGGATTTATAAATTTTACTAATTGGTGATGTATATTCTTCGGCACTTTTTACCAATAATTTTTCGTCGTCATTTTTTACGCCGATTAATACTGGACTTTCTTTATTAAAAGAGTCAAGCCAATAATCAAGCATAATTGGTTTATCTTCGACAATACTTAATTTGGCGGCGGCTGTTAGAACTTGTGCGGTAGGCGGGGTATACCCTTCAGTAGGATTTGCAAATGATGTCATTTATATATTTAATAATATTATAGTTTTTTTAAATAGGTGTTTTAATAATTTATTTAATATGTGATGTTATTGAATAAATTCCTAAATATAATTCATAATGTCAAATTTAAAAGAAGAAGAGATAATAGATTTATTTTTAATATTAATAAAGGATTTTTTTGATTTAATAAATGAATATATAGATGTTAATCAATTAGAAAATCATAATCTATTTTTAATAACCGGAATAAGTGTATTAAGAAACAGTTTTGAATATTCATTAATAAAAAAAAAGGATTTAGTAAATGCAAAAATATATTGTGAACGCACTATATATTATTATTTGGAGTATATAAAACAAGCATTAGAATTAGATGAATTATGTTTAAATTATAGAAATGTATCAATATTTATAAATTCAAAAATATTAAATGAAATAAATGAAAATAATGAGACAGATTCGTTAATATTATCGCTATCACAAGAAAAAATAATAAATAAAAACATAGATATTAAAAAAATGATAGAAGAAGCAGATATATTTATTAATAATTTATTTAACTGGAATAATAAGAACAAAATAAATTATTATCATGAATTATCAAATAATCATTTAAATATGTTAAAAAAAAATTTTAAAAATATAAATACAATAAACAATTATATAAGTTTATTAAAAGAAAAAATAAATATAGCTGATAATGATAATACAAAAATAATAAATAGTATATGTAATTTTATAGCTATAAATAAGAAAAAAAACAATGAATATTTAAATATAATTAAAAAATTTTATATAAATGAAGAATTATTAAAGGAAAAATATGAAAAAATGAAATTAAATGATTTTATTAATTGGTTAATTTGTTATAATAATCATCAGTGACAGTAATTTTTCTTTTTTTTAATTTAATTGTTTTTAATTTAGAATTTGTGGGTTCATTAGGAGCTCGTATATTTAAATATTCATCAGTTAGAATTTTTTTTATAAAGGCAAACACATATTGTAATACTTTTTCACTACAATTCCCTACAATTAAACTACTACCTGTTCTAAAAATCATTATTGATATGCTTGTATATTTAATTGTTTCATTTAAATCGCTCATTTTTATATCATTATCAAGAGCATCTATTGTTCCAGTTTGTTCATCAGGGCCTTTTTCATTATTAAAATAATATTTAGCTTTTACACCAGGATAACTGCATGGGTCAAAAGCAGTTTCAATCGAATATTTTGTTGATAATATATGATGTAATTTTTCTCTGTTAATATAAAAACGACAATTAAAATTAGAATTTATAAGAACGTTTTCATCAGGACATTCGTCTTTAAAATTAATAGTTTCTGATATAAACGGTTGCAAATTAGAAATAATTAAAATTTTAACAATTTCTAATATTTCATTATTTGTTACACCTGGCATTTCTAATTTTCCGGTATTAAACACTTTTACATGTATTTCTTTATATTCTAACTTATATTTAAACCGAAATATTAATGCAAAACAGTTATAAAAAGCATTTTTTTGTTTACCTCTAAAATTGATAATGTCTTTATTTGAAAGACCAATAGTAATTTTTCGTTCATCTTTAAATTTTATAATTCGTGCTGAAGGATTATCAATCTGTTTTATTATATTTTCTGTATAATAAGGAATATTTTCTATTTTTTTTTTATAATCATTTAATTCTTCTATGCTTGCAGATACTATTTTCATTTGTTTTTTAATTATACCATCTGTAGTATTATGATAAGGATATACGTTTAATTTCCAAAATATTTCATTCAAATCTAATTCTTGGTTTAAAAATAAAACTTTTGTTTTTGTGGATATATATAAATCATCGCATTCAGGAGGTACATCTGTATCATATAAATTATCTTCTTCTGTTGTTTGTTTAGTTACCGCAGTTTCATCATCTAAGAATAGTTCCCATTCATTATCTAATTCGTCCATACCTTTCTTTAAGTATATATTTTTTCATTTCTTTAAATCAATTTTTTATATATCTTATGACTTTAAATAATAATCTTTCATTATGTTTATAAAATATAATAGATTATTTTCTATTCGCGATTTATTATTATGTATTAATAATTCAAATTTATTTAATATATTTGTTATGGTTTCTTTTTTTGCATTATTTCTTAGAAAATAATTTATATAATTTTTAATTAAATATAATTTATCCTGATTATAAATAACGCTTATTTTATCAATATGTTCAATTATAATATGTGTTTCAGTCTGATTTAAAAAAAAATTATCTAATTCTATATAAACACTATTATTTAATATATGTTTATTCCAATTATTTATATTTTGATTTAATTGTATATAATTTATCATGCTTCTTATATCCGAATTAAAATGTTCTTGAATAGAAGATATGATATCTTCATTTATATTTAAATTCTCTTCTACAGATATATGCTTTATGAATTTTATTATATCTTTTTTCGGCAATTGATTAAATCTCATACATACAAATTCTTCTTTTAAAGATGTATCTATTTTGCTGATATAATTACATATTAAACAAAATCTAATATTAAAACAATTTGATTGTAATAAATATTTTAATGCTAATTGTGCATTCTTTGTCATATAATCTACCTCATCTAATACCACAAATTTCATTTCATCTTCATAAAATCCTTTTGAATTTACAAATTGATTTATTTGATTTCTTATTATATCTATGCCTCTCTCATCTGATGCATTTAAATGAATAATTGATACATTATTCTTATTATTCTGATATTTTTTTATCAAATTGATAATTGTAGTTGTTTTCCCGGTTCCAGGTGGACCATAAAATAATATATTTGGAAAATATTTATTTTTTATTATATTTTCAAATATTCTCTTATTTATTGGATCTAACACTATATTTTTAAATGTAGTTGGTCTATATTTTTCAACCCAAGGTATATTTGTACTCATTATTTATAATTATTTTATTGTAATTATGTTTATATAATTTTATTATAAAATTGATTTAAAAGTATTTCCCTTTTAATAAAATAATTACTAATAATGTCAATAAATGGATATCTTAAATTAATAATTGGTCCTATGTTTTCTGGAAAAACTAGTTCCCTTATTGATATATATAATAAAATTGATAATAATTCACAAGCAATCGTAATAAACCATGTTTCTGATAATAGATATACGGATAAAAATGAATTAATTTCACATGATGGTATAAAAATTCCTTGTTACAATTTCAATAAAATTCGTGAAATGTATGATTTAGAATCTGATTTTAACAATATTAAATATGTATTAATAAATGAAGCACAATTCTTCGAAGATTTAGTTAAAATGGTTACCATTCTGGTAGAAAAATATAAAATGAATGTTTATTTAGCTGGTTTAGATGGTGATTTTCAAAAATGTAAATTTGGTTGCATTTTAGACCTTATACCATTATCTGATGAAGTCATTAAATTAAATGCTATATGTAATTGTGGGTTACCCGCACCATTTTCTATGCGCATCACACATGAAACAGAACAAGTTTCTGTAGGTACAAATAATTATAGGCCCACATGTAGAAACTGTCATAATTTTTAATTAATTCAATAAGTATTTTTTTAAACAATATAAATACTTATAATTAAAATTACTAATAATGGAAAATAATGAACAACCCATTAAAAAAAAGAGAGGTAGAAAACCTAAAAATGTGCAACCGACAAATAATGATGAACCTCCAGTTCCTAAAAAAAGAGGTAGAAAACCTAAAGGAGGTAAACTTATAACTAAAATGAATGATAATAATGAAAACCCTATTGAAATATCAAATGTTATTTTACATCTTAAATGTTCTCTTAAAGATATTATTACTAATACAAATAGTCAATTAAATACCAATAATGAAATTACCTATAATCCAAACGTTCCTCCTTCCATTGAATATTTTAATAATGATAAAACTAATTATACTGAATACAATAATGAAATGATTGAAAATAATAATATTATTGAAAATAATGATAGCAATAGCAATAACAAGAACAATAACAATAACAAGAGCAATAACAATAACAATAACAATAACAATATAAATATCACTGTAGAAGATGAAGACCCTAATAAAACATTAACACAAAAATTAAAAATATTGAAAATGAAATTATATAAAAATGATAATGTTAAAAAATCAGCTTGTTTTTGGTGCACTTATGATTTTGATAATGTTTCTTGTTATATACCCATACAAGATAATTTAAATGATATTACTGGGTACGGTTCTTTTTGCCGTCCAGAATGTGCTGCCGCTTATCTTATGAAACAAAATTTAGATGATTCTACAAAATTCGAAAGATACCATTTATTAAATAAATATTATGGAAAAATATTTGAATATACCAAAAGTATTAAACCCGCACCTGACCCTTATTATACTTTGGATAAATTTTATGGTAATCTTAATATTAAAGAATATCGTAAATTACTTAAATCCGACCATATGCTTATTACACTTGAAAAACCTTTCTCAAAATCATTACCTGAATTACATGAAGAAAATGATACCTTAGTCACCGATATATATGGTTGTGGTAACCCTAATAAACAAAATATTGGTATGTATAAAGTTAAAAGAGAAAGTGAAAAATTAAAAGGACCTTCAAAATCTATTATTATTCAAGAACAATTCGGATTAACTAATTAATAAAAATATTTAAAGATATATAAATATTTTTATATATTATGACTGATAATGGTAAAAATTTGATTAGTTGTTATATTATGGGAGGTTTAGGAAACCAATTATTTCAAA
>Ga0315320_10005822_pt1 | contig 10059 bp, 6 predicted proteins | sample M140m21515metaG_FD_203458 | JGI IMG/M metagenome (GOLD analysis project Ga0315320, IMG submission 203458) | Ammonia-oxidizing marine archaeal communities from Monterey Bay, California, United States - M1 40m 21515 | ecosystem: Environmental > Aquatic > Marine > Coastal | place: USA: California...
AACAGCGCCGCGAAGCACTTCCAGCATGGGACGCGGACACGACCCGAGCGCCACCAAATCTTCCGCTGTGATGGGGATCGAGCCGAACCGACGAATCGACACGCAAGGCCCATCCAACGCCAATGGCGGGATGATCGCGTTGAACCGTGAACCATCCAACATCCGTGCGTCGACCATCGGCGTCTGCTCGTCAATTCGGCGACCAACCGCCGCGACGATGCGCTCGATCACCTTGAGCAGGTGCTTGTCGTCTTGGAACTGAATGTTGGTGCGTACGATCTTGCCTTTTCGCTCAATGAAGACCGTCTTCGGACCATTGATCATGATGTCGCTGATGTCCGGGTCTCGAAGCAATGGCTCCAGCGGCCCCAATCCGAGAATATCGTCGAGAATCTCTTCAACGAGCCGTTCGCGCTCCATGCGGTTGAGAGGCAACTCTTTGTTGGACTCAATACGTTCGGCCAACGTCACCCGGAGTCTCTGCGCAAGCTCTTCGCGGGCAACGCCGCTCACCTGCTCAAAATCGATGGACTCCAGGATCTCGCGCTGCAGCTCGGACTTGAACTGCTTGAGACCCTCTGGACTAGCACTGCCAGCACCTGAGCGACCCTGTGCTCCACGAACCTTATCGATCAGTCGCCCACCACCCACGGATCACCCTCGCTTGAAGAGATTAGCCAAAAAGCCGCCTGAACTTGACGAACTAGCGAGTTGACGTGCTTCGATCTCCTCTGGATCATCCGTCAAAACGCCAACCAAAGAAGAGATATCGCGCGCCATCGCGCTGCCAGCATTGACTTCGCGCGCGAGTCGCCCTTGATTGATGACCGCGCTGGCCGTCACCACATCGTCTGCGACCGTGCCAGATACAGGTATACCGAGGTTTTGCCGGATGTTATCCAACGTTACCACCGACGAGGACGACCAACGATTTACGACCAAACGAATCCGATCTTTCTCTACTCCCAACGTATTGAGCATCTTGAGTCGTCGGAATGCATCACGGACCGAGGAGACGTCAGGCGTCGTGACCAGTAGGACGATGTCTGCAGCACTCAGGGTCGTGATGACCGCCTCATCGTAGTAGGCACCGCAATCGGCCAACACGAACTGATAGACTTGCGCTGCGGTGCTGAGGATGCGGTACACATCGTCGGGTTCAAAATCCCCGACGGTCTCCATCTCCTCTGGAGTAGGCAGCACATGAACCTTGGATTTGTGCACGACGACGGTCTCGGAAAGTCCACGAGCCGTCACCGCTTCTTGGTCATGCAACAACTCGGCGATCGAGTCGCGAGCCTGCAAGTCAAAAATAGAGGCGACATCTCCCATACCAAAATCGAGATCGATGCACAGCACGCGGTGGATCGCTGCCAACTCCGAAGCCAAATGCGTAGCGATGATGCTGGTGCCGACCCCGCCTTTCGCGCCCGTCAGCGCGACCAACATGCCCTTGTCGCCTTCATCTTCACCGCCGTAAGCGGCTTCATGAACGACCTGTCGGAGCCGATCTGCGTCGTCAGGCAGAACCACAAACTCCTTGTAGCCCACCCGCATCGCGCCCAGAATCGCGTCCGCGCTGCTGGCCTCCGACAACGCGACCAGCGTGCTCTGACGAGGCTCCTTGCGCAACAGCTCACCCAGCTCCAGAGCCGCCTCTGGGCCACTAGAATAGGCTACGATCACGACGTCAGGACGCGTACGCTGGACCACGCCCAGCGCCTCTTGAAACCCTACGGAAGCGCTTGGAAGAACGGCTTCCGCCGCGAGCGTCTCACGCACCAAACCGAGGGCGTCATTATCCAATCCAACCAATACGACTGTTGCGGCACCGGCACCGCGCACACCTGTTCGCACGACCCCACCCCTTATCGTTGAAGACCCACAACCCCAGTGGGCTGGGCGGTACGCGAACCTGGTCGCCTGTCCATACCCAACAAAAACAACTCAAAATCGCTTGGGTTGTTGTTCTCTGTGGTGCCCGGAGGCGCAGGAACCTCACCCGGAGCGAGCGGCCTCACGAGACGGGGTGTCACATAGATCACCACCTCGTTCTCCATCCGCATGTGTCGGACCGAACGGAAAAGTGCTCCCAAAAGCGGGATACGTCCCAACCCAGGAACACCCGAGCGAGAGAACGACATCTTCTCTGAGATGAGACCAGCGACCGCAAAGGTCATTCCGGACTCAATCCGCAGGTGCGAGCTGTTTCGTCGCGTCACGAAACCCGGCACGTCGATGCCGTTGGTCCGCGTGCCGATCCCGTAATCGGGCTCAGAGATCTCGAGGTCCATACGCACATCAATCACGTTGTTGGCGAGCACGGTCGGTACAAAGGCCAACTTCACACCAAAATCTTTAAACTCGATGCGGACACCTTGGCCACCGCCACCGCCGCCACCGCCACCCATCATGGGAGATGGGATAGGAAGTTGACCACCCGCGAGGAAGCTGCTCTGCTGCCCAGAGAGGCTCGACAAGGTGGGTTGTGCCAGAATCTTTCCAAGCTGATGTTGATCCAAAATCGAGATGACGGCCGCGAGGTCGATGGGCGAGAAGAAACCGCCCAACGCATAGCCCGTACCAAACGCCTGCCCGATCGTGTTGGTGACACCCTCTGTGGCGGACAAACCTGGATGCGTCACGGACAACGAACCACCCGCTGTGGAGCTAATCAGCGCCGTTCCGACACCACCTGAACCGTAGAGAAGGTTGAGGCCAAGTTCGCGTGTGCCTGTTCGGGAGACCTCCGCGAAGATCACTTCCAACTGGACTTGGTGATCACCGCGAACCTGCATCAGGTTGACAAACTCTGGATCAAAAATCGCCGCGACGAGCGCAACCTGCTCCAACGTGTCGAGGTCATCCACGACCCCCTCAATGACGATTCGCTCCCCCAAGGGGAAGACGCGGGGCGCTTCGCCCTCAACGATGGAATCGATTCGACGAATGAGGTCCGAGAGATCTCGGTGCACGGTCAGCTCGTAGATCATGGGTGGGACGCCACGGCCAAACTGTACGATCAAATCGGTCGTACCGATGCTGATACCCTGGAGCTGTATCTTGCTGGCTTCACCCAGAACTTGAAAGTCTACAACCTGCGGATTGGTGACCGCGATCGCTGTCGGGACACGAGGCGTCTCAAGGACGACGCTCTTGCCCACTTCGATGTCGAGCCAGTCTGCGCGCTCTTCCTGTGCATGGGCCACGCCCACGGCGAAGGTAAAACACACCAGCGTGACGGCTCGAATGAACATCTGAACTCTACTCATGGAAAGGCCCCGTCGCATCTATTTGTTCACCACAACCACTGTCTCTTTTCGCGCGGCATCACTGCACCGTCGAATTCGAACCCTTAATAATCACCAGCGTCCCGTCTTGTTCGGTTACCGCCTGCTGCTTCCACTCTTTCACAGACATGCGCGCAACCTCGTTCTCTTCGCCACCCATCGGCTCAAGACGAATCTCGGCGTGTGCCTCAACTTGGGTCACGTCGATGTCGTTGCGCAAAGACAGGGTCACAGCGCCCTGATTCATTGCGTGCGTCAGTCGCTCGGCCTGCTCTGGCGTCAGCGCCACAGTAATGCCGCTCGCCTGAGGCGCACCCTTCTCACCACCCACCTGCAACATACCGGTACCCAATCGCTGATTGACCGCGAGCACCGTCACCGCACTGAGGATGGTGTTCGTCTCAGCCTCTTGTTGGTCGACAGCCGCCAATGTGATGATGACATCGACATAGTTGCCGGGATTCAAGAAGCCCGACACGGCTTGAGCGCCCGACAGATCGATCGTCATCGCCCGCATGCCGCGCGGGATGATCGCGTTCAGACCCACACCGGCCTCGGCATCCGCCAATCGCTCCTCACGAATCACCTCGCCAGGAAGGATTCGCTCACGAGGTACCCGGCCGACAACTTGATCTAACGTTCGTAGTACGGTGTCTGGAACGTAGCTGGGCGGAAAGGTTCTCGGCCGTAGATCTGCCGCAACGATCGTTCGTCCTTGATCCAGCGTTTTCGCTGCGACCATGACTTGAATCGTCTCTTCAGGCACTTGTGCCTCGGTCAGCTCTTGCTGATAACCATCCAGCATTGTACCGATCATGGACAGAGCCAACACAGCTGCAAGTCCCGCGATGACTACCAGCAGTACCGCTTTGCCGCGACCTCCGGTCTGACGCTGCGCCATAGAATTCCTCCGGCTCGCTGCTCTTTAGCCCAAATTTGGAAAGACGGCACGGTCGGAAAGCATCCCGTCAGGGAACATGTGCCGTTCGCTCACAATCTTCAACGGTCCACGGCACCGGCTGGCACCCTGTGGAGCGCCTGCGACGTCTGAGTCCGTCGACTCCCGCTCCGCGCTCGCGACACACTCAGAAAAAAAAAGGCCGGGCAAATGCCCGGCCTTCTGTCCCTAAGGACGAAGTCAATAATGACTATGGGATGGTGCTTGTGACGCCATCAATCGCGCCAGAAACTGCGCTGAAGTTGTTGTTCAGCGACTGTCCGACCTGAGTCAGAGCAGCGATGATCGCTACAGCGATAAGAGCAGCGATGAGGCCGTACTCGATTGCGGTTGCACCATTTTCGTCTTGGATGAACTGAAGCATATTATTCTCCTGTGGTTGTGGACCGAATAATTCGACCCCCGGGTTGATCCCGTACATTGATAGTCTCAGAGTGAATCCCAAATTGCAACACCCCGCTAAATAAAGTTTTCATTAAAGTTGAAAATACAGCTTCAACCTTTATTTTTTATTTTAAAAAAGTTGAGATTAGATATTGATCGTTTAAAAAATTTGCGCTCGCTAAAATATTTTTCAGCGCAATGGCGACCTAGGAATGGTCCATGAGTCCGGATGACGTCAAACAGCGCGCGCCTGACCACGAATCCCACAACAGGTCCCCTACTGTGTTGCGTCGCCAGGACGTCAACTGGGTCTCAACCTCTCCTCTCGACTCGGGAGGTCGAAGAATCCAGGCACGCCGCACCTCGTATGGCAACAGCAGCGTTGGAGAAGCATCCAACAAGTCACCGAGGCCCTTCGCAAGGAGTTCCAGCCAGTCCCTTCGCCAGGCCTCCTCCGTACTGAGTGGACGGAGCTCACATGACGACATGTCAAAGGCGTCCACGGTCTCCCGCACCACACGAACCAAGGCCTCGCCATGGCGACGTACGAGCCCTTGCGGCATTCTGCGATCGCGGCCTAGCGTCTTCAGGGACGTTGGTTTCCATCGTGCGAGACGAATCGCAAGACCATCGGACAGCACACGGTTTGGGCTACGGTCCAAGCGAAGGCCCTCCTGCTCACGCCATTCGAAGAGTGCCCAGAGTACAGATTGCACCTCGGGAGGCAGCCTGTCTTTGGCATCCAAACTCTGCCATCTTTGTTCAACGGACGGGGCCTCACTCCAGCGGCCGAGTGCTTCGGCACAGCAGCCTTCGAAGGCAACGCCTCGGTCCATGCGTTCTAGGTCTTTGGACAGAGCGTCCCACAATGCAGGCAAATAGGAAACATCCGCAACCGCGTAGCTGATTTGATCCTTGTGGAGCGGCCGACGTGTCCAATCCGAAAGGGCCAACCCTTTGTCGACCGACACATCAAGCCAACGCTCGAGCAACGCGCCGTACCCCAATGGATAGTCGCGCGTCACCAAACCTGCCGCGATCTGTACATCCAAGACCTGCGGAGGGCGGGCGTTCCACCGCTGAGCCAAGATATGAACGTCTTGTCGCCCCGCATGCACTAGCCAAGGCTTCGCGCAAAGAATGGGACCGATCGAATCAAAGTCCGGATCGCGCAGAGGATCAAACAGCCAGATCCCCTCCCCCTCGACATGAACCTGCACCAAGCAAAGCTCAGGCGTATACCCCCGCTCTGCATGAAACTCCGTGTCCAACGCGATGCGTTCGGCCGAAGCGATAGCGTCGAGCGCACGCGCGCGTTCTTCTCCGACAGCGTGCTTCGACTCTATGTGTACGCTCACTTCCCCACCCACGGCCATATTTCGCCCCCATAAACGAACCCACTGTCCGAACGTCCGTCGCTTAGCCGAGACGCTCGAGCAAGACACGCTCGAGTTCGCCGTCACGCGCCTGCAAGGACTGCACCCGCGACGCGATACCGTCGCCGATCTTACGATATCGTCCACCAAACAACCGCAGGGAGTCTACCGATTCAGCCAGCTGCGCGGATGAAGGCTCTGCATCATCGGACCAAGAGACCACCCGCGACAGGTCGTGCTCGAAGCCAGCCGCGTCCAAAATCGCCGAGATGCTGCGCACACACCCTTCCATCGTGCGCGCGCGCACGAGCGCAGATTTCGCCTCGCCTCCCAGCACGGATCCATCGACGTTCGATAGGCAGCGCTCGATCACCGCGAGTACAGGGCCAAGAACCGCATGTTGCCGCTCCGTCATCGGCAGTTCTTCCGCGATCGTTGCTCGCTCCTCACCCACCTTCCGGAGCGCGGAGGTCTCGTCGGCGTACCGCGGATCGGCGAGGTCATGCTGCTGGCGATGTTGAAGCTCGTGCAGGGCGTGCGCAGTGCTCTCCTGCTGCTGCGCCAACGTCCGGAGCGCGTCCAGCGTCTGCGCGATGTCTTGTGCGTCCTTCACAGCGACGGGTTGCTCGGTCGCGTCGCTCGACACCGCAGACGAACGCAACAGATGCGCGGCCCGGCGCAACGCATCCGTGAGCGGAGCATGGAGGTCCTGTGTCGCCGCCTCGCTGGGCAACTCCACGAACTGCTTTTGCAAGACCAGCAACTCCTCTAGGACGAGCCGTGCTTCATGGGCGCGTTCAGCACGTCGCCTAGCAGCACGAATCTCATTGACCCAAGGCAACTCCACTCGGCCCTCCCTATGCGAACAACGTAGCCCAAAGTGCGTCCACCGCCTATCCTATACCGGCCCACCGCGTAGGAACTCTGACATCCCAAGATTGCGTCCGATAGCGGCAAACCGGTGCATGCCCGATTAGGTCACCCCGTCGAGGAACTCTACACGATGCTCTCCCTACCCGCTCGTTACCAAGCCGCCGAACACCCCCTCCTCGGTGAAGGGGGCATGGGAAAGGTTGTCCTTGCGCACGACCTCATTCTCGATGTGCCCGTTGCGATCAAGCTGATACGCCCAGACCTCGCACAAGACGCACGCTTTCGTAAACTCTTTCACCTCGAAGTCCGTGTGAGCGCCCAATTTGCCCACCCGCACATCGTGCCACTACACGACCACGGAGAGACCCCGGACGGCAAGCCCTATCTTGGTCTCGCCTACGCGAACGCGGGCTCCTTTGCCAACTTTCGAGAGGAGGTGCCAACCTGGCCCGAACTCTATCGAATGACGCAGCAGCTCTTGGACGCGCTCGCGCACCTCCACGCACGCGAAGTGCTCCACCGAGATCTCAAACCCGAAAATGTGCTGCTTCACCGCGGACACGACGGCGTGCGAAACGTCTGGCTGGCAGACTTGGGTCTCGCCCATGCTGCATCGAAGCTCGTCCGACGACGGGGACGGATGGAGGGAACACCGGGCTTTATGGCCCCCGAGCAAAAAGAGGGTCGGGTGCGCGAACTTGGTCCTTGGACCGACCTGTACGCGCTCGGCATTGTCTTGTGGGAGCTAACCACAGGGACACGCCCCTTCTCAGACGACGACACCGCGGCGTCCGCAAAGCTCCCGCCCTACAACCCTCTTCCGGAGATGCAGGTCCCTTCGGGACTTCACAGGCTTCTCCAACGACTGCTCGCAGCCGACCCGCTGGAGCGCTACGACCTCGCCGCCGATCTGCAACGCGAGTTGACCCGCATCGATCAAGGACACGTCCCTGCCGAGCGGGCCCCCGACACGTCTCACATTCCTGTGTACCACAAGACCGCCTACGCTACCCTACCAGAGCATGCGCCGCCCGAGGTTGGGTACGGCGCGAGCGCGCGCGCCTCCCTCTCGCTCTTTGCGCTTCGGGAACTCCCCCTCGTAGCCCGCGAGGCACCTCGCCAGCGGCTGTGGGACCACGCGCGCTGGGTGGCCCATCATCGAAAACCCAGAGTAGTCTTTGTGATCGGCGAAGCTGGAACAGGCAAGACACGACTGGTGGAGAGCGTGGCGCGCGGCCTTGAGGAGGGAGGGTGGTCTGAGATTGTCCGTCTGAGCTACCAACATCCGACGGGCAAAGAAGATGGCTACATCGGTGCAGCCCGAAACTTGCTTCGGCCGTGGCATGAGACGCGGGACGAGATGACCGCTCGCGTGGCTCGAAGGCTGTCGCGTGAACGCGAGCTTCCTCAAGATGCTGTCCACGAAGAGGCGATGACTCTGGTGCGTTGGTGTGGACTCAAGGAAGACGACGAGCCTCCCGTCCCCTCGGCGGTTGGCCTTCGTGAAGTCTACCGACATCTTGACGCTCGAACCTGGCGTGGTCTTTCGTGCCTTGTGCTCGACGACGCCCAATGGTCCGAAGAGGACGGCGATGGCCTGTCCATGGTCGAGACGTTGCTCGCCGCCGACCACAGCGACCACGAGCGCGCGCTTCTCGTGCTGGTCACGCTCCGTACCGAGGAGATGGCGACTGTCCCCGGTCTTAAGGAGCGAACCGAGGAGCTCGTCAAACAAGGAGCCATACGACTGGATCTTGAGCGCTTGTCGCGCGCTGAGACCAAGCAGCTCCTCGACGAGTCGCTCACACTCGCTCCCGAACTCGCACACCAAGTGGTCGAGCGTTGTGAAGGCAACCCCCTCTTTGCCAGACAACTTCTCCTGGAATGGGCAGAGCGAGGGTGGCTCGTCGATCAGGGTGGACTCCAGTTCGAGCTCGCCCCAAACGTCGACGCGAGCGCCGTACTGCCCAAAGATGCTTCTGCGTTGTTTCGCGAACGTACCCGAGGCTTGGCCGAGGCCTCGGGCAACCCAAAGCGGTTCCGAAACGCTCTTCATCTGGCGGCCCTCGCAGGCGCCGTCTTGCCCCGAGCGCTGCTCGAGACCTTGATGTCCGATCTCCGTGACTTCTCCATCGGGTGTGGCCTGTGGAAGAGCGTGGGGGACCAGATGCGCTTCGACAGTTCGATGCTTCACCAGGCGGTGCGCAGCGAGGCCGAGTTGCGTGAAGATCTGACCACACTCCATCGTGAATTGGGGCGGCATTGGCAGGAGTACAGCAGAACAACGGGCGAAGATGCACACTTGCAGGTGGGGCGGCACGCTGCGCTCGGTGAAGACGTATCGCTCGCAATCTCGCACCTTCTGCCTGCCTGCGAGCACAGTTGGCACAGCGGCCGAACACGTGACCTAGAGGAAGCGAGCGCGCGAGTGCTCGGGGTTACGTCGCGACACGAGCCGCAATCACGGCAGCACGCGCACGCCTGCCTGTGGCGGGCGCGGGCGTTCGATATCCGTGGCAACACGAAAGAAGCAGCCCGTCTCTTTGCCGAGGCGCAGGCGCGCTACGCCGACTCAGGTGACGGCGCCGGACAAAGCGCCGCGCACGCAGGCTTGGCGTCAAACGCGATGCGCGGGGGCCAACTTGAAGAAGCAGAGCGAGAGTTCAACCTTGCGATCGGTACGGCTCGGAACGCCGGTGCCGCTTCCGAAGAGGCGCTCTCTATCTACGAGAAGGGTTGGTTTGAACAGCAGAAGCGGAACTTTGATGGCGCGGGAATCTTGTTTCAACAAGCGCTCCATCGCCTCGAGGGCATGGGTGACGATCGCAACGCGGGACGCGCCCTGTTGGGCCTCGGCTTCATCGCTCGGCGCACGGGCCAGTTTGCGGAGGCGATCGAACTCTACAACGAAGCGGCCGACACCTCGCGAGAGGGCGATGACCCCACCGGGACGGCGATGGCCTGGATAGGCCTAGGGCTGACACACAACCAACTGTCGGAACTGGACGCCTCCGCCGAGCACCTACGGGCAGCGCTTCAGCTCGCCGAAGATCTAGGGACGACCCGTTTGCTCATGAACGCCAAGCTTGGCCAAGCTGACCTCCAACGTCAAAGGGGCAACACCGAGGACGCGAACGCGATGTACACCGCGGTTCACGCGTGGGGCAAACGAAATCGG
>Ga0315320_10005826_pt1 | contig 10057 bp, 5 predicted proteins | sample M140m21515metaG_FD_203458 | JGI IMG/M metagenome (GOLD analysis project Ga0315320, IMG submission 203458) | Ammonia-oxidizing marine archaeal communities from Monterey Bay, California, United States - M1 40m 21515 | ecosystem: Environmental > Aquatic > Marine > Coastal | place: USA: California...
GATCGAGCGCTTCTTGAGTACGCAATTCCTCAAGCATCTGCCGCGCTTGAGGTAAGCGGTCACAAGGCGATGAGGTGGCGAGCAATAAAGACAGAGCGATCATGGGGATACTGTGGACGAAGTTCGTGCCTTTTGGCAACTCAGCCGATGATCTCTTTGCTCAAATTCGTTGTGTAGTTTCCATCGACAAACTTCGGATGATCCAGACTCGCTCGGTGAAACCCGATAGTCGTTGCGATGCCCTCAACCACGAAGGCGTCAAGTGCGGCTTTGGAGCGCTCTATCGCCTCCGCTCGATCGGCACCGAAAACAATGAGCTTCGCCAACAAGGAATCGTAATAAGGCGTCACCTGAGTGCCCTGGGTCACGCCGCTATCGACGCGAACGCCCTCGCCCTCAGGCTCGATCCAGCGGTTGATGGTTCCGGGGCACGGAGCAAAGCGCTTGGACGGATCCTCAGCGCAGATACGAAACTCAATGGCGTGTCCGGCGCAAGGCAGGTCACTTTGTTCCATAGCCAGCGCTTCGCCGGCCGCTATGCGCAGCTGCCACTCGACCAGGTCGATGCCATGCGTGAGCTCGCTGACCGGATGTTCAACCTGCAAACGAGTGTTCATCTCAAGGAAGTAGAACTGCCCCTGGGCATCTGCGACGAACTCAACCGTTCCAGCGCCTCGATAATTAATACGCTGCGCAAGCTCTACCGCCTGACCGCAGAGTTCTTCTCTTTTTTGAGCGCTCAAAAACGGCCCTGGCGCTTCTTCTAAAAGCTTCTGGTGCCGTCGTTGCATAGAACATTCGCGGTCGCCGATATGGAGCACCTTACCGCGCCCATCGCCAAGGATTTGCACCTCGACATGGTGAGGCTCTTCGATCAGCTTCTCGATAAAGACCGTCCCGTCTCCAAAGAAACGTTCTCCCTTATCGATCGCTTCGTTGAGCGCCCTTTCAAGTCGCGCCGCCTTCTTTACGCGCGTCATGCCAATACCGCCGCCGCCAGCGCTTGCCTTAACCAACAGCGGGTAGCCGATCGCCTCGGCTAAGCTCATCCCTTCCTCTACCGAGCCAACCGCTGGCGTTCCGGGAACAAGCGGTAGACCGGCTGACTGAGCCAACTGGCGAGCAGCCACCTTCGAGCCCATCTCAATGATGCTCTCGGGTGTCGGGCCAATAAATGCCATTCCTTTGGCTTCAATCAGTCGAGCGAAGTCGGCGTTTTCACTGAGTAAGCCGTATCCTGGATGGATCGCCTCGGCGCCGACGCGCTGCGCGATCGCGACGATCTGATCGGCGTCAAGATAGCTCTGGGCGACGGGAGCGGGACCGATCTCATAGGCTTCGTCCGCCATCCGCACAAAGGGCATGTCGGCATCGACATCAGAATGAACCGCAACGGTTTGGATACCCAGACGCTCGCACGTCTGCATCACGCGCAGCGCGATCTCACCACGGTTGGCAACGAGTACTTTAGAGAACATCAAACCCACTCACCGAACGCCATCCGCGTTCGAGGATGCCGAGCTAAAAGACGTACTTCACAGCCGGCGAAATGTGCATGAACGGAATCGCCCCACCAAGGACAAAGCCGCCGGCAAGGTCCACCCCGACCACAAAGCCTGTGAGCAGCGTCAGGTACTTGACCGAGACACCCCCCGAGACGCTCCAATCCAGACTCACGGTCGGAAGGTCTTCCGGCTTGAGCGTCTCCGCCGCTGCCGTAGCCGAGACCGCAATACCATTCGAAGCCAACACGGGACCAAAACCGCCCTTGAACTCAAGCCCTAAACGGAACTGCTCAAGAAGCAGCAGATAGGTTCCCTGAGCCGTGATGTAGGTCAGTGAATAGTCTTCTGGCGGCAGCAGTTTGCTCTCAAATGCGGTGCCGGGCATCTGAAACTCAGCAACTGTCCCCACCGCACCGCCTTTGACAAAGCCGGTGCCCAAGAGGACCTGAACACCAAACTGGCGAGTCAGGTCCTTGCCGACCGTGAAGCCGACAAAGGGCTGAATCGAACTGGTCGCTGTTTCCGTGGGGACCCAGTTGTCCGAATTGCAGTCCACTTTGCAGTGCTTCAAGCCGCCGAAGCGAAGAAACCCACCCAGATTGGACTCAACAAAGACACCGCGAGGGATCGCGAAATCACCCGAACCGCCTTTCGCCAAAGCCGGCGAGGAGAGCAGGCAGACCGCCATAAGGGCAGGGAGCATGCGCATCATACAGGAACCTTTCGAGGTCAGGCTTATCGCCCGGCCTTCTGGAACATAAAGGGATAAGTGACCGACACAATACCACCACCACGCGGCTGCGGGAAACGCATCATCTTGATGATTCTCACGATGCATTTCTCAGTCGGCGCATAGCCCATCGTCGTTTGATACACTTTCGCCATCTGAACGCGGCCAGTGCCGGCAATGATGAAGCGAGAGGTGATCTTACCACGCAGGTTAGGCTTCTTGGTCAGTTCTTTCTCGTAGCAGTATTTGATCTGGTTCAAGTGTCGACGGATCACACGAGCGATCTCCTCTTTGGAGAGCGAGCCCTTGATGACCGTACGACCTGGGATGATCCGTGTCGTGCCCTTGCCTCGACCACCAAGGTCGATGCTGCCAGCTCCACCCGTACCGCGACCCGTGCCGCTTCCGAGTCCACCAATGCCGAGGGCGTTACCGCCGCCGCCACCGCCCGTACCACGATAACCCAAGCCACCAGCGCCGCCGGCGTCACCAAACTCAGAGCCCTTCAGACCACCCAGAGCGTTGTTGATGCCCGTGCCCAAGCCGCCCGGACCAAAGACATTCGACACTGCGGTCGCTGCGCCAGTCAGACCCAAGAGACCTGCCTTGAACGCAATCTTACGGTCGCGCTCACGCTTGTTCGGGTCGACGGTCGGAGCACCCTTTTTCGACGCCAAGGCGTCTTTCTTGGGCTTGTCCTTCTTACCGAACTTACCCTCTTTATCCTTGTGCTTACCGCCATCTTTGGCGCCGGAGAGATCAAGTTTTTCTTTCTTCTTCTCTTTCTTCTCCGGCTCTTTGAGGATCAGCTTGACGAAGCGGTTCGGATTCTTAAACAAATCCTCCGATAAGCGTGACGGATCCGCAGGCGTCAACATCAAGATGATGATGAAGGCGATGTGCAGGAGCAACGAGATGGTTGCGATGTTGGCAAACAACCAGTCCAAGCGATCAGCCATCGGGACGACCGGCAGCTTATGCTCTTTGACATAGCGGAAGACCAAGGTGATCGCCCCGACCTTCATCGCCGCGACTTCATTGTCGTTGAGACGGAACTTATTACCGCTCAGACGACCGGCGCCTCTAAGCGCCTCCATATCCATAACCTTGCCATCGATATTGGCTTCGAAGTTCGCACCATTGGGTACATTGAGCTCGTGCTGATTACCGTCGTTGTCCGCCAGATGATAATGAGCGGTCTCGTCACCGAACACCGAATGCGAGATCGAAATGTCCGCCTTCGGCGTCGCGCCAATCTCAACCACCTTCTGGTCCATCTTGAACGCGAAGGTATCGAACAGATCGTGACCCCAGAACAGCTGCACTTGAAGCTGCTTGGATTGTGGTTGCGGCTTGTCCGCATCCTCAAGATCCTTCTCCATCAAACCCGCGGCAATCGCCGGATTCGGCGTAAAGTCGGGGTGTACATCGGCCAGCATCTCAGCCGTCGGGATCTCTTCTTGGAACTCGCCCGGTGGCGTGTCTAAGCTGTTGGAGATGTAGCGAACCGTGTACGCCGCTCCACCGTATCGAAACGCAACGACCTCACCACTACGCAGAGTGAGTCCACTGCCCGATCGACGGTCACCGAGACCGTCACCAGTCAAGACGCTGTTTCCATCCCAGACTGCAGCCCGTGCGAGGTCAACACCGGACAGATCGATCTGACCGCCTGCACCGACCTTCGCCAGGTCTTTACCCGACACCTCGCGGGTGCCGAAGTTCACACCAAGCGCCAGCAAGCAAAGCACCAACGCCATGCCAACCCAGCCGTAGCCGTTGTTGCGCTCGATCTTGTATTGTCCAGTTGGCGACGTCGCCGTGGCGGCGCCCTGATCTGCGACAATCGCCGTCAGGTCTTTCGCCGCTCCACTGATGAAGGGCAGCAAGGTCGAAGCGATGTGATTGTAGGCGCCTTCAATGCGGCCGTTATCCGACTGGCTCTGGCTGACACGATCACGAAGTCGCATGACCTCTTGGCTCACCGCCGTGCGAGCACGCTCGTCGGCTAGGCGCTGTTCTTTCATCGCCCAGGCTAGGACGACACGATCAAAGAGTGGTCCTGCGTCTTTGCCGATCTTCTTGATATCAGCGATGGCGTTCCCGTCCTTGTACAAGGAGACGCCGTCTTTCTTGTCGATGATTCGAAGGCCCAAGGTCAGACCATTGGTCTCATGCTTGAACAAACGCATCAGCGCGACCAGATCAGCGCCTGCTCCCTTAAAGCTCTCGCCATACTCGGGACGCTTGCAGATCCAGTTACCTTCTTTGTCGTTCTCGTCTTCTTCACAGGTGATCCCGAGCTCGCCGCTGGCTTTTTTAGCCTTCTCGGCTTTGCCCATCGCCTTACCCCATTGCTTTGACTCAATGAAGAAGAACGGACGAACGTTCGCCGGAACACCCATTTCGCCGCTCACAACGGCGCTGAACACACGACCTTTTTGCTCGTTCATTCGACGGGTCACACCGTCAACGAGCAGCTTCTGATCTTTGGCGCCGAGCTCGAGCCCTTCAGCGACGTCGAGACCGACGATCTGAATCGAGCGCTGATCACCAACCAACAAGGTCGGGATCACTGGCTTGTTCGGATCGACAGCCTTCTTCTTAGCGTTCGGGTCCGCCGGACGGTCCATCAACTTCTCAGTCAATGCGCCGTAGCTCACCTTAAACTTCTGGTAATCTGCTTCGCTGGTGTAGGCTTTGAACTCAGCATGGCTGCGCTTAGCCTTACCGCAACTGGCGGTCGGCTCGGGCTTGGGCTTACGCTCTTTCTTGGCAGCTTTAATCGCATCTTCGCTCGGCTGAACCCAGCGGCACAAGACGCCACCATCGTAACCGACTGCGGTCGTGCTCTTGTTGTCGGTCGAGGCGAAAGCACCTTCAGCCGCTGTCCGCCAAGCTTTACGAATCTTCGATACTGCGTCTTCAGCGACCTCATGTTCGGCCTTCGCCTTGAGCGCCTTAGCGGCTTCGAGGGCGTACTTACGCTTTGCCAAGGTCAGGCGGGTCTCGATCAACGAGTTGATCAACCCGTCACGCTCACGACCCCATGTTCCGAGCTGTACCTTTTTGAACTTGCCGTTCAAGCCGGTCATCACACGATGCTTTTGCTCGGACACCTCACACGCTGGAAGCTCCGCCTTCTTCTTGTCCTGGCGAAGCTTGATGTACTCCTGAGCTACGGCTTTCGACACCAAGCAGGTCTGCATATCGGTCTGCTTGACCTCTGCAGCGACTTTATCGAGCTCGGCGGTCGCCTCAGCAACGATCTGCTCCATGCCTGCGCACTTTGCGCTACGACGCCCTTTGTCATCTCGCTCACCGCAGCGGTCTAATCCGATGATCGCCTTACGGTACGGGATGCCTTTGCCGTCTTTGGTGGTCAAAGGCGCTGCAGAGTCGTCCGCATCGATTGGACCCACAATATACTCGCTGATGCGAGCCTTAGAGGATTCGGTGACCTTATCCGACCATCCAGGAATCAAATCCAAAGTCGGCGACAGCTTACCCGGGCCCACAGTGGACAAGGACAAAGCCACCATCACAACCGACAACACCGCCACCGCAATGTCTGCCGAACGTGCCATCGGGCGATCTTTGAGGAAGGACCGGACAGCGACCCCAGCCAGCATCAAGCCAGCGAACGCTAGAATCCAGGTGATCGCGGAGCCGGTAGCGACGCCAACGTCCATCCAGTTACCAGTCTCAGAGGGGTACTCGAAGGTCTGAACCGAAAGGAAGTTAAGGGTGACAGCAAAGCCGCCTACCAAAACCGCCAACACGCCGACGACTAAACCACCGAGCATGCCCGCTTTGAAGTCGTTCGGGCGAGCGCCGCCGCCTGTTTTAGGCAGCTTGCCGCCGCGCACACGACCATCCACACCGAACGAATCCGTCAGGGTAATGTCGTCGTCTAAAATACGCACTTCGTTGCGCTGAGGGTGCTCGCCCCAGTATGAGCGGAACTGCAACCAATCGGTGGTTCCGCTGGTGCGGTCACCTTCAGACAAAGGCTTATTCAAGCCGTCTGCTGGCAACCCGTCGATGAACTTCTTATCGGCCATCTTTGGTCTCTTACCTCGTGCGGCGACGCTACTGATCAGGTAACGGCGCCTTCCTGTTTAGTGCTCAAATCACCCCTGTAGGGATGTTCAAATCAAATATTGTCTACACTGTCCGAGAGCTTGTCGCGGAAGTTCGCCCGAACTTTGATGAAGTTCTTGAACCTAATGTTCTTACGAACGCCCACATAAGCGCCCTCAGGCTTCGTCAACTCACCCGAAATATTAACGTCCGAGAAGTCGATCGAGGTCTTCTTTCGATAAGAGACTTTGTCGTCTTCTTGAACGCTATCCTGAGCGACCGCTGGCGCGGCAGCGAAAAGAAGCGAAAATGCGAGCATTTTCAGAGTCTTAGCAATCATCTTTATCCCCTTTAGCCTCGGCGGCTGCAACTCTACACAGGTTGCCTGTCACCTGACAAGCAGCCCCACTGTATTGTGCATGCCTTATGAGGCTCCTTCCATCCGTTGTTTCACCGAGGCGCTCTTTAGCACCTCAGCCGTCGCCAAACTCTTTGAGCATCTGAATTTGCTCTTTGAGTTCAGACACCTTCTTAATAATAGCGTGGTCTTTGCCCAGACGGCCACTGCCACCCTTCAAACCAATCCACTTCTCATACAAGGACACGGCGATCTCGAGTTTCGAGAGCTGCCGCTCCTGAACCACCGCCAACGCCAGCATGACCCGGGCGTTCTTAGGCTGGAGCTTGAGGACCTTTTCAAAAGTCTTCACAGCTTCCTTGGCTTCTAGCTTGCCCGCCTGAGCATGCCCCACGGCTTCGAGCGCTTCTAGGTGACTTGGCTCCTGCTTGAGCACGTTACCGTAATGCTTGCGGGCTCGACCGAAATCTCGATAGCGCAGCGCAATCGCACCGATGTTCAAATGAGCGGTAAGATGTTTCGAGTCCAGCTCTACCGCCTTTTCAAAGTTGACCAGCGCTCGCGCTAGATCACCACGCTCAATCCAGATCATACCGAGGTTGTTGTACAGCGGTGAGTGCTCTTTAGTAGGCTTGAGTTTGGCAGTTTTGAGCTTATCAAAGACCAGCGCCGTGACGCTCTCTGCGCGTGCCAACATCTTCTTCTTTGATGCACCCTTCGACGTCTGCCCCTTGGCGAAATAGATCATCGAGAGGTTCATGTAGGCGGACACCGAGTCCGGATGACGACTCAGCAGCTTGCGGATCGTCTTTTCAGCCTGCTTCACTTTATCTTGGAGTCGGTAAAAGACCACCAAGTTGGCTAAAATATCCTCGTTGAACTCATCTTTCTTAGCGAGCCCCTCAAGCAGCTTGGTGCCATTTGCGACGTCCTTGCCTTTGTTGCGGCGACGCATCAGGTCCGCATGCGCCAAGGTGAGCGCTAGCCGATCCGGGCTTGCCTTGCGGAGCTTGACGAACAACGCGTCAGCCTCTGCGTAATCGCCCAAGTTGAGCAGCGCATAAGCCAGCGCTTCTTCAAGCGCCGCATCAGCAGGAGCGGCTTTAAGCGCTAAACGAGCTTTGTCGCGAGCCTCGCCGTACTTGCGCGCCTTTAAAGCAGCCAAAGCTTCGCCGTAAGCACGTTTCCGAGCTGCAGCTTCGGCGGCTTCCTTTTCCTTACGAAGACGCTCTGCCTTAGCGGCAGGATCTTCATTGACGACCTGAGACGGCGTCGAGGAACAACCCTGCGCCAACGCAACCACCAAAATCCAGATCAGATGCTTTTTCATGATCGGATCACTCCCCTAGCGCAAACGACTCGGAGGCATGGAAAGGCATTTCCACAATCTCCGGGAACTCGTTCGCTTTGAATCGCTTGAGCGCCTCTTGGGCATCAAGCGTCGCCTTGTTGTACACCCCGACCTCAAAGCTCTTGGCGCGTGCCTTCTCAAGCCACTCGATCGCCTTTTGCTCATTCGGGAAGATCAGATTTTCCAAACCAGCCCGATAGATTTCAAGCTGATCCAAGGTCAGACCCTTGGGATCTGGACTGTTTCGAATCGAATCAGCGAAGCTAGCGAACGCCAGGCCGATGCGAGTGAGCGATGCCACCGCAGTTTCGGGATCACCCAACAAAATGACCGAACCGTAAGCTTTAGCGACCTCCTCAAGTTTCTTTTTCTTATCCTTGAGTTGTTGCGCCATCTTCTCTTGCTTGCGGCTCTTAATCTCCATCTTGTTGTAGCTCACAAAGAGACCATCGAGAGCTCGGTACTGCGCGTAACCAATGGCACGCCGCACGGCTGCGTTGCCGCGAGCCGCATCGTCTTTCTTGAGCTTCTTGTAACGCGACTTGATCCGGTTACGAATCAGATTGATGTCCTTAGCCGTGCGCTTGCTCGCCTCCCAGATCATCGCCGTACGATACAAAGCATCGAAGCTACGAGTTTCCGGTGCATTGTCCCCGTACTCTGCAGGGTAAGCATAGAACATCTTAGCAGCCTTCTCATCTTCGCCGGCTGTTTCATAGCTCAGGGCTAGCTGCCAGGTGGCGTTGGCGATGTCCTTCTTACGTTTCTTAACCTTGCCGAACTTCTTCATGAAGGCGCTACGAAGCTCGATCACTTTATCCGTCTCGCCATTGGCACGTCGGAAAAGCAGCGCATTCCAGAGGGCATCAGCTAAGTCACCATCGCCGTCCATGCTGTCGTCTTCATACTTGGTGTAGTACGACTCGAAGTAATCTGCAGCGCGCTTGAAGTCAGCCAAACGGACATACAGCCCTGGCAACGCCCAACGAATTTTCTCTTCGTACTTGAGGAAGTCTTCTTCCTTCTGCTTACGATCGATCTTGGGCAACTTGGCGATGCGATCCCAGGTCTTATCAGCTGGGAACTTCGACAACATCATCTCGCCCACCTGAATGGCTCGGTCGATCTTCTCCGCCTTGTCGTAGATCATCATGGCGTTGGTCAGCGAGATCGGCGTGAACTGCGATTTCGGGAATTCTTTCTTGAACCCTAAGAAGCGCTCTGCGACCGCAGCGAACATCTTTTGAGCCTCTGCCTGACCCGCAACGTTCTTCTTCTCGTTGGCGCGTTTGTCGCTCGACTGTGCCTTGCTGTGCTCGGCCATGATCAGCTGGAAGGTCGCACCTTCAACATACTTCGCGACCGCCGTTGAGAACTTACTGTTCTTCATCAGGTACTTGTTGGTCTTAAACTCCCGACCGTAACGATTCAGCAGGTCGTACTGCTCACGAACCGCAAACGAATCGAGCGTTGCTTCCGCGCCAAAGGCTGCAAACTTGTTGTCAGGCCAACGCTTGATCAGCTCGGCATAACGCTTAGCGCCTTCCTCGAAGTGGAAGTACTTGTGGAAGATCGACGCCGCTTTGAACTTCACCTCAATGAGGGTCTTCTTCATCTTCTTGTCTTTAGAGTCTGCGTACGCCTTATCGGTGTAGCGATCACAAGCCTCTGCGAGTTTGACTTCATCCGCAGGGATCTTCTTCGGCGTGTAGTACTCTTTGCCACGAGTCTTTTGAATCTTGGCGACCTTGGTCTTGTCGGTCTTGGCGATCTTCTTCTTCTTACGACCCTTGCGCTCAACAATCCGAGCAGCGTCAGGAAGGCGGATCGGCTTGACGCCTTTGACGATGAACTCCCAGCAGAGGATCGAAGCATAACCTGCGTTCTTGGCGTAGGCGCCCTTCGCGTCATCATCGACCACGAAATCGTACTGCTCTGCGGCGAGGCGGAACTCTTTCAGGTCGTAAAGAATCTCAGCGTAGAAATAGCGAAGCCGATAAGCCTGATCACAGGTCTCATATTTGCCGCAG
>Ga0315320_10005828_pt1 | contig 10055 bp, 16 predicted proteins | sample M140m21515metaG_FD_203458 | JGI IMG/M metagenome (GOLD analysis project Ga0315320, IMG submission 203458) | Ammonia-oxidizing marine archaeal communities from Monterey Bay, California, United States - M1 40m 21515 | ecosystem: Environmental > Aquatic > Marine > Coastal | place: USA: California...
GTTCGATTCCATATCAATCGCATCGACTCCGAAGTCGGTGACCAACTTGCACGTCAGGCTCATGCACTCAAGTGCGTGCTTTCCAGTTTGCGTAGCCATCGATTTGACGAATCGGTGAGCGACACCGAGCCCTTCCCGACCAAGCAGGATATCTAGCCGAAAGCTGAGTATCTTGTCGTCGCTGTGCGCGAAGAACCCTACCTTGCGTTCCATTTGTCACCCCCTTTAAGGCAGTCCACAAAGCCTTGCAGATAGCCAATGATCTTTGCGTGATCCCTTGCCGCCAGCCCATCGCCGTTCTCGAAGATATCCACAGCGGGAACGCCACTGTTCGTACCATCGTTGATTCGGCATCGAGCGTGCTTGTATCCCATCATGTAAAGCATCTGGTTTGTGTTCTTCACAAGTCGAACGAGATCGGCTTCAGATGCATCGAAAACAAAGGTGGACATCTTTCGAAGTCCAGACGTTTCAGTTTGCGAGTAGCTCATTCATTTCCTCCCGTGTTATGAACTCGTGAGCTTCTGGCAGGTGATCAGTCATTCCGTTTTCCTTGGCATCGCTGCCGTAGAATCCCCAGCAACTGCCAGTCTCTTCCCATGATCCGTCTTCATTCTCTTCATACGACTGAAAGCCGTAGACGTTGCCAGACAAGTAGTCGCTATAGGTGCTGACTTCTCCGTTCAGTATGCGTGACATCTCCATGCCAAGCGTGACATCACCGTGTTCGTCGATACTAACGACACTATCCCATGAGAACGGAAGACCCTTCGGGTTGTGCTTCGAAAGAGCGTCTCGGAAATTATCAATAGCATCAGCGAGCGAGACGTAGATTTCACCGCAAAGACCTGAGTCCCAAGGGCATGAGAATCCAGTGGTGTTGATCACCGTGCCGCTGTGCGTGTAGTGGTAAACGGGAAGCGAGAAGTAGTCAGCGTCCCATCGCTTTTTGACCAGATCGCGAACACGCGAACCAACGGCTTCTAGAGCCTCTTCGTGTTCGTAGTCCTGCTCAGTTGTGAGCTTCATGTAAAGCTCATCCTCAAGCTCGCTCACTTCTTCTTCAAGATCCAGAACCTGAATCCGCAGATCGAGCGAGCCATCTGCTGTTGGTGCATCCTGGTCACCAACGAAGTAACGATTCTCTGTCACGTAAAGCGTTCCGAGATTGTCCCATTCACGCGGACTCTCGACATCGCAGCCTTGCTCAATTACGACCTTAGTCATTTACATCTCCCGTTTTTTGTTGTGTTGCTTGGCAGTGTCGCCACTTACTAGGCGTCAATCATCAACTTCTATGGCGCACAAACTCATAAATTTCTCAGAGTTTTTTTCGTACAGCTTCGCGACAATTTTATCGATGCCACGCTCGTGCCTGCTGTTCCTTGCATCTTCACGCAGTCTCTTCTTGTGCATCTCCCTTGCGTTGTTTCGTCTGTAGTTCCGAGACTCAGACTTGCATGTGCAGTGAAGCGGCCTTCCGCGAAAGAGACTGTCTGCTCGTTGCCTAAACTTCTCGCCGCACTCGTTGCACTTCACGGTCATCTCGCCGTGCCTGTTGTAGTACGTTGTTTCAGAGAAGTCGAAGCGTCCCTTTCCGTAGTTCGACTCGACCCTTTGAATAGCCTCTTCCAGAGTTACTTTTTTACCGTCGATCATTCATATCCTCCTATCCTTAGAAAAGCCAATCGCCCGAACAAACAGGCGATTGGCAGCAGCAACAACAACAAAGAAGTATTTTATTTGTGACGCATCTTTTGCCTTACACGATAGCTTCGAGAATTAGCAAGTCTTGCCGATGTGGACTCTGTTGCAGAAACGTCGATATCAAATGTCCTTACAAACTTTTCGTAGCAGTGTGAGCATTCAGATATGTTCCTGTCCCTCACCCTAGTTCGGCTTGCTTCCCATCTCTTGTATGGCGTCTCTTTCACGCCCTTCGTCCCACATGTGTCGCAATCAAACATCTGTCCCTCCCTTGAACTTGAGGCTACCGTCAGCCTTGTATCGAACTTCCCTTATCCTTGATTTCATTGATTCGTCTGTGCCGCAAGCCCAAAGCCGCCCATCCATGTCCTTGACGATCTTGTACATGTTGCCAGATATGATCGTGTAGACATCGTACGGAGGGTTATGCTCAAACCACTCAGGGCCAAGGCAGTACGCTTCGACATCGCCATCGGCACAAAGAGTCACTCCCCCAGGAAAGCATGGCGAAGCGAAGCGACCGAACGCACGGAAATGCGACTTCGTTATGATGATGTCGTTGTGGCTGTCGATCTCAGCTACAAGCCCATTGCTGTTCAGCGTAACGGCGTCAGGCTCATCTCCGTAACCTTCTTCGCCGTAAAGGTACTCGCATCTTTTACAGGCAAACTCAATAACGTCATATTCAGCCTGCTCGTAATCATCTAGCTCTTCATGCTCAAGGCTTTCATGGTCTAGCTCGATTGCATCAGCACCGCACTTTGGGCAGCGTGGCGTGTAGTGCGACTCCACCTCATCCCAGATGGAGCAACAAAGGCTTTCGTGATTCGCGTTGATGTGCCCAAAACGTACGCCTGTCTCAATGTCGATATTCACTGGCTCATTGCCAGCGTAGTTAATTCCAGTCATGAAAATCTCCCGTTTAAGTTGTTGCTATTACCTAGTGTTCAGTCGCGCCGTTGCGTTGCGCATTACTGATCCCTTTTTTTTCTTGCCTCACCCCATACAGTTGGGACATTCCGCATGGAATTGAGTGACAGCTTCCTGACATGCGGCCTTTCCTTTTCGTGACGCTCTACGTCGAAAGTCGTAAATGTCTCCAATAACCGCCTCGCCAGTACTATCACATCGCCATTTGATCCAGTCAGTCTCAGTCTATAAAAGCTGCCCAATTTCACTGCGGGAGATACAAACTCACCTTCCCACGAGAAGTCTGACATTTTCACCAAGGGAGCTTCCACTGGACGATTTTTGATGTATTCGTCCCTGCTGCTGCAAAACTTCCGGTACTCATCATCGTTGCTGTAGTCCCTGCAGTTGTAGAGAAGCACCCAGCCATCTATCTCGTGGCTCGTGCCGCCAGCAAACTTCTCGCCCTTTGCATTGAAGTGATTGGGGGTTTTGCTGATGTTGCGGAACAGGGCCTGATCAAGCCTTTGCTTTATGACGCCATTGCTTTCGTAGTAGACATGGTTGATCTCAATTAGGTCAACAAAAATAGCAGCAGGCTTGCTTGGGTCACTTACTCCAGCGTTGACAGCGGAAGCAATTAAGCCCAAGGCCCACAGTACTATCGTGAATTTAATCACCACCCACGCAAGCTTTACTAGGTCTACCATTCTCGGATCGCCTTTTCGTTACGGGCCTTGCGGGTACGCTCTCGCTTGGGGCGGGAGTCGAAAGTGGTTGTTGGTCGCCCAGTACGACGACGAGGTTTGACTTCCACGTCAATCGAGAAGTCGCGTTTCTTGCGGCGTTTAGCCATTTGGGTTTCTCCCGTGTTGCGCCCCTGTTGCGAGGGGCTAATGTTGTTTTCTCAGTTTTCTCAGAGATTTCAAGCTTTCCGCTTGTTACCGTCAGCCATCAACTTTCGCCTTTCGGCCAAGGCTCTGTACGCACAATCGACGTGATAGACGGACAGATCAGGATCGTTAGGCAAGTTGTTCTTGACTGGCTTGTCACACAAAGGACATTTTCGAGGGTTGCTCATTACGCTGCTGCTTTGATTGCACCGAACTCAGCGAGTGCGGCTAGGAAAGTGGTTCCTTCGCGTTTCATTGCGAAGTTAAGGAAGTCTCGGCCCCATAGCTCAATAATGAGCGAGGCGTTTTCTTCGACAGTTTGAGTAGTAATGAATCCAGCCATTTGGCCTGTTCTCCCGATGATGTTGTTGTTGCTTTTGGGCTGAGAATTGTCTCGGCCCACTAGACTAGGCGTGAGAATATCCCCTCGTGGGCGCAAATTCTGGGTTTTCTCAGAGCTTTTTTCTTTCTTTCTCAGATTTTGCGCCTAGAATGAACGTCAGCAACGCCTAGTTAAGTGGCGGGGAGATGCTCTGCCACCACTTTTCGCAACAACAAACGGGAGAAAACATGACGATCAAACTCACTGGAGTAGTAGACCCAAAGACTGGGCTAAAGGACTTCGAAGCCAGATACAACGGGGATACTTACCTAATCAAACGAGTAGGTACGAGCAGCAAGTTCTCGCTGATGGGCTGCACGGGAACCCGCAACGACATCAAACAGAAGATCGTTGACGGGTACTTCGATAATGCAAAAGAGCCGCAGGAACTGCCGTCTCAGCCTGCTGGCGGTCAGTGGGACTGTGTTAGTCCAGCCGCCCTGTTGCTTCTCTTGGTTGAGGGCAAGATCACGAAGGATGATCCAGAGATTATGCGGTCGCTTGACTGTGCCGGTTTCGTCGCACCCAAGCTTGGCGAGCCTGACGTTGAGTCTGCTGTCCAAGAATATGAGCTGTGGGCGAAAGATGGTTGGAAGCTGCCTGTTCCTGCTGCATGATAGTGAGGGCTTAGGAGGCCCAAACTATGAAAGCAAAATACAGGACGCTGGGAGGACCAGCACGTAATCTAGCCCGCAAGGTAGCGGTCAAGATGTACATCGATAACGGCGAGTTCGAAGGGTGCGCAAGCATCCACGAACGCCAGCTAAACAAGATGGCAAAGAAAGCCGCCAAGTCAGCAGTGAAGGAAGCCGACCTTGGCACTGGGATCATCGCAAGCATCTTTGTGGCAGTCATCGCAAGACTGATTGTCTCACTGATCATGCATTGGATTGATTCCCAACTTGCCGGATGCGAGCTTGGCGACTCCTTCATGGAGGGAGAGCCGGGGCATGGTTAAGTTTTTTGTGAACATCGTCGCCGGTCTGTTAACTGGATCGGCGGCGTTGGCAGGTACTGCGATTGCGGGGCTTTTACTGTTCGGTGACATGGGGTTCATCGCCGGAATGGTCATATCTCCCCTGTTCGCAACGCTTGGATTTTTGGGTGGATTTAATTTTTCTGAGTTTTTTCCGAGATTTAGCGCCACGAACTGCCGCTGCTCTCGCCTAACTAACTGAGGCCGGTTTTTACGGGGTTTTGTCGTGGGTACAAATCCCCAAACTGGCTCATGCAACAACAAAACGGGAGGCTCTTATGAGCAACAACACAAACGAACAGATTTTTCTTGAAATGCTCGCCGCGAGCATCACGAAGCGTCATTCACTCGACAATGCTGATCTGGTTTCAGCTTACCTCGACGGCGAAGATGACGCCTATGAGGTTATCTGCGAGCGAGGCGACGATTGCTACGACTTCTGTCGAGAGCATTACGAGTCAGCCGAGAGCGATCTTGTGCTTGCTTTGCTTTCTTATCTAGCAGAGCAGGGTACGCTCCTGCACCCTTCCGATCTGGTTGAAAGAAATTGGAACCACTACGGACTGACTGTGTTTGAAGCAGGAGACGGCAACGAGTACGCCGTAGGCACTGACGAAGAATGTGACAGCGCAGTCGTTGAGAACGTTCGCCAGTCTCTGTGGGCTTTCTCCCCGTACTTCCTGTCACACCAAACTGACCTGCCAGAAGAAGTGTTCACCGCACTGTCTGAGCAGTGCGAGGGTGCAAACGATGCAATCGAGAAGCTTGTCGAAAAGTGCGTCGAAGGCGGCGTCGAAGCTCTTGCGGAAGAAGCAGCAAATTGTGACGGTCGCGGTCACTTCATGAGTTCTTATGACGGAAACGAAGGTGAAGTCTGCTTTAAGAAAGACGGCGAGGACTTCTACGACTACTTCTACATCTATCGCACCAACTAATCTCTGAGATATCTCAGACTCTTTACGGCGGCGGGAACGCAACTCTCGCCGCCACCTCAATCAACCAAACGGGAGAAAACATGACAAACGACGAAACCATTGCGCTTCTTGAGAAATCAAAAGAAGGCGACCGCGAAGCTCTTGGTGAGCTACTAACGACCTACAGGTCTTACATCATCAAGGTGGCTAAGGCTTGCATCGGGGCCCGAAGCAAGGCACGAATGGACAAGCAAGACATCGCGCAGCTTACATGCAGCGCGGTAATCAAGAAGCTCCCAGACTTTCGCGGGTCAACCGAAAAAGAGCTTAGAGGGTTCATTGCAGCCACAACGCGGAACGTAACAAGCAACGTCAGTCGAAGTGTCTACGCTGCCAAGCGCACTCCAATGTCGGAGGCGACTTCCTCTTGCAGATTGGGCGAACTCCGCGAGTCGATGCATCCGCGTCCAGTGGGCTTGGACATTGAAGTTCGAGAAGAGTTTGCAAAGGTAAAGGAAGCTATGGCAGGGCTTTCTGAAAACATGCGAAAGAACCTAGAGATGCACTACCTCAAAGGTCTTTCCTACTCGGAGATTTCCGAGATTACTGGTCAGAAAACAAACCTGATCCGAGCATCTGTTTGTCGTGGGTTAAAGGTTCTTAGAAGCAAGGTGGGAGCATGATCTTAATGAGCGAGTGGGAAGGAAAGACAATTGACAACGTCGATGACCTGCATCGTGCGTACGAGTCAATAGGCAAGCCAACGCACAGTTCTGCGCTGCGTCACTTGCAGACAGACTACAGAAACCATGAGGTGATCGAAAGGATTGGCGAGAAGGTGGTCAGGCCGATTGTGATATTCACAGGCAAGTGCAATAGCACTGGGCAGATCGTTCAGCCAACACTGCTGATAGAGTGCGAATACTGCAACCTAGACAGGTCCGACCTGAAGAAAACTACCTACCTGCCAACGCCAAAGGAAATAGCTGAGGAAGCAAGAAAGCTAAGAGAGGCAAGGGCGGAAGATGGCAGCCTCAGCGACAAAAAGAGCGACTCGTTCTTCTCGGTCGGTTTTGAAGGGCCGCGTCTTCGGATGTACTCGCACTCAAATGGCGGAAGAAACTCAAGCACGAACGGAGCCTGGTATGTCAACTAATCGCGAAGGCTTGGTCGGAATGCTGGAAAGGAACTACGCCGACGAAGGCGTGATCTGCGACACATACGGGCAGGCCGTTGAGGAAATAGAGCTTGAGTGCTACGAGACAAAGATTGGCCCTGGCCTAGAGAAGCACTTTGGAATTGACTGGGCAGAGGATGAAGGGATCAAAGCAATGGGCTACACCCCGCTGTTTCCCTTCGCTCTGGTTTACGTCAACGTGGAGTCCCAGAAGGAACGGTACAAGCTGTTCGTCTACTGCTCCGAGGGAAGTGTCGCAATTGAAGAGATACGCCTAGCAAGGCGAGGAGCGATCATCATGCCTAGCGACCTGTACCAGCGAGCCAAAGAGGTCAGGAAGGCCAGAACCGATCACATATCAGAGTCAAGTTGGTACACGGGCGTTGAGCCATCGCACTCGTGCCGTGATTACTCAGGATCGTTCAGCGCATAAAAAAAGGTCGCCAGCACGGGAGCATTGGCGACCAAAGTGAGGATGCTGGGTGGGGTTAGAAAGCATCTCTCACTCGCAACACTATTAGATTATCGACCGCTCCAACCATTGCAAGGGCAATGCACCATCCACCCAAGGCCGAAATAACCCGCCTGCGCTCGCCTGAGCCTCGTGGCGCCGCTATGTGGCAGTGGGTGGTCTGATCATACACGGGAGCCTGCGCGCTCGTTGAACGCAATTCTGGGGGTTTTCTCAGAAAATCCTCTGAGGTTAGTTTACATCTCGTTTCCGCTTCCTACTATTCGTATTGCGAACAGCTAATCCAGAGTCAAGCAACTCAAGATTGAAGCCGGTGTGGGTAACCAAGACTGACCGGATGACTCTGAAACCTTTGGGAGCAAACACAACGAGCAGACTGCAAAGTTAATTCATTCACGGGTTCTGGATTAACGACAAGCTGGATAGCGGTCAGGAGTTGGGGGTTTAAGAGTTAGTTGTCAAATCATTCTCTGGTATCCAAAGCTAGGGAGTGAACCCGAATTGTGCGCTTACTGAACAGGGACGAATAAATGAAAACAGTGATACTCGACACCGAGACTCAGGGACTGGACCACCATGACTGCATCGAGCTTGCCTACCTTCCGATTGATATCGAAGATGCTCAGGTGGTTATTGCTGGCGATGTTTTCGAGCAGCGATACAGCAGCCATCATCCGATTCAGGTCGGCGCGGCGGTAGTTCACGGAATCCTAGATGAGGATTTAGTTGGCTGTCCTCCGTCAGGGTCGGCGGCAAGCGACCTTCCCGTTGGTCTTGAATACATGATTGGTCACAAGGTTCGATACGACTGGAATACTCTTGGTCAGCCAGACGTGAAGCTGATTTGCACTTTGGCGATTGCTAGGGATTTGTACCCAGAGCTTCCGAACCACAAACAATCATCGCTCTACCTGCACTTCATGGGAGCGACTAGAGCGAACTTGGATTTCGTGAGATCGAGCGCTCACGGTGCAATGGCTGACATCGGGATGTTAAATGAGATTCTGAAGTACATGCTCTGGGATCGCGCTGATCATGTGAAGACAGTCGAGGATTTGTACGACCTATCTGAGGTGTGTGCCATTCCAAAGGTCATGCCTTTCGGGAAGCACAAGGGAGTTGCGATCAGCGACATACCGCCAGATTACCTGCGATGGATGATCAACACACTGACAGAGGACGCCGATGCAGACCCGTACTTGCTCAAGGCATTGAGGGCTGCACGAGGCGAGCATTTCAAAAAAAAAGCGATAGCTAAGAAGTCGAAAGGTCTTTTCGACTGAGGTTGACGCGGCCAGACGGCAGAGTGGATACTAGGAGCGCCCGCTGGGGGGACAGGCAGTGCCTGTTGCGAGAACCCAGGCGCTCCCGTGCCTGTTCGCTTCGAGCGATTCGGTTGTCAAAGTTGCACCCTGCCAGCGGCATTTTCACTTTTCTTGAGAATTAGTGAATGAAAGAACACTGCAATACGCATGTGTATGTGAGGGGCGAGAGAATCGCCAAGCAACGTTTCTAAGCACGGGAGAATAAGATGGATCGTAGAGAATCAGCAATCAGCCAGTTGGATCGTTTCGAGACTTTCGACGACGAGGCTATCGCAGTCGAGCATGTAGCCAAAGCCAACTATCTTGCACTGTTCCAGAAGGACGTGGGAAGCAAGACCACCAGAGTCGTTTCCAACTCCGAGGGGGAGTACCGAGTAACCGTCGAGAGGGTTGGCTAGCATGGAAATTCCAGTGATGATGACGGTCGATGAAGTGGCAGACTACCTAAAAGTGAGCCACATGACCGTACGCCGATTGATTGATCGGAAGGAATTGAAGGCCAAGAAGATCGGTCGCTGCGTCAGGATCAAGCAGTCCGATCTGGCTGAGTACCTCTGTGCCTAAGTCGCAGAGAAGTTCATGGCCGCTGTTGCGTTTCGGCTGAGGGACATGGCGTAGTGCTGGTAAAGCACCTTGATGTCATGCCCCAGCCATTGGGCAACGTCCTGCGGCGGAAAAGCATTTGGGCCTACGAGATCAGTGGCTCTGTTGGCTCGAAGGTTCTGGATTAGCTTGGGCCAAGGCTCGAATCCAGCACGTTTGATCATCTTCGCCAACTGGGTTCTCTGGTTGGACTCGACAGACCACCTCTTCTGTAGCAGCCCAGTCCTTTCAGATTCTGGGACTGCCTCCAGGTGAGGGCGGAGATCAGCGAATATCGGGCAATCCCTCACCGGAGGGGTCTTGTTGGACCTGATTCGCATCCAGCCAGATTCGAGATCGATGCAGTCTTCCCAAGTGTTTATGCAGGTTTCGTTGTACCTGAAGCCACCGAATCGGCAGAGGGCCAAAAGCATCTTGGCATCAGGGCAGTCGATGGCGGCGATGACATCGTTCACAAGAGAGGCGGGGACTTCGAGATCATTGGCCTTGTTCGGGATCGAAGCCGTGGCGACAGCATCGAACGGGTTTCTCTCTAGCATCCCATTTTCGATTGCCCACTTAAACACCTGCTTCACTCGGCTGCATCGCTTCCTGACAGTGGCGACAGCCATCGGCTTGCCTCGCTGCGATTCGGATCGCTTGTTGAGGAATGAGGCGAAGGCTTTGGCATCACCTTCATTGAACTCAGTGATCGACA